>Ga0222714_10000709_pt1 | contig 38109 bp, 48 predicted proteins | sample C33_3DmetaG_FD_165048 | JGI IMG/M metagenome (GOLD analysis project Ga0222714, IMG submission 165048) | Estuarine water microbial communities from San Francisco Bay, California, United States - C33_3D | ecosystem: Environmental > Aquatic > Marine > Unclassified | place: USA: California...
ATTTGTAAAGCTGCACGGTTTACTATACTTGCTGAATAACTTTGAATTTGAAAGTTTAAACAGTTATTAAGCGCATTCTTATAATCACGGTATAGGGCGGTTGTTTTCTCTACTCCGTACTCTCTTTCTAGTTCTTTCCTAAATTTCCAATCTTCAATCAACTTGTCCCCCAGTGCAGCATAAATCTCTTTTGCTCGAGGTAAATGCCTAACACGTCCTACCTTATTCTTAATATAACCATTCTCTTTTATAAATTTACGAGAATCCTCTCTCCACTTTCTTAGTTCAGGAAATCCACTAAGATACCCTTCTACAAGTCTTTCTCCTTCCTTCCTATCGATACCAAGCGACATAGCTAAAGCATAACCTGACATACCATACGGTACACCTAATGCATATCCTTTTGCGGTTTGTCTCTTGACCGGATCTATTTTTTTAAGAAAATTAGGTGCTTTTGTATGTGCACTCACACCTTCCAGCTTTTCAGTCTTAATAGCAATATGGGAATAAAAATCAAGATCGTTATTAAAGATATCTTTCAATCCTTGATCTCCTGCTACAGTCGCAAAAACTCTCGGTTCTAGAGATGCATAGTCAGTATCTAGGATTTTAGTACCTTCGTCAGCAATAAAAAATGCTCTAACTAAATTAGCATAGTCTATAATAATTTGTTCGTCTTGGCCTGGCTCTAACGGTTTAGGTAGTTGCTGCATATCTGAACCATACCTTCCTGATACAGTTCCGTTTTGCTTAAAGTACGGGTAGAACCTATCTCCTTCTGCTGCATCTAAAAATCGATCTACGTACGCAGTCTTAATCTTAGTTAGTTTGTTGTAGAGTCGTAGATGCTTTGCCCAGCTATACTTATCCTTAATAGACTGTATCATATCTTCGTCAAATTGAGGCTTGCCTTTAGTCGTAGAAGAGATAGGTTTCTCTCCCATTACATCAAAAGCTATCTTACCCATTTGATCTTTAGATTGAATATTAAAGAACTGCCCACTGTTATCTTCTTTCCAAAGAGATAAGCTAGTTCTTACTATTTGATCTTTATTTAAGTAATTTATCTCACCTGTTATTAAGAAATCCTTTATAGAAGAATCTGGTAATCCTAGTAAAGCTGCTTTGTTAATAGTAAACTTACCTGTCTTTTCAGATCTAGGTAACTCTAAGTTATTTTGCTCTAGCAACCTTTGAGCAAAAGCACCTTTACTCTTAGGCGGATAAGCCTCTACAGCTTGATCTATTATCCAACCTCTAACTTTTGGCTCTTTTAAAAGTTCTTGAACTACCAAGGTAGCCTGTTCTTCAAGATCAATAGTAATCTTACCTCGTGTCTCTTCTAGTAAAGCAATATCGAGCCTAATACCGTGCTCTTCCATCGGTATAGTAACTTCCCTATACACTGGCATTACTTCATCTTCAAAGAAAAACTTTTCAAGTCCTTCTTCAATTAAAACTTTAAGAAAATGATTGTAGACACGTAAGGTAAGGTCAGTATCAGCTGCAGCATACCTAGATAAAATCTCTAGATCTGCTTTATAGATTTCATAATTATCTTTAGAAGTAGACCCGCCGTTAGCTTTAATACTATCCTTAAGAGCTAGCTGTTCTTCGTTAGCTTCAGTTTCTACGTCTAATCCAATCTCTTTTTGAACCATTATAGCGATTGATTTCAAACCGAAAGGAGTTCCGTAACCAAATGCCCCCTCTTCTTTTACCGTATGTACTAAGAGAGAAGTATCTGCGTGAAGGGAGGGAAGTAAATTGATACCGTAGAAATTCTTTACGTAACGTAAGTCAAACGAAGCATTATGGCAGATAAGCTTTTTACTAGTAAGTTGGTTAATCACAAATTTAGCTAATTCGTGAGCGCCTTTACTCTCAATCTGAACCTCTTCTAATCTTCCTTTTTCTACATTCCATACCATTGTAGGCATATAGAAACCTTTACCTATCTCTCCCGATACAGAAAAACCGATAATCTGTCCTTTTCTCATATTCAGACTATCGGTCTCAGTATCGAAAGCTATGTATTCACTTTCTCTAATATGTTGAATTAGTTCTTTTAAGGTTTCTTTACTGTTGACAGTTACATAACTTTTTTGTTGTATCATACTAATTCTTGATTCTCTATTAATTCTCTAGCTTGTTGATAGGAGAGTATAAACTCTTTTTTCTTTGCTCTATAATCTCTAGTAATATCTAATTCTTGGCAGATAGTAATAAAGTTTTTTAATTCTTTTTGACTACAGTAAATACCTTGAGCTTCTACAAGAGTTTTAAATTTACTGAAAGCTAATGTAGGATCTCCTACAGTTTTCTTACCGTTCTGATAGTACAATTTAAGAAGTTTTAAATGCAATTCCAACTGTTTAAATTTAGGAGTTTGCATTAATCTTTTTGTCTCTTCGTAACTTCCTATAGTATAGTATGCATCAAACCCTACTCCTATTAGAATTAATAGTTCTAGAAAAATAGTTATAAACAAAAATGCCTGTGAGTTTTCTTTATTCTCTTCTAATTTATTAGCGGACTTATTCTGTGTCTTGGATTCTATCTGCTCAACCTTAATCTGTTTAGTTTGTTCTAAGACATTCACAACAGAATCTCTGTACCGTCTATCTTCCCTTCTAGCTCCCGACTGTGTACGGTAAAACTGAATTTCTTTATCGTAGTACTTAGCAACGGAATCTACTCTACGGGCAACTACCGAGTCTGTTACATTTTCAATAGATTCTATGTTACTAACTAATCTATGAGCTCCTTTAATAGACAAGTAAAAGCTTCCAGCTACTAGTACAGTACACACTACAAGTCCAATAAAAATAGACGCAGTAAATTTTTTAATTTGCAAAACGCTAAAAGATAGCTGTTCTAAAGCAAATCTTTTTGTTAGCTCATAACCTGTTAAAAATAGGGCTATAAAAATAGTAAAAAAAATATCCTGAAATGGAAAAAGAGTAGGTATACTATTAGTAATAGACTTAACAAAGAAATACCCGAAGTAGATCAAAAAGATATTACCTAAGAAAGAAAAATAGTATAAAATTTTATCTAGGGTAAAATAATTCTGCTCTAACTTAAATATTTCAAATTTAAGCTTTAACTTATTGTACTTGTCTAATCGCATTTAAAGTTCTTCTAGGATACCTAGTATTTCAGCTCCAATCAGTAATCCGCCTGCAGTATTAAAATACCATTGATCTGCATACAGTAATGCTAGCCCAGCAAATATTCTAATTACTGACTTGATTATACTAATTCTAAAATGCCAGTTTGTTTTGCTTTCTTTAGGTTGCATAATTAAATATTTTATAGGCTACTTCTTTGTTTATCATTCTGCCACTGACCGTCGTATTTTTCAGCAGAGATACATTCATGAAAATATATCTGAGCTACACGAGCATCCTTCTCAATAAATATCGTTTCGGTTACCAGCATAATGGTTCCCATGTTATCTGTTTGAAAACCAGGATCAAATACAGGACTATTAATTAATGTGCCGTTACGCCACATAGAAGATCGCTGCTTAATAAATGCAACACGATTGTCTGGAATCTTGCATCCTTCCCAGAATTCTATATCGTATGTACCTGGATATAAGAGCCACCCTTCTATTCCGTCTACGTTTTTAGTTTCAATAGGAGTATAGGTAGTAAGCTCAGTTTTATCCTTTAGAACTTTACCTATTTTATATGTTCTGTAAACAAGGTTTCCGTCATTGTTCGGATCTCCTACTATATTTACCGCTTTCAAAGTTAGATCGTAACCTACTTGAGCTACTTTACCTTTACTTTCATCAAGCTTAAGAAGTCCTTCTTCAAGGATTTGCTGTGCATTTAACATATCTATTTCTTTTTCTTTTTATAAGGAAATAATTTATTTAATAAAGTCTTTCTTCTAGTACAGCCGCAATCTTCATAACCCAACATATGAGCAATCTTTTCTGCTAGTCTATCAATATAGAAAAACTTCATTACTCTAGCAACCGTATCTCCTAATCCCTCTGCTCTCATCTTCTTGGATACCCTTTAATAAACTCATAAAATTCAGCTCTAGCTGCATCTTCTTCGAGGAAGCATCCTGAGAGTTTAGAAGTTTTCATGCTAGCACCCTGATGTTTAACCCCTCTACAGCTTACGCAGTTATGGGTTGCTTCAATCATTACAGCTACACCAATATTACCTTCACAGATCTTATCTACAGCGTTATGAATAGCTACAGTTAGCTGCTCTTGAATTGCACCTCGTCTACTAAAATGCTCTACAATACGGTTTAGCTTGCTTAGACCTACTACCCTACTTTCTAGGGTAGGTACATAAGCAATATGACATAGTCCGTTAATAGTCTGATGGTGGTGACTACACATGCTTGTAATAGGAATACCTCCTTCGAAAACTACACCGTCGTAGCCGTCGGCAGGAAAGCTAGTAACAGAGTCTAGTTGCTCGTACCTACCTTTCCATAGATCGTTTACGTAAGCCTTAGCAACTCTCTTAGGAGTATTAGAGCTATTAGGATCATTTTCCCAATCTACACCGAGTGCAGTAAGAAACTTACCGTAGTAAAGTGCAGCTTCTTCGATAATCTGATGCTTGTCATAATCACTTAGTTTATGACTTCCATTCTCAATAGCTTCTTTCAACTGAAGACTAATACCATTTGCATGACCAGCTTGTGCTAGTTCTAACTTTTCAATCTCAATATGTTTGTCTCTACTCATAAATTATAGGTATAAAGATATTTGGTTTAAACGTTCTTCTACTGTTCCTGTTAAAGTTATAATTTTTTCTGCAGGAATATACTCTTTGATAAAATCTTGTATAACTTTATCGATCTTAGCTTGTAACTCTTGCCACACACCATCAGGTCTTTCATCATCTACTACATAAGCAAACTCGATAGGAATATAGAAAAAATACTCTACTTGCTCTTTAGTTTGTTGGAATAAGTCTAACATTGCTTTAACGTCTACATCAGGAGCTACTATTTGAGAGTATATAATACAGTCTACAACACTCCGGGTACTTATTACATTTTTATGAGATAGATAGTTTTGATAAGCCCAAGCAGATAGTTCATTAATTACAAACTGCTTTTCGTTGTTTGAAAACTCTAAATATTTAGCAATCTTAGAAACGGGTCTAGAGAATCCGTCTGTAACATAATAATCCGGAAATCGAGTAGCTACCTCCTTTAGTAATGTAGTCTTTCCAGTTCCGTGAGAGCCAATGAGTATTTTCATGAAGATGTTTTCTTAAAAGTAAGTACTTTTATTCAAAGTTCCAATTATTCTTAAAAAATCTCTCCCAGGCATCGAGAGAAGTTTCTCGAAGTAGGGCATACATATCGTCTAAACTTCGAGCTGTATTAGGGGTAGCAGCATACCTGACTATTTCTCCTTCATCTACACCCTCTATTACCTTATGTACTACCGAACCTACTATACCGTAATTTCCTTCCCAGGCTCTAACCTGAGGATCTTTTCCTTTAAGCTCTGGAAAGTGGTTGATTAGTCCAGGATGACCGTTATACAGCTCTCCGGCATATTGCTGAAAGAAAGCAGGGGGTAGTATTCTCAAAAAGCCGTGTAAGGTAATTAACTTCTTTTCTAGCAATTCTGGAATAAGATAATCTTCGAGAGTAGGTCTAAAGGGTGTCGATCTTATTGTCACACCGTTTTCTCCAAAGAATCTCAAGTTATCTTGAGGTATCCTAGATAGATGATTAGTTACAAGAAGACTTGGGAGAAACCTAATCTTTTTACTTATCGCAATAATCTCCGATCCAGTCTGTGATACTAGTACTCCCCAGTCTTCTTGTACTTTTATCATTGTCCCATTGCTTTTTTAGTATAATATTTTGCAGAACTCAAAGCCTCAGGAATTAAAGACTCTCTACTAGCTCGAACTGGACAAATATCCAAAGACCCTCTGCGTGCATAGAGTAGCATCACACAGCAATCCTGTACTAAAGGGTTAGACATAATCTCAGTATAGAGTTTTTCAGCGCAGAACTCATGGAATTCATTTACTTCCCTTAGAGAAATAACAAGTTTTAAAAGTTCTGTTTGGCTTACAGATCCTTCTTTAGTTATAATTCGAAAGTAAGCAGCACCGGTATCTTTTTGCTTAGTATGTCTGCAACGAGATCTTAACACGTTAGTAAAATAAGAAGCATCTTCTCCTATTTCTCCGTCCTGCAATATAATTTCATACTTCCCTGAAGCATTATAATCAGTGATTTCCATAGTAGCTAATGCTTCGTCGGAAATAGACTTGTAAAGATCGATAAAACCCTGTGCTGGATCTGCTTGCAATTCTTCATCTTCTCCAGAATTAAAAAAAGTAACTTTTACTGGAGCTTTAATACAATCGCTAATATCCTTTCTAACTTGATTTTCGTAGTTTCTACTTGCTTCACTAATCGTATCTCCCATTTTACACATATCGAAAGTATTTAAGTAGAGCTTAAAAGATTTTGACTCTACCATAAATTCCGAATCAGATGGACATACGATCTTTAAAGTACCTGCTACAGGTAATCCATTGCTAAGAAGAAACGTAGCTTCATGGCAATGCCAAGTATCATAACCTGTAAATTCATTTCCAGTAATACCCCAATCTTGACGAGCGAGAATACGGGGCATGGGATTGAGTTGACTAGGGTCAAACTTATCTGTATAAACTGCGTAGCTATTAGCCGAACCTAGAGATCTAGCGGCGGCTTCTGACATGTTATTAATTGACATATTGACGAAAGGTTTTTACGTTTTTATAAATAAGATCAACTTGATCTTGTGTTAGGGTAATATCAAGATTATCTGCAAGTTTAGCTTTTGGTTTCGGTACAATTAACCCGTGAGGACCTAATTCGTTACCTATCCACCCGTTTATAACAGGAGAACTTGTATCTAAAGAGTAAATAAATCTTGAAATATGTTTCTGGTTATACTTAAAGAGAGAAAACTCTACAGGATTCTGACAACCCAGTAAATGAAATTTAGGAGTTCTTCCTGTAAACTTAAACCTATTACTATACCACCAGTTTAAAAATCTAAATCTCACAGTAATGTAGTCTGAATCTTTTACTAGATCGAAAGGTAGTGCAATAATATCCACATCCTTCTGCATATAAAAATCAATACAATCAGCAATTTGCTCAAAAGTATCTCCTTGACAGACACCGATAAGCTTTTGCTTATCCTCACCGTACCTAGCTAAATACTCTTTAGCATTATCTAAGGTCTGGTTATGATCATTTACTACGTCAGGAAGTACGAGATGAGTAGGATTATACTCCCTACCCAACTCATACAGTTCTTCCATTGGAATGGATTTACCTAATTCAAACGCTGAATTATCTAGTATAGAATAATCTACTGTCTGTAATTTTTGTTTATAAAAATCAGCATACTCTGTATCTAGATTTAACAAATGACCTAATACATAAGGATAGTCTGAAATAGAATCATGACGGTCAAATAATGCTTTCGGTATTTCGTGACTGATTTTTATCATACGTTTGCTTTTTTATGACTAGCCAATACATTCTCTACATGAGACTTTGCTACTTCCCAACCTACAGGACCAGTTTCATCAGCATAATCTACCGGATCAGGACGACCTAGCTTAAGAAACGCTTCAATACGTTCTACTGATGCTGCTGATTTATAATCACTAAACCAATATCCTTCTTTCGATTGATAAAGAACTACGTCTCCATCTAATGTTTGAGCTTTAGGTATCCAAATTGGTTTATAAGATGTATTTGTGCGCTTATATACTTCGTCAAAATCTAAATCCAACACTTCACAGCATTTTTCTCCGTCTTGTAAAATACCGAACTTATCAGTATCCAAGTAAGGTGTATAAAAATCAACTAAAGTAGCATCCCAATTACCGATCTTAAATGCTTCCATATCTGCATCCCTAAATTCTTGTCTACAGTCAGGGTAAATTGCATGATCACCGGCATGAATACCTAATGCAATCTTTACCTCTTGTCTTACTGTACAATCATCACCTATAGGCTTTGTAGCTAGGGATAAAGCAACTGCTTGAATTAAGGAACTAAAAATTTTATTACGGTTAGGTACAACAGTTTCTTTCATGTTATCCTGCTCGTAATGTCCTTCAGGGACATCTTTACCGCCTTCAACTAAGGCTGAATTAAGTAGTTTCTGTAATCCGTCTAGCTTAATGATTTGATGTTTTACTAACGGATATTTTTGTTCAAACCCATCAGGAGCATGATCATGGTGAAATACTCTTGCTGGGTTCCAATTAATATACTCGACTAATTCAGTAGCACGTTCGAGTTCTACTCTGTGTTTTTGTCCATAGTCAAAACTAAGTGCTGTAACTTCATAACCATTTGCTAACAAGTGCAGCAAAAGAGACGAAGAATCCATCCCACCGCTGAGACTTAAAACTGCTTGTTTTTTCATTTTAAAAATAATTAAAGTATAGAGCGTATTATTTTATTGATCGATTAGCTCTTTAACCGACTTTTTTATCTTCTTTTTTAGTAAGCTCTTGTTGAATAGATATAATCTGTGTAGCTAGACTAGCTGCTAAAGTTCCGAGTTGAGTCCAGATATGATCACATTCTTTTTGAAACTTGAAGATTAATCTCCACTGCCATACCTGAATAGCCATTAGTATTAGAATAATAGCTATATAAACGTGTTCAGAACTTATTGTAAATGTCATACTATAAAGATACTATTTTTGTTCTGAATTAGCAACTGTTTCTCTCATAAAGTCATAAGCTTCTGATGTTCCAGGGAAAGCTATGAAATTAGGTTCGTTCATAGCTCTTTGAAGTATTTTTACTGTTAAGTCTTTGTTGGTAGTGTCTATCATAAGAGGTTCAAAAATAAATTCAGTACTCGAACCTTTCTTACGAACTAAATAATAAAGACTTCCAGCACCTATGTGTTTAATTGCCTCGTAAAAACTTTCAGCTGTTGTTTTCATGGTATAAATGTCTTACTTTTGCTCCTAATTCGGCATTATTAGGTGTATCACGTATTATACTTTTAGGAATAGAAAGATGTGTTTTTTCTTGTGGAGCACTGTGAAAGCAGATTCTACATAATTGCCCTACTCCTTTAATATATCCCTCTCTAAAATCAATATGGGTATCAATAGTGTAGGGTGTTATGCTCCCACATGATACACAGTATTCTACTTGTTGTGGTACATCCATAAATTAAATGTTTGCTTTTCTGATTGTTTGTTTTGTTTCAACTCTCTGTAATTCAAAGGAATGGCTTACATTTGTAGGAACAAACTGTACTTTATCAAAAGATGTTTTCTCTACTACTAAGGGATGAAATTCCTTTCCTTCATGATAAATTGTAAGAGTACTAGGTACGAATACAGCCTCTTTCTTTTCTTCTTTTTTTGGAATATAAGTTGCAGCTTTAGCGGCTACCACTCCACTAGCGAAAGTAGCTAGTCCCTTAAAAAATGATCTACGATTGTTTTCCATATTACTCATATTTAAGCATTTCGATAAATTCATCCCTCTGTTCTATAAGATACTTTTCTCTTTCCAGTAATCTTTCTCTTTCCTCTTCAGTAAGTTTTAGTATAAGTTGTTCTTTTTCTTGTATCATCTTTTTATACTCACTCATTTGAGAAGTAAATATACTATTTTGATAATACATTATACCAACAAGAAGAATAATTGTGAAGGATTGTTCTTTTAGTTTATTTAAGAATACTTCACTATAACTTGGTTTATCACTCATGTTATATGTTTAATTCATTTCATAAGCTTTAACAGAAGGCAATCCGCTATACTCACAATTTAATTCTTCTCTTTGTCTCCTAAGTTCTTCTTTAGCTTCTTGAGGAAAATAGATACCGTCTGATTCCATATCAGCGATAGTTCTTTTTACTGCTTTATAGATTACTTCTTTATCTTTTTTTGGAACTTTCTCATCTGCAAATAACCTAGCTGCTAAGTAAAATAAAGCATCTCTACCATACCGTTTTGCATTAGGATTATACTGGTAGTTTTCCTTTTCCATTCTACTGAATTCTCTATACACTGCTATACCAAACACAATAAAAAGTGTAGATAAGATTGTACTAAGAACTATTATATCTAAATTTTCCATTTTACCCTCTTTTAGCGTTGATAAAATTTAACAATCCTAATATAGTAGGAGGCCATAGTCCAATAAAGATTGCTTTTGTTGCGTCACCGTGTGATAGATAGATATACTCACTAACAAAGATACACACAACGCATATTGCTAATATAAGTAACTCACTAATACTAAATTTTTTCATTTTATACTTTTTAACTTTTATCAACAAGTGTATCAACTAGTACATAACTGAATACCATAATACCGATGGGTAGATTTACTGAGTATCCAAAAGATACTGCTAATCCTAGACCTATTACTAAGCGAATAGCTTTTAAACCATCTTTAATAGTCCGTTTGTACCAGTAATCAAAGTAGTTTCTCATACTATACGTTTAATGTTTTGTTCCAAGCAGCAATATGCAATCTTGTAAGACCGCGGAAACGATACTTCTTAGCCATTTCCAAACAGAATTGAGTACGCTCTTCAAAATTAGCTACATCATCCAGTCCGGGCATACAAACTACATTCTTAAGAGGTATGCTAAATGGTACGACAAAGTCCCTAAAAAGTTCCAATACATCTTCTTCATTGCTGATTACGAATTTAAATTGATAATTTTTATGTTCCATAATACGCTTAATAGCAGCAGGTACAATACGTTGTTTTTCAGTCATACCTGAATTGGATAACTTAGGTGAGCAGTTAATTTGATCAAGTATTCTAAATAAATCATCTTCAATTACTACAGTACCATTTGTTTCTATCTCATTAAAATTATAGTATTGATTATAAAATGCAGGTTTAGTAGTAGTATCATAGCTACTTACACCTATTTCTCTTACTATAGATGGGTCTACATCTTCCCAGTACTTATGAAAATTAAAAATTGCTTCTTGATGCCCTTTAATTGTAGGTTCACCACCAGTCCATATAATATGAATGTTACCATCCTTAATATCATCGTATACACCTTCTTCTTTAAATCTATCTAATAGATATTGGAACTCTTTATCTTCACCTCTCCATAACCACTGAGAAGTAGAGTCACAAGTCCAAGTTGCTTTACCTTCTTTATGTAAATCACCTTCGAATATTTCACCATCTTCTAAGTTTTGGTCTTTTAATAACTGATTGGTGAATGCTCTACTCATACCGCAAGTTAGGTTACAAATACCTAAACGAACAAAGTAAGAGGGCACTCCTGATGAGATACCCTCACCTTGGACAGAGTAGAAGTCACTAGAAATTAGTAATTTGTTTGGATCTATTTTACTCATTTTTTATTACGCTTTAATTGTTTTTCAGACACTGTAAGTTCCTCTTTTACCGCTTCTACAATAGGAGTAGGTACACGTGTAGCAGATTTCCACTCTACCTTAGAGGCGTACTGCCATTCTCTGCCTGCCATACTGTGAGCTTGTTTATCATCTACTCGGATGATATTTCCTGTTTTTAAATTTTTAAGACACTTCATAGTTTTACCTCCATGTTTTTATGTAATTGAAAATATGACTTACTTGTGGATATTCCAACAAAAAAGCTAATAAAGTAGGGTGAGAGTCTCCGCAGACGCCGAGAGCGTGCTCAAGAGTATGTAGTATCTCGTGCATAAACTATTTTTTATAATGCTTTAATTTTTTCTTTAGTCTCTCTATTTGAATGCTAGCCCACCATTTTCCCATATTACTAGAAGGCTTATACTCTTCCTCCCAGTATCTAATTTCTTCTCGGATAGGAGCATTGTGATTTTCGAGTATATCGATATCGTAGTAACTATCATTTTCTAGCATTGCATCCTCCCAATGACCTTCTGTGTAGGGAGGTGGCATCTGTTCTGCTTCTTCGATAAGTTTTTTCCTAACAGCTTTCTTAGTAGTCTTTTTATTCTGCATATATGGCGGTATTTTTACTGTGTTCCATGAATTCAACTTTTACGACTTGCACTCTACCGCCGGTTTCTACTTGAACGAAATCGTTAATTTTTTTGAAAATATACTTTGCAAATTGTTCTGCTCCTACAGCAGGAATAACTCTTAACTGTACTATACCTTCTATGTCCATGTTACGGAAGTAAGAAAGGTATGGATCATCGTCTGCTATAATAACAGTATGATCAAACATATAATCCATCCATGCTTTAGGATTCATACCGTCAATAGTATTTTTAGCACGTTTCATGCCTCCGAAGTCCCAAACCCAATTACGCTGGTCTAGTTCACCTTCGAACCATACCCTAAAGGATACTCCATAGCCATGAAGAAACCGGCAATGTGTTCCTTCTGCTTTCCATTGACGGAATACACAACTATAGCCATCGAAAATCTTTGTTGATTGAAACTTAGACATTTTAATATCTTTTTAATTAAAACGAAAATACTTATAACTTAATTTAAGATTTTTCTTTTAAATAAGCAAATTTTTCTGCTACTTGATCACTACTTCTTTTATGTACTGGTTCGAAAGGACAGTGACGGCATTCGTTACCACAACACTTTCCTCTCTGTATATGAAAGAGGGCGGTAAATTTAATTAACCCTTTATCATTCTCAAAGTGAATTCCTTCTATGAACCCATCTCTATAGTGTGGTTGCATTCTCTATACCTTTTTAAATATAAACTCCAACTACAGCATATAATGTAGAGTCTCTTTTAAAAAGACTCTACTGTACAGCTTCCACCAGCACAAGCCGCCTCTCCTGCTAAGTTTGTATTGTCAGCAAATTCTACAACTCGAGAAAGATCTACACTATGGAGACTCTTTACTTTTTCGTTGTACTCCTCTTCTGTACAATCCTCAAACGGAGCTTGAATATAGGTACCGCCATCGTAAGGTAAAACTGAAAGACCGTTATAGAATTTTCTATTCTCCCACATCCACTTACCTACCTCTTCCCATTCTTCTGCTTTAATAGATACTGTAGCAGAAATATTATGAGTATTGCTTCCAGTCCTATGTCCGGGCTTTATCCAATTCTGATAAAAATGCTTAACTCTCTCTAATAAGTCTAGTGCAGACTCTGATCTATAAATTGCATCTTTTGGAGCTTTCTGCGGTACAGAGATAATAGCAGTATCGTGTGCTCTAAAGTAATCGTCTTCTACAAGTTCTGGATGATTAATTGCTAGGTAGGTGTAAATTGCTTCGTTTTTACCTACTCTCACTCTTCGAATATAATAATCATTATGCCAAGCGTGAATACCGCTTGAAGTACCTAATGTAAGAGAGGAGGTACCAGAAGGCTTGATAGTAGTACATCTAGCAGCAGAATTAATACCGAGTAACTTAGCTACTCTTTCATTCTCCTGTTTTACTACTTCTGCTGCTTGTTTAAGATCTAACTTCTGTGCAGCACCTGATCCGATTCCAGTCATACCTACTCCGATTAGAGCATCTTTTTCGGTAGTACGCTGCCATACCGGCCTTAGGTAATGAAAGCTAGTGTAAGAAGCTTGTAGAGTGCCGATAAACGTAGCGGCCTTAACTCTTGCATCTAAGTCTTCTTGATCGACAACATCGCTTACATTGACTTCACATAGGTTACAGAATTGAAAAGGACGTAGTGCAATTTCACAGCACGGGTTAGTACCCCAATCCTTGTCGTTGTTAAAATAAATACCGGGTTCACCAGCTCCACTAGCTTTAATTTTCTCCCAAAGGTCGTAGAAGAACTCTTCTGTTACTTTATTCCTTAGGAGTACTGCTGAATTATTAGCACGGCCTCGTTGAGGATGGAGCTCCCACCAATGACCAGATTTAGCAGCAATCATATTTTCATCGTCAGCACTAAATAGACTAATAAGAGCTGCTCTACGTATGCCTCCAGCAAGGACAGCATCAGCAATATGACATACCATGTCATGCACTTCAATCGAAGTTAGTCTATCGTCAGTTTCTTTACTATCTAAAATACCTTGTACTTTAAGCAAGCACTCTTTAAGAGGTTGCGGACCTGGAGCTTTTCCTCCTGAGGTTATTAACGCAGCACCCTTTGGTCGGATATCAGAAAAATCAAATACAGGGGTAGATCCTCCTTCGAAATAGGCTTTAACCAGTACTTTTACTGCATCGGCCCATCCTTCAATACTATCTCCAATTAGAAAACGTCTATGCTTCTTAGAATCCGGTTTTCTTATCTCCGGCAATTTATCTACGTGATGTTTCTGCACAGAATATCCTACTCCTGTTCCGCCTAGAAGCAAAAACATTACTTCTCCGAAAGCTCTCCAGTCGTCGATTGGAAGGTAAGCACAGTTGTAAATACGGTTAGGACTAATCTCAATAGGTTTTCCAGCAAATTGCATAGATCTCATAGAAGGAAGTGCTTTCTTCTCGTATACATACTTGTAAGCTTCTTCAATCTCTTGAGTCAACTGCGGAAATTTCTTTAAGTGCATATCTTTATTCCTATCCACTAGTTCCTCCCAGCTTTCTCTCCTCTCTTTTTCAGGGTTAAATTTCGCATACTTCATGTATACTGTTAAATCCGAAAGAATACTACTACTTACCTCCATTCTCTAAATGTTTAATTGTTGTTTTTATAATATTAATATTGTCCTTAGTCTATGCTTCTAAAGATAGTTATTTCAGCTAAAAATGTAAAATTTTCAGAAAAATTTAAAACCTATTTAATAAAAATTAGAGTAATCTGCTTGCTCCTACACTCTGCTTGAATGTCTGAGAAATATACGAATCTTCAGGAAGAGGAGGTCTAAAGGTTGGATCAATTTGATTCCTTTCAACAAGATCGTTTGTGCCGTTCCTTTCCATGTTGAAAACGAACTGCTCATACGTATCCTGTACTGGAGGTGGGCCAAAGGCTGATTTTTTCTCGTCGTAAAGTGTAATAAGACTCATATTAAGGCAGTTTTATAGTAATAAATAGGTTATTTTCCTAATTCAAAGAACTTTTGTTGTAGATAATTTCGTTCTTCTGCACTAAATCCAGTGACAGGTGTTTTTCCTGAGTTTCCTGATCCTTCTGGTGTTAGTTCGTCTTCTCCGATCTCACGTGCTTCAATCTCAATATTACCATTTTCTGCATTGATTTTCATAGGATAAGTCATTCCATCACCGCCATACCTATTTTTCATAATATGACCTCTACCGGTTCCATTGACTTTATCCAATCTTTTCCTTGAAAGAGACATAGCGAAATCGGCAATCATAATTTTACTGTAAGAACCTGCTGCTTTATCTCCTTCAATTATATCATCTTTTGCACCAGCTCTATTAACCTGTGATACAGTCCAGACAGGTATTTTTAGTTCTCTAGCTAAGGCCTTAGTAGATATATAGATATCATCAATTTCATCTTTTCTGTCTATAGACTTTCTCTTAGACTTAAGTAAATCTACATAGTCAATAATAATGAGAGCAGGCTTATGTCCAAGATCTACAGTCTTTTGAATATGACTTTCAATAGTAGATATAGATGCTTTACCCATTGCAAACTCTTTAATAATCAGCTTGCCGGGAAGCTTATTGATAGCAGCATCTACTTCGGCTCTATGCAACCCCAAGTCTTGTATACGAATACCTGTGAATACAGCGTCGTACCTCTTACCTACATAGGATTCTGATAGTTCAAGAGTGTAATGGCAAACAGTATGACCGGCCGATACTGCCATAGCTCCTAGAGCTGTTAACATCCAACTCTTACCCCCGCCTGGATTACCAAATACAATACCTAAATCACCTGCACCTAATCCTCCTTGTAGTAGTTCGTTGATATGTTCCCATGGCGTTGCAATTGGACCTCTTTCTTCTAATCTATAACGAGTTTCAGTATCTTTTTCGTACTCGTGTCCGATATTTTTATCAGATCCTGCTTTAAGTGCAGTATCGATAAGGTACCGAATATCATCGTATTGACCTTTTTCAAGGAGTTCTACAGAAGAGAGGAGAGCTTTCTTAAGTTGCTGATTCTTACAAAAGTTAGCAAATTCTTGTTCTACGAAATCTCTATCTTCGTTAGAGGCTTTGTAGGCTTCTTTAAGTTGTTCAATAACGGATACTTTTAATACTTCGTTATCGATCTTTTTAACTTCTACCTGCAGTACATCAAGAGTCGGTGTGGTGTGATACTTGTAGTAGTACTTAAGCATCTCCTCTACAATCCATTTATGGGCAGGATTATCAAAGTAATCCTCCTCTAAGATATCGTAAATACCTTGTAAGAACTCTTTATGCTTTAACAAGCTCGATAACACCTTAATCTGAAAGCTTACCCCGTACTGGTTCAGTTGATTCAAAACACTCATAACTTAATTTAGCTTATTTTTATTAATCTTTCAACTTATACTACAATAGTTTAGCAAAAGTTTCATTCAACCACATCTGTGGATTTAGTAAAGTCTTCCCTAACTGATCTTCGTTGTATAGCTTAATAAAACAATCAGGGTTAAAAACACTATTGTGGTTAGCTACAGTATAATCTAATACTTCTTTGTCTGCTTCAGGTATGTTTGGATTCTCTAAATCCATCAACTTTTGGTTGATCTCTAGTTGCTTTCTAAAATTATAAACATCGGCATACTTCTTATCTTTTCCTTCACATTCCTGCAGTAAGTCTTTCAATGTAATTTTATCTTCACCGGCAATAGTAGGAAATAGCTTAATTAAAGTCTTAGCCGCAATACCTCTCACCCCTGGTACGTTGTCTCCTTTATCTCCTACTATAATCTTATGTGTAAGAAAGTTATGAGACGGTATACCATACTCCTTGAGTACTAATTCTGGACTATAGACTACTCTCTTAATTGGAGAGAAAACAGAAACCCTGTCTGTTACAAGCTGTAAATAGTCTTGATCGGTAGATAGGATGTATACTTGCTCATTAAATTGCTTTGCAAGATACCCAATAACGTCGTCAGCTTCAATTTTATCTATAACAACTAAATCAACAGGGAGACACTTGAGATAACTAATCAGACGCACGATCTGAGCTGTTATTGACTCTGACTCTTCTTCTTGGTTATCGAAAGCATCCCAGTTTGAAATTTTAGTAATATGTCTATTAGCTTTATACTCTGGATAGAGGTATCTTTTATTGGTAGATCCTCCCTGTCCGTCGAAGACAAGAATAACTCTTGTAGGACGTAACTGTCTTATAGCTGATCCGATTGATTTTAAAAAACCTCCTAGTCCACCAACGTGTGCACCGCTTGGATTAACATGTCCAATAGCTGCGAAACTACGTAAAAAAGTATTTAAAGAATCAACAATTAAAACCCTACTGTTTTTGTGTAGCTCTACTGGTTCTTGTTTTTCCATCTGTTCGAACATCTTCCTGTAATCCATTCTTCTTTTGTTTAGCGATAGGATTAGCTAGTCTCTCAGCTATTCTTTCTCGAATTATTTCAGTATCTCTAGCTGTGGGCGTGTATCCGTTTAACAGTTCTTGCGGGACACCGTCCCAAGAAGCAAGATAGCTTTGAACATTAAAACCTCGTGTAATACACTCGTTGTAAAGATCAATGTACCGTTCTCTTAGATAGCCTAGCTTGTCGTAAAAAAATGATACATGACCTTTACCGAGAGTAAATTGTGTGGGAATATTTTTAAGATTACATCTACCTTTTGCTACTACATTAGGTATACGTTTTAACTCCCTATGTTCAGCAATTAAATGCTTATTGGTTAATTCTTTAACCGGGATTCCTAAATTAATTCTTGTCATAACTTATTTTCTCTAAAGATAGGACTATTCCTCTGAAACGTCGAAGATATCTTTATTATCTTCATCAGTTTCTATCACTACATCAAAGTCTGTAGATCCTAGAGTTTTTAACCAGTCTTTAGAGTATTGCTTCTTATAAGCATCGATAGCTTGCTTGGTATCGTCAATAAAACCATGTGCAGTCATAATTACCCTGCCTGTAGACGTTACGTCGTTTACGTGGTTCTTATCACAACTAACTTTAGTACGTTTAGCAAACTCTACGTCCTTTCCGTTCTTAGTAGCTTTAATTTTATTCGTACCAGAATTAGTTACATTACCAAACGTAATAATCAAAGAAGAGTCAAAGTACATTGTATCGCCACCTTTATTTTTCATTTTAGGTTGAGCCATAATATTCTCTGCCTTAGCTACCCATACCTTATTGACTGCAAGCATAGTATTGGTATGAGGCTGACTTTGTTTACGAGACAGTACAATTTTCTGGTTAATAAAATTACCAAATTGCTGTGACATAGCTCCTGCATTCCATTCGTTGTTGTTTTTGTTGGATTCAACAGACAACCTACTAGGAATAGAACCTACAGAGTCCCACAAGAAAAGTAAGTCGTAAGGAAGTCTACCATTTTTTTGCTCATCAAGAAGATCAGCAATAAAAGCAGCAACGTCTTCAATAGTATTTAACCTCTCTCTATCAATATAAATGAAAAATCCTTTGTAATCAGATACTACTCCATTCTCATCCGGTACATCTTCAAACTGTACACCCATCTGCCTAGCATGCTCCCAGTTCCATTTCATCTCCGTAATGATGAAGACAGGTAAGATGCCCAATTTCTGGGCACTTACTGCTGCTTCTAGTAATGCGGTAGTTTTTCCTGTATCGGAATGACCTCTTAACAAGGTAATATGTCCGATAGGTATGCCTGGGATAGACAAACAATTCTGAAAAGCTGGTGATAGAGGTATCCACTTTTGTTCCTTCATTTTAATTGAAGTACTAGATAAGTTCTTAGACTGAATAAACTTATCAAGATCAAAAGAACCTTTTAAGGCACCTGCTACACTTTCGTTAAGCGATGCTCTGTTTGCTTTAGACATATTTTTTTATTATTTAAACAACTCAGCGAATTCATCATCAATACTCTGCTTAGGTTTTGCATTAAGCGTAAAGGAAGCAGGCTGAGAGGCAGGTGCTTCAACTTTAGGAGCTGCAACCGGAGCAGGCTCATCGGTAGTCTCTTCAGGATTCAACCAAGAGAGTAGAGATTCTTTCATCTCGTCGTAAGAGTACTTTTTAAAGATAGGAAATACTTCGGGTTGAGTATTCAACCACTTTTCTACCTCTTTAGCATCTTCAGAGAGAGGAGTTGTTTTAGTACGAACACGTACTTTTGACTGATTAAAACTAGTACCATTAGTTTCAGGTCCTGTAGTTTCAATAGTAATGTCACGACCTTGGATAACGTCGGTGTAGTCCCCTACATCAGGATCATCGGCAAGACTAAGCAATTCAGCATAGATCTGCTTACCGAATTCCCACAACCGAACTCCTTTTTCTTCTTCTCCGCGTACAATTACTGGTGTAAATACACGCATTTTCGGTTCAAGTTTACGGGACATCATCCAATTTTCCTTATCACCTGAAGAAGCTAATTGCTTAGCAAATTCAACGATAGGATCTTTTTCACCGAAATTAACCAAAGAAATCATAGTACGATTACCAATACCGTAATGTACGAAAACTTCTTTAAAAGGATTTGATTTGTCCCACATCGCTGGAACAATACGTACCGAATGCTTTCCTACAGTCGGTTTCCAAAGAATAAGAGACATGTCTCTCTTTTGACCTCCTTTGTTTTGAGTTTGCAAGGAAGTCAGTTTGCTTTTAATAGCACTTAGGTCCATCATAACTTGTATGTTTTAGATTATTATTACTTAAAAATAGCAAGAAAAGCTCACTCTAGCAACTAAATGTTGACTATCTTGTGAATTTTTGTAGAGAGCTTTTTCAGGTCTTCACCCTGGGAGAGTAGGACAGTATTTCTGTAATTCTGCCACTCAATACGAAAGGTAACATCAAGTATTCCTTTATTCAAGGACTTGATTAACAAGTTTAAACTGTTAATAGTATACAGAGTATTACTTTCTTTTTTTCTATGCAAGAGAATCGTATTCGGAAGTACTTTAGCGCTACTTCCTTGAAGCTCAATATTATAAGTACACAGGTATTCTTCAGAATCTTCTGATTCTAGTACGAAAATCTTATCGTACATAATAACGTACTCAGATTTAATAGTGGTGAGGGTTTCTTCTAACCTATCCCTGGTAGAAAAGGTACAAAATAACTTATTTTTCAACTGTTCCTGTGTTAATTCGATAAATTCCATAATAAATAGGATTAAACTCTTCTAAAAGTTGTAGTTATGACCTTTTTTTGCTTTTACTTTGTAATTATCCGCTTCTATAACATCTTTAATTTGAGCTAAAAAACCTTTTCCGTCTTCTGCTGAATAGTCTATGAGCATAGAATCATAGACAACCAAGACTACTTTACTTTTTTTGCCTTCCATTAATTCTCTTAAAGCTGTAAGCTTTTTTACGTTGTTTACTGTTTCTAAACACTGTACGTAGTAATTAAAAAGCTTTTGCGGAGTTGCATTCTCAATTTTAATAGCTCTTCCGTTAGGTAGCAACAATACCCCCCGTCTTTTATACTCAGTCCAAGCCGCTTCTACTAAATCACCTACATGATCAAAAAACTCTATTGTCCTGTATTCAGGTTCAACTCCATTATAAAGCTGGCGAAACGTTATTTTCTTAGATTCTTGATACTCTTCTGCTGTTAATTCCTGCTTTCCAAAATACTCCCTACCTAAAATCACGTGAATTGATTCGTTATTCGGTATTTCAAGGTGTAACATATTAGCAATTAACCTAACATGGTATCCATCAAAGTCAAACTCTACGAAAGCATCGTTTTCTGGAATAAAAGCTGTTCTAGAATTGTTCTCTTTATTAAAAGCTAAAAAGTTTATACCGTTAAAAGCATTAGTAGGACGTGAGGTTATGTTATAAAGGTTATAGCTTGTGTATATCCTACTCTCTTTCATAGATCTACTCTTCCATACAGGTTCGAAGAACTTATTGAAAACCCGGGGATCTGTAAGCAGACCCTGTTCTTCTACCCATTTATAGGTCTCGGTATACTTTTTCTGCCATTCTGTATTTTTTTCCTGTCCGACATAGCATTTTACTTTTTCAAACATACACTCACACCTCTCATAATGCTTGGAAATAGGAACTAAGGTATTTACTTCTGCGTCATACTTAAATTTATTGTAAAAATCAAGATGCAATGGAGTATAACACTGAAGCTCTTTTATTTCGTTATCTACATCTAGAATAGTAAAGTACAGGTCTATAGCTTGAGGTAGATCTAAAAAGTAAGAATGCCACTTTTTATCTAGAAGATAGACTTTTGGAATGCTTTGTAAAAAATTTACAATTGCTTCTAAGGGAAGAGGAAATGCCTCTGAATGTTCGATAGGAAAAATATACCCCTTCTCAAAATCGTTATAATAAAGTACGCAAGGGGCTGTAAGTAGCGGATGAGCTTCTTCGGAGAGAGAAACAAGTTCTATGAAGCATTTATCCGGTTTTGATAAACTCTTTAATTGCTCTTCAGTTTCGATTACGAAATACATAACTTTTATTTATAGCCTTAACTAAAAGTAAGTAGTATTTCTCTGTCTAACAACTCTACGGTGTTACTCGAGCAAATTTAGTATACTCTCCTCCTATATAAGAAATAATTCCTCTAAAAGTAGCTTCTTTGGCTTCTGTTACTCTTTTATTGGTATCAAAAACACCGCCTTGAATTTGATACTGAGATATTCTTTTATTATTTAAGGGTCCTGTTAACTGCCAAAACATACTAGTTACTTCGTAAGCAAGAACTGTCTGATCGGTAAGCCCGTTTTCTAAATTAGACCAATCGTTTTCTGAAATTTCAAGTATGTAACCAGGACCTGTTAATTGCTTAGCAAAGTACCTTGTAAAATAACCTCTTACATAATCTGATTCTAAAGGTACAGGGTAGTAAGGTACAAGCTGTCTAAGTTCGGTACTAGTGGCTATTGTAGCTCCTTGCGTAACTGATTGAACTGCTTCTACCCGTGCAGCAGGTCTACGAGTAAGGACCTCTTCTTGCTCACTCTTTACTAGAGGTATGTTAGTTCCTAATAAAGGATTAACTCCTGTAAAAGTCTTTCCGTCAAATGTTAAGTAGTATCTCCCACTATAAGATTTTCCGTCAGGGAGATAAAATTCTCCTCCTCGAGTATAAAGATTTGTTTTTATTCTAGTGGAAGGGTAATACTTGACCATAGTTAAAACTGTAAGTTAGTAGATTCATAAATAGAAAAGTGCATCGGGTCTTTTGACTTAAACCAGCCAACTCCGTACTTATTCAAAATTAATGCAACTTTTTCAAATCCTCTATTAAAATCATTCTGAGGTAATGTACTCCACGAAACATTGTATGCGTAGACACTTGCATTTATATCAATAGCAAAGCCCCAAGCATGAAAAGAAAGAGCTGTTCCATTAGTTACGTTTCTAACAGCTAAACCTCCTGCTACATCTACAATATACTTTTCAAGACCTTGTTGACGTATTTCTGCAAAAGCTGGTATTAGTTTGGCAGCAAAAGCTGGATTTACTTTAACCGTAACGTCACCTGTACTTGTTGGAATAGTTACATTTGACAGTCTAGAAATATATGATGGATTGGGCTGTAACCAGTAACGGCTTCCTTCTATTCTAGCAATTTGGAAAGTCCCGTCTGCTAGTTGTACTGCAGGCAAGGTTCCGCCTGTATATTGATTAGCAAAAGCAATGTCAGACTGTGCTACAGGATATCCATCCCCTACTATGAATCTTCCTTGTTCAGTATCTATTTTTACTTTTAATGCACTCTGTCTCTTATTTACCTCTCCAACAGCTTCTGTAGTAGAAACGTCTCTTAACTTAATCATCTGCCCTCTAATCTTAGTCAACCACTGGTTGCTCTGAATAGTATGAGATAATCCTGAAACAATAAAACCTACTTTTGGTTTTCCTGGTTCTCCTTTAAGAGATAAGGGTAATCTATCTTCTGGAATTGTAAAGGCATTTCCTATCAATATTCCTGCGATACCGTCTATAGTAATTTCAAGATCGGCAGGAATAAAGGGTGCAGCTGAAGTAACAGAGTCTTCTGATTTAGTCTTAGAAATACGTTCAATATAGTAGTTTTTGGCTGTTTCTACTTTATCAAGATCAAGATCAAAATTAGAATAAATATTTTTAATCAAAGTATTAAACTGCTGTGCAACTGTCAAATCGTTATTCGACTGATCTGTAGGACTTGTTTCAATTGCTTTTGTAGCAGCATTACCAGAAACTGGATCTCCTGATCCTTCGGTAATATAAGGTTTAAACCTATCCTGGTAGTTAGCATTTAAGTAACTGAGAGAAGAAGGATCGATTGCATTAATAGAACCTGTAGCTGCTTGTGCAGAAATAGCTACCATACTCCCTAACTTGGTAGAAAGATTTGTTCTAAATTGAAAACTTCTAACCAAGCTTTGAAGACCGAAAATAGGTAATTCTCCTAAACGAAGTTTAGTGGTAGAATTAACCGGAGTATTTTTATTTAAAATAGTTACTTCTCCAGCAGCACCTGGTACCCACTGATCATCTTTTATTTGTAACGTATTCGAATCGTCTCTATAAGCAACTCTAAATAAGTTTAAATTTCCTAAGCTCTTATTTACTTCTGCTAAAATGGATTCAAGAAACGGCTGCAAATTAACAGCGTGATCAGAACTAGAGTTAATAAAGCTATTTGCAGTTTTCATTAAAAAATCAACATTCAGGAGTATATTCATTGTCTTCCCCTGATATGGATTTCCTGCTAAAGTTTTAAACTCAGGCAATTGTCCAGACAATTCATCCTCTTGTCTAGGTAAGAAAATATTCTGTACTCCGGTAACGATATTGCTCGGAAAAATTTCCTTGTAATCTTCATTATTTCCTTGAAAAGGAATTAAACACACTCTAGGATCTATAGATAAATGTTGCGGAGAGGTTAAACAGAAATTTGTATTTGGGTTAAAGTCAACGTACACGTACGGAGCTTTGTCTGAACCTTGTGGTGAATTATTGGAACCTACCTTCTGCTTTGAATCATAGATTAAACACATATTGTTTATAAATGCAAGAAGATATCCTAAGCTAATGTAGACTGGATATTCAATAAGGTCAGAAGCTTGATTGCTTACCTGGTACCGTGTCAAGTATGCTCTACATAGCTTATTATAATCTACGCTATCAACTTGTCCAAATAATTCCGGAGTATTTAAAGCATCAGCTAGTAGATTACTATTGAAACCTTTTTGTGCGTAATAGGTTAAATTAAAAGGAGTTGCTCTGAAAGTTTCTACCGAAGGTACTGGATTAAAAACGTTCTTTAATATTCCGTCTTGGTAGAAAGCTTTGCTAGCAGCAACTAAGTCTATTGTAATTGTTTTTTTCGTAGCGTTTTTTGCAAGAGTTGCCTGTTCTAGAGACAACGTCTTCACGTAAGATAACATAACGTGTAACGCTGATTCATACCCCGATGCAGCATCTGTTTGAGGAGTAGAAGCAGTATTTTCAGCTGCAGAAGTATCTCCGAGATTAGGTGCTTGAGTAGCCTGTAGAGCAGGTTGACTCTTAACTGAAGGAGGTAAGACTTTTTCAATAAAAGCAGTATTATTAAAGGTAACACTTATGTTAGGAATTATCTCTCCTATTTTAACATCTGCTAAGTTTCCTTGAACAATAATATTAGCTCTCCTATTTTTTAAATTAGAATTAGATCCATAGTCTGTCTTTCCAAGTAGGTCTTCATCTACAGAAGTCTCAATAGTAGTAATGTTTATTTTCCGGCTACTTGTAAACCATTTCTGTATAGCATTGATAACTTGCTGACGTGTAGGACCTACCCCGGTAGATTCATAAGAAGGAGGTTGGTAATTTAATACTAAAAAGAAAGTCTTTAACTCTTCTACCCCCTGTGCATTTTTTACTCTAGTTACATAAGACACCCTAAGAGCTACTCCCGAGGCTACAGGATCTACTAGATTAATGTTAGCTAAAATTCTAGTAAGGTTTGCCCCTAGTATATTAGCGGCTGTAGAAAAAACAGGTAAAACCGGTTCGTCTGGATCTACGTATAGATTACCGAGGTTATTGACAGTACTTGCAATATTACCAGTCTTACTAGTTCTAATAGTCTCATCGAAGAGTTTAACAAAATTATCTGTTCCTAAATTATTATCTAACTCTAGGTTTTCTGCTTGAATAAAAAATTGAGCTGCTTGATTTAATAAGTTAGCAGAAAGAGCTACCGGCGATGAATTTTCTGCAAAAACTACTTGCCAGTCAGACCTAACGCCCGGAACAGGATTTAAAAATAATCCAGTATATTTTGTATTCAACTCTTTTACATAAGGCGCACTATTGGTAGTACCTCCTTTCTGGGCTCTATAAAAGTAATCAAAAACGTTATTAGTAGTAGTTAAACTAGGTTGATAGGAAACAGGGTAAGAAACAGTTTCTAAAAAAAACTCTTCGGTCTCTAAAGTAGGGGTACCTTTATCACTTTTAAAAACATATTGATAAATTTGAGAAGGGTTACTTGGTACAGCAGGCGGAGAAGGAGGTAATCCCTGTCCTTGCCTTTCCCTAGCAAGCCTTTCTTCTTCTGCTGCAATAGCTTTTCTTTGTATTTCAGCTTCAATAGACTGAGTAGCTTTTTTAAATTCTTTAATCAACCCAGAAGGCATTTTGTAAGATTGATTAATCCTTAACGTATCGATAATAGAACCAAGTCCTACAATCTTTACACTACAATCATACCCTCCTTCCTGATTAAAAGACCAACTAAAGTTAGAGACAATACCTAACATTCCGTCGTAGTTACCGCTCAATTCTCTAGACTTTTTCGTAATTCTTTGCTGGACTGTTGTCTTATCTATACCTACTGCAAAAGGATTATCTAAACCGAAAGTATTAGTAGCTATTTCGAACCTACCACCAGGAGTGTTTCCTGTAGGGTTATTAAAGAATTGAGTATGTCCCCATTCCAGTAACATAGAATATCCTAATCTGAAATATAATGCTTCAACTATGTTAAGTTGATTCATATTCCAAACTTTAAAATTAATCGTAGCTTGTCTTAAGGAACCTAATCTACCTGCTGTTTCAACTTGCACCGAGGTTAATCCTGGCATTGGTCTATAACCTAATTCTTCGATTCCACCAAGTCCGTAAGCACCGTCAGGGCCTATTCCTGATCTAAGGTTTATACCTTGTCCTGCAGCTACAGAAGTACCTCCTTGAAGTACCCAGTTTTTCGCTAAGTCTTCAGGCTTTGTGTAGTTAGCACCAAGACCTAAAGTTTTATAAAACTCACTTAAAGGTCTTGTATTTCCAGAATCACTTACATTTATGTTAACAGATGAAATAATTCTAGTCCAACTTGTTTTATTAGCTATGAACAAAATCTCTTCATTACTCCTTTGAGTAGTACTGTTACGAGCAGCTCTAGTGTAGAGTTGTTCTAGAATGTAACTACTAAACGGAGCTCCTATGACATTAGATAACTTCTCAGCCATTATTTGTTATATTGTAAGAACTTAAAACTCTCTGTACGTCTGTTGGAATTCTCAACTGCATACCTATTGGAGGATAAATTGAATCTCCAGGTAAAGCATTAGCAGAAGCTATAATCCACCACAAACTAGAATCCTGATAAAAATCGTATGCAAGTAAATCGAGTCTATCTTCTGCTGTTGTAATAACGTAATAATCAGTATCCGTAGGTGCAATAGAGGGGTAGATATTATTTCTATAATATAGACTACCTGTTCCATCTAACTTAACTATCGGTATGTTTTGGTATCTTGATGCCATAGTTTATGTTTTAAAAACCTCCAAACTGTCCAGGAGCACCTTGTGGTCTAAACTGATTTACATTACTTCTGTTAGATGGAGCAGGAGTAGAGGTTCTTCCTGGTTGATTAGTTAATCCAATGCCGTAGGAAGGTCCGTTAGGAATGTAAGCTTGTTTAGCTTTTGCATTTTTCTTAGCTGCAATTTGCTTATTAGTTTTATTTGTTACTGCTTTTTTCTTTATAGTAGTATCAGGAGAATTAGCCCCTACCTGTATTGCCGGTATTCTTGCGTCTCCTTCTACAATTACTATTTCTTCATCTTGTGGTATAGTTATTTGAGGTGCTGGTGTTTTATCTACAATATTGCCGATAAAGGTATCCTTATCTACATTACCTATTAACGATGTACGGGGATTTTTCATTGTTACCCTAGAAGGTAAAAGATCCATAATAGGTCTAAAAGTACAAGACACAGTAACCATGTGAGGTAACTGTGCTACATCAGACTCACTAGCAGCTCCTAGTAACTGGATTTCCCATGGAGTAGTACTGTTATCAATAGAAACGTTTACGCTTTCGATAAAACCAGGCATCCTGTAAATATAATCACCAATCGTAAGCCTAACAACAGATCCTCGCATTAATTTAGATGTCGGAGAGTAGTCTGGGTATGTTTGAGATATTAAAGTATTTAACTTAGTGTAAAGAGGTCTCATCTCCTCTCTTGTTTGTGCAAATATCTTAAAACCAAACCCGATAGTTCTATCAAAACCCTGATAGGTTCTAAAAGTTTCACCTCTACCTAAATATTTAAACGAATCAAACTCTGCTGAGTTACTATCTGAAATCTGCCCTTCAAGAAAAGCTCTAAAAATTAAAGCTACTGCGTAGTCTGGGTTATCATTAGACATGCATTCGAAAGCAAACTTAATTATATCTTTCGTATCATTTCCTCCTGCTGTCCAAGGAGTTTCAGTATTGGCGTTATAATAAAAAGGGTTTACTTTATTTAACAAGTCTACCCCTCCTGGTTTTGAAAAAAGAAAACTAGACTGCCTTAAAGGCTCACCAGGATTTCCTACTCCTAAACCTCCTGCAATACCGTCGTAAGGCCTTGCAATATTATAAATCGAGTAATCTGTCCAAGGAATAACAGGACTACCGTTATTAGTATCTTGTCTAAAGTCTTGAATAGTAGCTTCTGTTGGTGATACCGGATTAGTTGTCCGGGTATCTTGATCGGCTAGTTGTTGATAGGTCAAAGCAATAGCAGAATATGGACGAGAGACACCTACCGGTGTTGGATTACCGCCAATAGTAAAACCTGTAGTACTATTATCTAAGAGGTTAGTAGCTTCTGTATTAGTGTACCTAAAAATTCTAGTATTTCCAATACCGTACACTGATCCAGGACCTCCTGTATAGTTAAATAGTTGGTTATTTATCGTAGAAATACCTAATTCTTCGACCTTATCCGTAGCTACACCGACGTTAATAATATCTCCTCTTGTGGGAGCAAAGCCGCTTAGATTTCCTAACTTCAAAGACTTTAAAATAAGAAGTCTATTTGTACTAGCAGTATTATTTTGCGGCGCACCAGCAATATACTCGTACGTTTGCTGCAGGCTTTCAGTTATTGTAGGAACAACACCTTGTCTATTAAAATGAGCTCCTGTACCCTGTACCTGTACCTGAGCTAGAGTATTTAAAGGATTGTAAGTCTGAGTAACAGGTAGTACAGCATTACCTAATATACCGCCTGCAAATTGAATAGTATTAGGTACTTGAGTTCTTGGATTAGTCAGCTGTAGTCCTACTTGCTTTTGAATAAAGGCAGTACCGCGTGGAGCGTCTTTAAAAAATTTTTGAATTCTCTCCCTATCTACTGTTGCAGTAAAAGCAGAAAAAGCTCCGCTTACTAGCGACGATATTGCACCACCTCTAATTGGAAAATCTAAACTAGTTCTATTAATTTCATAATACCTTCTCGTACCAGAGGGAGTATCAGGACCTTCAATAGGATTTTGAATATAAGGTTGCCCGCTATATCCACCGCCTGGTTGATCAAGTCCGTACTTGAGGCTGGTTAAGTTTGTCTTAAAATCTATTAATGGCATATTACTTGGCTGGTGAGGATCTTAAAAAATCGAGGTACGTAGGTTGCGCAACACTGTTAGTACTAATATCAATCGGATTCTGAATAGGAGGTACAGCACGAGATGTTACCGGTACTTGAACTCCTCTCTCGACAAGAGCTACATTTTCAGGGGTACCTTCGAAAACACCTGTGGGATTAGTTCGTCCCTGTTTACTGAGTTTTGAAGTTTTTATTTGATCGAGAATAATCATAATTATTTGAGATTAGTTTGAAACATACTTGGAACTTTTCCGACAACTTGTTTTGCAATTACCTCTCCGTCTATTACCATATAAACAGTCGTGGTTTGATTACCTGCAGCTGCTGGTACTGGTCCATATACGGCAGATGGTGCAGTTATTTCACCTCTTGTACCTCTCTCCAATACAGCTCCTACTGATGGAGCAGTTGTTCCGCCCATAGCAGAAGTAGCAGCAGTTATACCGCCTGCAAACCCTGATGCACCAGATCTAACCGAAGAGGCAAGTCCTCTAAGTTTCGCTGCTCTATCTTCACTAAAGAATCCTGTAACGTCTGCTACCAGTTCTACAATTCCTGCTACGATTTCTCCTACCATGTTAACAGCTCCTGCTAACTTGTTTATAAGTCCTGTTACAAATCCTTGAATCTTATCTGGATTAGTAATAAAATCTAGTATACCTGATTTCTCAACAAACTCAACAAAAACTGTCTTAATTCTATTCATTAATTCAGTAAGGCGTTCAGCTGTAGAGGTCTGGGTGATATAATTATAAGCATCCTCACCAATTCTTTTACTAATCTCTTCTTGAGTAAGTCCTTTCTCTTTTAAAATTCTTAACTCTTTTTGTGCTTGCTCTAAATTCGATGCCCCTAATTTTCTATAGTAGTCTTGCTGTTTTAAAACATCAGCTAAACCGTCTCTAGTCATACCAACAGATTCAGCAATTGCTTCTTGTTGGATTCTATTCATCCTTAAATACTCGTCAGTACTACCAACCTGAGATGTTATTTCTTTAGCTACAGTTACGAGATCATTATTTAAAGCAGCTTCACGAGCTTTTGTTAAATTAAGTTCCCTACCTGTAAGTATTTGAGCTTCTATTTCCTTGGAGATACTACTTTCAAAATCTAAAAAGCTACTAGCTATTCCATCAAGCTGCTTAAGCTCAATACCCATAGCTTTTGTAGTCATTAGAGCTTTAGTAAGTTTCTCAGGATATTTAGTAAAGGTTAAACCTAATACTCCGGCCTGTTTTGAAGCCTCCCCTAATACCTCTCTGTACTCAAAAGCAATACCTGTTTGAAATTCAAAAGCTTTAGACTGTGCTAAAACATTTTTTGTAAGCTGTGTAGCGCTTTTACCTTGAATTATACTAGTCTGTACAATAGCTTTTCTAGTTTCTAATTCAATACCTGCTACTTCTTTTAGCTTAATATTATTTTCAAGAGCATCTCCTGCAAATTGATTTCTAACCCCGAGTGCTCTTGTTAATTCGACTTGAGACTCCATTAACCTAGTCTCGTTGACTACTATATTATCGCTAGCTTTAGCAATAGCTCTAAATTCTTCTTTAATGCCCTTAGCTTGCGTCTTAGAGATACCGAGATTGCGGGCAAAGTTAGTAATACCTTGATCAAGACCTAAAACTAAATCTACTACCCCTTTGAAAATTCCTATTAAACCGCTTAGTAATCCTCCAATAAAAGGAATTTGACTAGCTATCTGTTGAAAGCCTCCGAGTATACTTGTTGCACCGCCGCCTGAAATTGCTCCACCACCAACTCCATACCCTCCACCAATACCTCCGGAAACTAAACCTGATATTTGTTGTAAAGGGCCTGCAAGAAAATTAAAAATTACTTTACCGATCTGTGCAATAGTATTTTTAATTCCTTGTACAAAAGCTGCTAATCCTGCTGCTAAAGCACCGTAGGGTCCACCTGCAGCAGCTCCTGCAGCAGCAGCTCCTGTTACACTACCTCCGCCGCCACCGCCTCTATTACCTCCGCCACCAGCTTGTATACGAGCTATGTCTATTTGTCTCTGTCTCGCTTCCTTACTCCTAAAAAGGTCCGCAATTCTGCTAGTAATTCCTCGCTGCTTATTAATATCTTTAATTAAATCCCGTTCAGCAGTCAGGGCTTTCCTTGTTGCTTCTGCTTGAGCTTTTCTAGCAGCTAATGCACCTCCTTCAGTTTTTAATAAATTTTTTAACTGAGCTTGCTGTTGATCGAGCATATTCTTAGCCTGTCTAGCAACTGCTTGATTACCGCTTTGCTTAGCAGCAATTAAATTCTGTTCTAGAGTTTTTATTACATTTAGCTTTCCCTGATAGCGAGCAGCTTCTTGTGCTTGTTGTCCTTGTAGTTTAGCTATCGCTTTATCAAAAGCTTCTTGCTCTTTAGCAGCATCTTTAATCTTACCTCTTAACCTAAGTATATTAGTCCAGGCGAGTTGTTCACGTTCCAGTCTTTCGACTCGTGATCTTTGTTCTCTTTCTTCTGGACTGAGTGGATTTTGTGCTAATGACATAAAGTTACAAAGCTATTATACAAATAAATAGCTATTTACTTCTTTTTTACCTTAGAGGTGTAGGTCGGAGTAGTATCCAGAGATTTAATTCCAGGTTTGGCTGTCAAAGGCTTATCGGCTGTAACTGTTTGCCGTTCATTACGAATTTCTTGGAGTTTCTCTAAATGTTCGGTGATAAACTTAATATTAAGCCGTCTTTCAGCCACAGGCATATCCATGACTTCAGACCATGAAAACCCGCCTCCGCCATGGTAAGTAAGTTCGAAAACTTCTCTTTTAAAGACTTGACGATACTCAACTCCCGGGAAAAAAAAATTCCGCCGTCAGCGGGAGGCTCTCCTCTACCTCTTTCCCACTTGCTAGGGTAAAACTAATGGTTAGATCAATATCAGGAGTGATACTCTGAATATAGGTACGCAAAGGATTAGAATCTTTAGCAATAAGGTAGTTGTCTACAAAATCTCTTACGTTTTTCGGTTCGTAATCGCCATTTACTGAGAGAATTTGCTTTTTTAACCTGGTTGTGATTTCACCGGCAGTTATGTTTGCTTTTTTCAACCCCTTTATTTCAGCTTCAATAGCTTTTTCATCTTCAATAGTAAGAAGTCTAAAAGTAACTACATTTTTAGAATGCGGTAACTCAAAACTAAACTCATTCTTGTTCTTATATAAGGAATAACTTACTTCTTTATTCTTTAAAGTCTGCAGGTCAACAGTAATCTGTTCCTTTCTATCATCCTCTGCATCATAATACTCAAAGCTATAGGAAGAACCGTAAGCTAGAATACGAGCTGCTATTAAAAGAGCGTTCCTGTCTCCCAGTAATAGATCTTCATATTTAATGGGAGATTTAATCAACGACTGTAACATCTTTTCAATAGCAACCCCTTGTTTTAATAGGTTTACATTGGTTAGAATGTCTTCTTCTCGTGCTGTCATGTACTTCATTTCAATAGTACCAGAAGAAAGAGGGTTTGTAAGGTCGTAGACTTTACCTTGAGAAGGTAATTCAATAGTTTCTGTAGGGAGTGTAAACTTTTCAGCCATAATCTTAATTAGTTATATATACATAAATATATAGAGTCTCTACTTTCCAAGTAAATCGCGGATAAATCCTTTAAAATACTGGTAAGCATCCGTAAGTATTAGGAAAGCGACTACGCTAATGATTGTATAGGAAAGAAAAAAGAAAAGCCATGTAAGCCAAAATCCATCTATAGGACCAGATTGATAGTCTTCTACAAAAACCATCCAAATTATAGCAGAGATTACAGCGCCTACACTAATCCAAAACAATCCTCTTAGTATAGTCCAAATAATAAACAACTCAAGCCAAAAAGCTCTTATAAAGACGGCTAAAAGACTAACGATTAATAATCCGATTAAGAAAGTAGATATTGACATAACTTTTATTTATGCCTAAAGATACGAAGTTTTGATAGAAATAACAACTTTTAACATAAAAAAGCCGCTTTTGAAGCGGCTCTCTAAATAATTGATAATCAATAGTATACTAGTAGTTCAAGATACAGTAATCCATTCCAATTCCGAGTTCAATCGTAATCGCATCTTGGTTAGACCAGTCGTAGGAACCGAAATTTGCAGTTTTAACGAAGGCTCCTTTGATAATCCACTCACTCACTACATCTCCTACTGGTCCTAGAATAGAAAGGTTAAGATCTTTCTTATAGAAATCGGAATAACCATCACGGCCAGTTACAGACTCATGCGATAAACGAATCCACTCCATACAAGCCTGCTGGCCAGAGGGGGAAATTGGATTATAGAGGTTGAGAGTCATATCCTGCCACTCAGCCTTGCCTTTTATTTTACGGTAAACATTAATATGATCAAGCTTCACTTCATTCAAGTTAATGTTTGGTGCTGTAGCACTCTTAATCATGAAAGAGGGAATACCGTCTACGTACATGATAAAGCGATTTTGAACTGTGGGTTCAAACGCTGTAAACATTATTTCATTAGGATCTAATACTGGCATTTTGTTCTTGTTTTATATAAATAGCTAATGCTATTAAAACCTTTTATTAGGCAATATCCATTCCAGCTTCTTTTGCTGCGTCTTTTAGCTTCTCTGCTTTCTTAGGATCTTTTCCGAATAATGCTTTATAGTAACCTTTAACGGAGTCTACAACTTTTGGACCTGCTATAAGACCTGTAGCTACTGCACCTACAAGAGCTACACCAGTCCAGAAAGGATCTCCGCTAGAAATAGCGCCCATCAACTGCTCTGCTGCTTGTTTAGCTCCGGTAGTACCAGCACCTGTTACGAGTTCTGATACATCTCCTTTTTTCTTATCAGAGCTTTCCATCTCTTCGATCTTACTCTCTACTTTAGCTTTAAGAGCTTTTAACTCTTCGAGACTTTTTCCGCCTTTCTTTTCAGCTACTCTAGTCTCCATTTCTTTTACCGGCTTTTCTTCAGCCTTATGAGCTTTAGGAGCCTTATCGTGTTTCATTTTAGGAGCTTTTACAGCTTCTGTGTAAGCACCACCAGACATGTCTTTGTTTTCAGCAACTATTTGCTTTGCAAGAGACTCAAACAATTGTTTTGAGAGGTGCAATCTAATCTTAGTATTATTTTTCATTTAAATGGTTGTTTTATCTTATTGTCCAAAAGTTACACCTGTGGGCAAGATGTTGAAATCGAGTTGAATAAATTCAGCAGTCCTAGTTGGCTGTAAGTAAATAGCACCTACAAGTAGATTTCTATCAATTACGTCTGGTGTATTATTAGTATCATCCATTACTACACGGAAGGCATATAAACCTTGACGCTGTTGTACGTAATCTAAGTAAGGATTTACTTGAGATAAAAATTTATTCCTAGTTACAGCTGTGTTCTGTTCGAATACAAGAGTCTGTGCAATTTGTCCAATGTAAGACTTCAATGCGATTAACAAACGCCTTACGTTTACTCGGTCTAGAGCAGAAGCTTTAGATTGTAAAGTCTTTTGTCCGTAAATTACAGTGCCTTGACCTGGGAAGATTGCAATTGGATTAACTTTTGCAGTGTATAGAGTGTTTCTTTGAGCAACTGTCAACCTTCTTTCTGGTTGAATTACTGTCGGAAGACCTCCTCTTGTTAAACCTGCAGGTGCAAACCACTCAGCAGCTACTTTATCGTTGTATTCATATACTGCTGGAACGATTAATGAAGCAGGTACGAAGTTTAGACGACCAGTTTCAGTAGACCTAATTTGTACCCATGGCCAATAAGTAGCACCATAAGAGTTATCGTAAGATTGAGCTCCAGTAGATACTGCGGTAATTGTTTGGTTATAGCTAACCATATCTACTACTGCAATGGCATCACCACGATTTTGTGCTGTTGAAAGCAAAGCGCTAACCTGTGTGGCAGCATTTTGGTTTGTCAAGCCGGGTGCATAAATTGCGTTATATACATATGCATCTGCATTTGCAAGCAAGTTTATTGCTGTATCGTAATCGGAAGACCTTACCCCTTGAATATTGTTAACATCACTGTTAGCAGTAACAGCAGGAATTGATTCGTACATGTTAAGTGGTGCTGTAGAAATCCAAGTTGTTGGATTTAAACATCCGTAAAGAGGTCCTGTAGCACCGCCAAATGAACCGTTGTAAGAACCGGATCCATTAACTGGAATAGAAGCAGTATATTGAGACTGTGCTTGACCAGTTGGTCCAAGATAATTTGGAGTTGGGTAGTTTACCGCTTTAACCCTAATGTAGTTTGAAGCGTTAGGATAGCTACCTGTAATTTGAAGGTAATTTTGACCAGACTCATCAGTAAGTACTTGTTGAGTTTGGTTACCAATTACATATTCAATGTAGTTATTTTGATTAGGATCGAGAGAAATGTTTGACCAAGTCTCCAATACTGTTTGGTTTGCAGTATAGTCGTCACCTCTTCTAACTAAAAGGGTGAAGTATCCAGAAGCAGTATCTGCTTGTGCAATCTGCCACCTAACGTTATTAGCAGAACCAGAAGGAAGTACACCGTTTAAAGTAACTGAACCACTTGAATTGGCGTCGTTATTCATTACTGTTCCTACAGATAAAGTCTCAAGTGTAAAGGCTGGTAGAGTAGCTCCTGGTACCCTATTAGCGATAAAAGAAGAACTAGCTGCGCCATAAGAGCCGCTAGCTACTCTAGTCACCAATAAAGAAGTACCTCCCTGCTGAAAGTAGTTATACGCAGCTTGAGAGGTCATGTACTCGTAAGTATTTCCACCAGAGATGAAGGTAGTTCCAAACTTAGCTCTGTATTGAGAATACGAAGTTACTAGTGTTGGAATATCTTTCCTACCGATCACTGTAGGGCCGATTAAAGCCGATCCTACTGTAATTGGTCCTGCTGTTATTTGAGAAAGGTCGTTTTCTCTTAAGAAAACACCGGGGCTGATAAGCGCTTCTGCCATGTCAATAAATTGTTTATACTAATAAATAGCTGTTATTGGCGGCAAAACCTAATTAATTCCTAGAGGTGATATTACTGTGGTGAATTGAGAGATATTTCTCCTGTCTTAAAGTTAATAGCACCATCTCCGTACTTTTCACCAAGAGTTCTAAGAAATTCTTGCTGTTTTTTAGCATTATCTCTAATACCTACTTTAATAATGTCTAATTCAGCTTCAAGAAGTGTTTTCTGATAAGCATATTCACCTAGAGTAGCAGCAAGATTACTGGCTTCAGAACGAAGACCTTGCAATTGCTCTAACTCTTCTTGATTCAACTTTTCACTCATAAAACTTAATTATTTGTTTGATTTAGATTTTTTAGACTTTGAAGCTTGCTTTACCGTAGCAGTTTCTACAGGCTTTGCTGCTTTCTTTACAGCTTTGATTTTAGGTTTTTCTTCGGATTTTACTTCCTCTTTTGGAACTTCTACCGAACTAACCTCTACAACTTCTTCCGGTAGAGATTGTTTTTTCTTAGCTTGATACTGGAATACTAATCCTCCAATACCGACTGCAAGTAAGAGGACGAAAAATAATGCACCTATCATAGTTAATGGTTTTACTATATATAAATAGGAGGTTTTTTACAAGAACATATACTAATCTTTCTTGAGACCAAACTTTATCCACTTATACCAAATCCTTTCGTGAAGATAGTACTGAACAGGTTTGTAGATTAGTTCTGCTATTCCAAAAGCGGCTCCTACTTTTACATTTCCACTTACAATCCACATAATCACAAAGCCTATCAAAGTACTCACGATTCGATAGCTGACTGTCTTAGCAATATGTCGTTTTTTATCTACGATCATAGCTTCCCCTCTGCTTTCATTTGCTCACGAATCTTTGTAGCAGAAATATCGTGTACTTCTTGAGGCGGTACATGCTCTATAATGTCATAACCAACACCCCTACCAATATTAATAGATTCAATATCAGGTATAATAATAACCCTAACTCTACCTGCTTCGACCAAACTCTTAAGTTCATTAAATAGATTTGACATTACTTGATGAGGAGTCCAAGGATTCTTTTCATCTGGTTCCACATCTCTAATACATAGTAAGACATCTTTTCCCTCATCAAGAGCTTGATCAATTAGCCATTGATGTCCTGGATGCCAGGGTTGCCATCTTCCGATAAACATTGCATACCTTCCTGACTTGCTTGCTGCTTTAACTAAGTGATTTTTCATCTATATACCTTTTAATTGATTTAATACATTCATCTACATCAACCTTAGACGTATCTAATGACAATATACGCTCTTCTGTTGGAAATTCAAAATCTTTTACATGATAATTTTCTCTTCCTCTCTCTCCTTCGTAGGTTAGGTAAACCCAAAACACTTCTTTTGAAAGATTGTTGAGATATTCTCTAGCTTCTTTAATAGGGTATACTAAAGATAAAACTACGTCATACCCTTTCTTATCTAAATACACAGCAATATCACTGGCTCGGTTAAGATTCTTTATCCTACCCTCCCTACTGTAGTCTGTGTTTACAAAAATACTTCTAAGATCATCTCCGTCGATATAATGGTCGGCTGAGATTTTTTTCGCTAAAGTCGACTTACCGCTGTGGGGTTGTCCAAATAATACTAATAGCATAAATTATTTTTTATAACCGAACGTATCATAATACCACTTATACTGGTTGTAAATCCAATCGGCGGTATATTGTCCTAAAACTTCTTTAGAATCATCAGGTAACATACCTAATGTATTTCGAATAATATGATCTCCATATATTCCATGAACTGTATCGTCTTCAACTGTGATTTGAGGGATGTGGTTGTAATCATGTTCAAATGGTTCTAGACCAAAAAATCTATAGATTGAATCTAGTTGTGGCTTTGGATTAGCACATAAATCCTCGTATCGTATAAATAGAAAATTTTGAGCTGTTTTATCCAATATTGATTGGTGTAATTTATTAACGGCATACCCTATTGGATGACCTCCAGCCCATGTTTCTACTCTTTGATGGGTAGTAATATTAGCTAATTTACCGTTATCTAACATCCCATCATCAATATCTGGATGTAGTCTAAATTTTTTCTCCATAGAAGCAAATACTGCTCTTAAATCCCTAACCATGAATATAATTTTTGGATTTGGATTAATTTCATTAATTAACCTATAATATGAACCCCATGCTCTATTTTTATCTAGAATATAAGGTTTATCTGTAAGATTTTGAGTATATCCTTTAAATCCTTCACG
>Ga0222714_10000710_pt1 | contig 38109 bp, 52 predicted proteins | sample C33_3DmetaG_FD_165048 | JGI IMG/M metagenome (GOLD analysis project Ga0222714, IMG submission 165048) | Estuarine water microbial communities from San Francisco Bay, California, United States - C33_3D | ecosystem: Environmental > Aquatic > Marine > Unclassified | place: USA: California...
CGGGGCGCAGTCTGAACCTGTTTACGTCACGCCATCGCTTCTGTTCCTGCACGGCTGGACGTTCACCCTGACGAAGAATTTTGGGACTGACCGCACCATCAACTGGTCCATCCGGTCGGTCGCATAAATGATCTGGTGGGGGCCGCTACTTCAGGGCGGGGCACAGTTACAGGCTGGAGGTGGTACAGACGCCCTTACAGCTAACGACCTTCAGAGTCTTTCACAACTCTCAACCCCTGCTGTAGGGCAAACACATGCTTTGTTGGCTAATGACCTTCAAAGCCTTTCCCAGCTCTCTCAGCCAGAATTAACTTCTAGTGGTGGTCTGCTAGCTAATGACCTCCAAAGCACATCTAGTGTTCAAACAGTCACTCTTGGTCAAAAGCATGTTCTTCTTGCTAATGACCTCCAAAGCACATCCAGTGTTCAGACTGTTACTCTTGGTCAGAAGCACAATCTGCTGGCTGATGACCTTCAAAGTACCTCGGATGTCCAAACAGTCACTCTTGGTATAAAACATAATCTTTTAGCTAACGATCTCCAAAGTCTTTCTCAACTATCGTTACCAACGATTGACCGCAGTGGAGTTACTTTTGCACTTTTTGCAAATGATCTTGAAAGCGCAACTCAACTCTCAATCCCTGTGCTTAGGCAAAAGAGACAGGTTAATTATGCTACAAGCGTAACAATCGCCTCGCTTAACGGCGTAACTTTTTATCACAACGGCGGCAAATGGTACGGATATTAACAAATATGCTAACTCAACGTGAACTTCAAAACCTGGTAGATCAAATCAACAATAAGTTTGATCAGCTTCGATCAGACCTTAAAGATCTTAGGGAAGAACTTGAATCCCTAAAATCTAGGAAACCAACAAATGCCAATCAGAAAGGTTAAAGAAGGTTACAAATGGGGTAAAAGCGGTAAAGTTTATCCCACTCGTAAGGGAGCAGAGAAACAAGCACAAGCGGCTTACGCCTCTGGATATAAGAAAGATAAACCAAAAAAAAGAAGTAATTGATTTTACTTTTTATATGTGATATAATTTGAGGATACACAATCCATATTAAGGAGAAATTGTGGAAAAAGAAACTGAAATGTATTACAACAATTATTTTGATCTTTTTCGGACGCCTGGTTGGGCGCAATTCGTTGAAGAGTTCAAGCAGAACGCTAATGTAATTAATTCCGTAGAGCATGTTAAAGATGCCGAGGAGCTTTTCTTCAAGAAAGGTCAATTGACTGTTCTTGCAATGGTCCTAAACCTCGAAGCATACATTAATCAAGGATTCAAGGATGCCTCCTCTACGGATGTATGATTTTCAATGCAGTGAGGATCACATCTTTGAGGCGCTAGTAGAAAATCCAAAAGAACTAGTGTCTTGCCCACGATGCGCTTCTCACTCCAACAGAATTATCAGCCCCATTCGTTCCATCCTTGATCCACTTAGTTTTCCCACAAGTGAATCAAAGTGGATTAGGGAACACGAAAGAGCGGGCTCAAAAGGAAGATCCGACTAGTTGCTCGGCAAATCTTTCTTAAACAACCTCCATAATGTGAAATAACCACGGAGCAAAAGACTAATGGGTAGAGCACTCCTACTTGACGAACTTGAGGAGAGTTTGAACGCAGATGAAATTCAGGATCCTTCACAGGACACCCCTGATATTCAAGATTTTCAACAACCAGTAGAACAAGAAATTGAAGAAGAACTCCCTGATCGATATCGGGGCAAGAGTGTTAAAGATCTTGTTCGCATGCACCAGGAAGCTGAAAAGCTGATTGGAAAGCATGGTTCTGAAGTTGGTGAACTTCGGAAAATTGTTGATCAATATATTCAGACACAACTCCAAGCGAACAAACAAAATGAGCCTGAAGAACAACTTGAAGAAGTTGATTTCTTCGTTGACCCTAAGACCGCTGTAAAGCAGGAGATCGAGAACCACCCAAGCATCAAGCAGGCCAAACAGTACACTGAAGAAGCCCGAAAGGCTGCTGCTTTGTCTGTTGTTAAGAATAAGCATCCTGAAATGGAAGATATTCTTAAAGATCCTAACTTTGCTGCTTGGATTCAATCAAGCAAGATCAGAACGCAACTGTTTGTAATGGCCGATCAACGGTACGATGCAGACGCTGCTGATGAGTTGTTTAGTTTGTGGAAAGATCGCCAGCAGACTGTCCAAAACACAGCTACGGTTGAAAAGGCAGCACGCCGTGATGCTTTGAAGTCAGCCAGTACTGGAACTGTTAGGGGTAGTGCAGAACAAAGGGCCAAGAAAAAGTTTCGTAGGGCTGACATCATTAATCTAATGAAAACCGACCCCGCACGCTATGAAGCTTTGCAACCTGAAATTATGCAAGCCTACGCTGAAGGGAGGGTTATTTAACTTTAACTTTTGAGGTAATTTAAGAAAATGGCTGGTGAAAGTTCTCAAGTATATCCTACAGCTAACTCGTTTGTAGACAAAACAGCAGCAGATAAATTTATTCCAGAGATTTGGAGCGATGAGATTATCGCTTCTTATCAAAAGAATCTGAAGCTGTCCCCTCTGGTCAAGAAGATGACCATGAAGGGCAAGAAGGGCGATCTGATCCACGTTCCCAAACCCGTCCGTGGGGCGGCTTCGGCAAAGCAAGAAGCTGTCGCAGTAACGATCCAGGCTAACCTTGAGTCTGAACTCACGATCAACATTAACCGACACTTTGAATACTCGCGTCTGGTTGAGGACATTGTTGAAGTTCAGGCACTGTCGAGTCTTCGTCGTTTCTACACGGAAGATGCTGGTTACCAACTGGCGCTTCGGGTTGACACTGACCTGTTTAGTGCCTCTACGGGTTTTGGTAACGGCACGCTGACTTTGGCCCCGACGGATACGGGAACTAGCTGGGCAAGCAACAATGCAGTGTACTACATCGATGCTTCCACGGGCCTGACTGCCTATGCAGTAGACACCGTGATCGACACTGATGTATTTACTGATGCAGGCTTCCGTGCGCTGATCAAGAAGATGGATGACAACGATGTGCCGATGGATGGCCGTGCATTTGTTGTCCCCCCGGCACTGCGTTCGGCAATCATGGGCATTGACCGTTACGTGTCCTCGGACTTCCGTGACGCACGTACCGTACAATCGGGCCTGATTGGTTCGGTTTATGGTATTGATGTTTATGTATCCTCGAACTGCCCCACGATTGAAACCGCAGCAGCCAACACGGCGGCTGGTAACAGTGTTGCAATCCGTGGTGCTCTTCTGTTCCACAAGGAAGCTATTGTTCTTGCAGAGCAGATGGCTGTTCGTTCGCAGACGCAGTACAAGCAGGAATACCTGTCCACCCTGTTCACTGCTGACACGCTTTATGGTGTACAAGTCTATCGCCCCGAAGCAGGTTTTGTTCTTGCAGTTAACGACCTGTAAGTAAAACCAATTAAGTAGGCAGGGAGAAACTCTACACCAAGAGAAGTACCCCTGCCTTCTTTTTATCATTAAGGGTAGTACTTATGACGCCTGAAGATAGGCTCTCCAGAATTGAAAACAAGCTAGATAAGCTAACCGAAGCAATTTTGACAATTGCTAGGGTTGAAGAAAAGGTTCTTGCTTCAAATGAAAAAATACAAAAGATTGAAGATAGGGTTGAAAAGCAAGAGCAGTCCATTGGGGAGCTGATCTCTAAGGTGGCTGTAAATACAAAGCAAGTATCATTCTTTGAAAGAGCACTCTGGTTTTGTTTGGCTACGCTGGCAAGTTTTGCCACTTATTACATTAAGGTAAGCAACTAATGTCAAATTATACCAAGGCTACTAATTTCACAGCCAAAGACTCACTTCCTTCCGGTGATTCTCAAAAGATTGTTCGTGGTGCTGAGTTTGATACTGAATTTAATGCCATTGAAACGGCAGTCAACTCTAAGGTGGATAAGTCAGGCGACACATCCCCTTTTGTCAACCTTGCAGTTAATGTTACTGGCACTCTTCCCGTAGCCAATGGCGGCACCAGTTTATCTAGCTACACGATAGGTGATATTCTTTATGCTTCAGGAGCAACTGCTCTGTCAAAGCTGGCAGGCGTTGCTACAGGTAACTCTATTATCTCTGGGGGTGTAGGCACTGCCCCCTCTTGGGGTAAGATCGGTCTCACCACACATGTCTCAGGCACCCTGCCAATCGCCAATGGTGGCACAGGGTCTACCTCAGCTGCTTATTGCAGTCTTATCACCAATGTAACCGGAACTCTCCCAATTGCTAACGGTGGTACTGGTAGCGCTTCAACAACCTATTGCAGCCTAACGGCTAACGTAACTGGAACCTTACCAGTAGCCAACGGAGGCACTGGTGTTGCTAGTTACACTATCGGTGACATTCTATACGCCTCTGGCTCTAATACCCTCTCAAAGTTGGCTGATGTAGCCACAGGAAACTCTCTCGTCTCAGGTGGTGTAGGAGTAGCACCTTCTTGGGGCAAAATTGGTCTTACTACACATGTTTCTGGTACGTTGCCTATTGCTAATGGCGGTACGGGAACGACGGCTACCGCCTATTGCAGCCTCACTAGTAACGTCACTGGAACTCTTCCTGCTGCCAATGGTGGTACTGGACTTGCTAGCTATGCTGTGGGTGACCTGCTGTACGCATCTGGCTCTACGGCTATCAGTGCCCTTGCTGACGTAGCTACTGGAAGTGCTCTCATCTCGGGTGGGGTTGGTGTTGCTCCTTCGTGGGGTAAAGTAGGACTTGCTACTCATGTCAGCGGAACTCTTCCCATTGCCAACGGTGGAACTGGAAGCACATCTACCACCTATTGCAGTCTTACCACGAATGTCACAGGAACTCTCCCCATTGCCAATGGAGGCACCGGATCTACTTCCACCGCGTATTGCAGCCTGACGACTAATGTCACAGGAACTCTTCCTGCAACTAACGGCGGTACTGGCAACACCAGCTACACCATTGGTGACCTCCTATACGCCTCTGGCTCCACTACTCTCTCCAAATTGGCTGATGTAGCCACTGGAAACACCCTTATTTCCGGCGGGGTAGGGGTAGCACCCTCTTGGGGCAAAGTAGGTCTTAATACGCATGTCTCAGGAACTCTCCCTGTAGCCAACGGCGGTACGGGTCAGACCTCCTACACCGACGGTCAGCTCCTCATTGGTAACACCACGGGCAACACACTGACCAAGGGAACGCTTACTGCGGGTTCTGGTATTAACATCATCAATGGTGGTGGCACTATCACCATTGAGGCAATCACAGGTGGTGTTGGTACGGTTACCAGTGTAGGAGTCTCAGGCGGCACCACAGGCATCACTGTCTCAGGTAGCCCTGTGACCACCAGCGGTACGATTACCTTGGGAGGAACCCTTGTGGCTGCTAATGGCGGTACTGGACAAAGCAGTTATGCTATAGGCGATCTTCTCTATGCTTCCACCACCAGTGATCTTTCCAAACTGGCAGATGTAGCTACGGGTAATACCCTTCTCTCTGGAGGTGTTAATACTGCACCTGCGTGGGGTAAGGTTGGCTTGACCACTCACGTATCAGGAACCCTTCCTATTGCTAATGGCGGTACAGGCTCTACCTCAACCACCTATTGCAGTTTGGCTTCAAATGTCACTGGTACACTACCTATTGCCAACGGAGGCACAGGTCTCACTAGTTACACCACGGGTGATCTTGTTTACGCATCAGGATCAACCACTCTTGCAAAGCTGGCTGATGTTGCCACGGGCAACTCCCTAATTTCTGGTGGTGTTGGTGTGGCTCCGTCCTGGGGCAAGATTGGTCTAACGACTCATGTCTCTGGAACCCTACCTGCTGCAAATGGAGGTACGGGTCTTGCTAATTACACAGTTGGTGACTTGGTTTATGCCTCTGGCTCAACCACCCTTGCAAAACTGACAGCCCCTGTAAGTGGCAATGCTCTTATCAGTAATGGTACAGGCACTGCACCTTCTTGGGGTAAAATCGACCTCACAACCACAGTATCCAATACCCTCCCTGTGGGCAATGGCGGCACAGGTCTGACTAGTTACACCACAGGTGACATCCTTTTGGCAACTGGAGCAAGCACCATTGGTGTTCTTTCTGATGTTGCTGCTGGTAGTGCCATTATCTCTGGCGGTGTAGGAGCAAATCCCCAGTGGGGCAAGATTGGAATGTCTACTCATGTAGAAGGCGTTCTTCCTATAGCCAATGGTGGCACTGGAACTTCCAGTTCTACCTTCGTTAATCTTGCAACGAATGTAACTGGAACCCTTGCTACCAACAACGGTGGTACGGGTAACAGTTCTTACACTGTTGGTGATCTTCTGTATGCTTCAGGGTCCACTACCCTTTCTAAACTAGCTGACGTTGCTACAGGGAATAGTCTGATCTCTGGAGGTGTTGGAGTAGCACCCTCATGGGGCAAGGTAGGGCTTACCACCCATGTCTCAGGTACTCTTCCTGTAGCCAATGGTGGGACCGGGCAAACCTCGTATACCGATGGTCAATTGCTTATTGGAAATACGCTAACGGGCGCTTTGACGAAGTCTACCTTGACCGCTGGGACAAATGTTACAATTACGAACTCCAACGGTGCGATCACCATTGCAGCAGCTGGCGGCGGGAGTGGTACGGTCACCAGTGTCGGATTTTCGACAGGTAGCACGGGGCTCACCGTTTCTGGAACAAATCCAATAACCACTACCGGAACTTTTACGCTGGGCGGGACGGTTGCGGTAGCCGCTGGTGGAACGGGGGCAAGTACTGCGGCAGACGCTCGAACGGTGTTTGATGTTCCCACTCGCACAGGAGGGGATGCGTCGGGGACATGGGGTATTTCTATTACTGGAAATGCCGCAACGGTAACCAATGGTGTTTATCTAACGGGTAATCAAACGATTGGTGGCATCAAAACCTTCAGTAGCACTATCTCCGGATCTATTGACGGGAATGCCGCAACCGTCACAAACGGGGTTTATACGACAGGTAATCAAACGATTGCGGGTACGAAGACGTTCAGCAGCACAATCTCCGGATCAGTCAGTGGTACGGCATCGAACGTCACCGGCACGGTTGCAGTAGCCAATGGTGGTACTGGTGTAACTACTTCAACGGGCTCTGGCTCTGTTGTTCTCAACACCAACCCAACCATCGATGGTGCAACCTTCACGGGCAATGCTCAGACTACTCCTGTAGCTGTCACTTTCAGTGCTACTGCAATGTCGTTGAACTGTGTTGACTCTAACGTGTTCACCACTACCTTCACTGCAAACGTAACTACGGCACCCACTGTCTCTAACCCTCAAGATGGTCAAACTATTAATTGGTTTATCACTCAAGATGCCACTGGTAGTAGAACAATGACATGGCCCACTAGTTTTAAGTGGCCGGGTGGTACGGCAGGTGTCTTGAGCACGGCTGCTAATTCTGTAGATCTCCTTGTAGCCACGTATAGGTCTGCTACTGGCTTTTGGTATGCAACTCTTGCAAAGGACTTCAAGTAATGAGCTTTGCCTCTAGAACCCTTGGTTACCTTGGTGGTTTCACTCCAGTAACCAATGATTTTACTTCAGGCTCTGGAACAGTAACCATCCCCACTGGTGCCACTACTATGGTCGTTGAGATCTGGGGTGGTGGTGGTGGAGGTGGGGATGATAATGGATCTGTTGGTGGTGGTGGTGGCGCTTCAGGCGCATATGCTAAAAGTAGTTTTACCGTAACCTCTAACGCAGGACAAACTGTTGGTTATGTAGTAGGTGCTGGTGGTGGTACTAATATAGGAGGTTCGGGCTCATCAGGCGGGCAGTCTACTGCTGGAGCTTCTGGTACTTACACGATGACCGATATGCTGTCTTTGTCTGCGGGACCAGGGCTTCCCGGTACATTAGGCGGCGCAGGCGGCACCGCTACTACCCCTACTGGCGGTAACGTCACTAACACTTCAGGTGCTAATGGTAGCGCACAGTCTGCCGGTGTTGGTGGAGCAGGCGGCGCAGCACGTTCTGGAGATGGTGGAGCAACTGCCGGGGCTGGGGGTAACGGCGCTAGTGCTGGCGGTTCACCAACTTCGGGCAGTGCTGGGCGTGTAAGGTTTGTTTTCACTTAAAGGAAATATTATGGATTTTTTTATTTATATAGTTATTGGATGCGTTGTAATTCTTTTTTGTGCCTATGTTCTGAATACTCATCGACGTAAACCTAATCCTAAGCCAAACAGTGACCCTATCCCACCGCCTCCAAATCCAATTGTTGTTGAAATGGCCTTGGCTGCCCATAAGGATTCAGTGGATGCTGTTCTTGGTAAGACACCTAGTCCTGCTGACAATAAAAATAAAGAGTAACAATGCAGCTCTTTAACCTTATTCAGTCCATCTTTAAGCCCGCTGTAGAACTCATTGACAATGTACACACAAGTCAAGAGGAAAAGCTACAACACAAAGAGCGACTCTTGCTTACTCAAGCTACAGTAATCGATCAAGTTCTTAAGTATGAGAAAGAGTCCTTTGAAGCAAGGGCAAAGATTATCGAGGCAGAAGCTAAATCTGAACACTGGCTAACTGCAGTATGGAGGCCTATCACCATGCTGACTTTCTTGGCTTTGTGTGTTGGAGATAGCCTAGGGCTTCTTAGCACCCCTCTTAGGGATGAGGCGTGGACTTTGCTTCAGTTGGGTCTTGGTGGTTATGTTGTGGGTAGAAGTGCTGAAAAGATTACTAAATCTGTGTTAGGCCAATCAAAAGATGTATAATTTTTCTCTTCCTAACATTTATATTCCTGATGGTGCTACCCCTGGAATGTTCACTGTAGGGCCTCTAGGAGCTCCTGTGGGCGTTTCTGGGGTTGAACCAGTACCTACCCAAGGCATTGCTACTATGGCGGCCCCTCAGGCCCCTGTAGCGCCTCTAGGCAACACTGACTACACCATCAGAGAAACACCAGCATCAGCCCTTAGCATGCTGGGTGGATTGCCTGTATCAGTCCCCGCTGAAGTTGCAGCTTATCTTTCTAGCCAACCACAGATTGTTTCACCCTTTGAAGGTATGCCTTCTTTGGCAGGCGCTCAAAACATCTTTGGTGGTAGGTCTTATGTAACCCATAGTGCAGCAGGGCCTGAGAAGCGCCGTGTTGGGCTTATGGAGATGAAGCAGCTTAACCAAGCTCCAGGTTACAACACTACAGTACGCCCTGAGTTCTTAGGTGAAACTTATCTCCCCTTTAGGCCTGAGGGTAATGACCCTAATGTTGTAAACGATACTAAGCTTTGGCACCAGTATTACACTGACAATAAAGACTATCGCAAATATCTGTCTGCAGATGAACAGACTGAGCTTGCTTGGCTTGATTATAGGACTGGTCTTACTGACAAGAATCAGTTTACTTCAGCAGTAAACCAAGTAAGAGAAAACTTTAATCTTCCTAAAAAAGTAGCTTTTGAAGACTTTGAAGCACACTTCTCGATTGGCACCAAGAGGAAGAAGTATTCAGACAACCCGTATCAGGATCTTCAAGACTACGGCCCTTCAATTGGTGGCTATTGGAACCCTGAGAATGACCCTAGTGAAACACAACAGGTGTTGTCTAACCCCTTTGTTCAGGGTGTTATTACATCTCTTGCTAGCTACTTTGGTGGTCCTGTAGGGGCTGCTCTTGCCTCTACAGCAACCACTAGGGCTACTGGCGCTGATTGGACTGATGCTCTTCAAGCAGGGGCAATGGCCGGTGCTGGGTCATTTGTAGATACATATGCTCCCGGTTTGTTTGGTAATCTTAATCCGCAAGTAAGCAGTGCTTTGATCAAAGGGGCTCGTGCTTTTGCCCAAGGTGGTGACATCAAGGACGTTTTGGTGTCTGCTGGCCTTGGGTATGCCGGTGGCCCTGGTGGAATGCTTAGCAAAACATTAGGTGATCTTGGTCTTAATGTTGGTGAAGGTGTTATTTCCAAGGCTATTGAAGGCCTTAGCTTGGCTGATGTTGCCAAGTTTGGTTTTAAGTCAACACAAGATTTTGGAAGTGCTCTTGGTGGTTTGATTCAAAACATGGATCTTGGAACCCTAGAGCAAACAGGGCTTCTTGGTGTTCTTCCTCAAGGGCTTCAGGATGCTATTCGTAAAGTACAGCTTTCCGATGTTCTAGCTGCGGGTGCTGGGGGTCTTAGTGGAGACCTCGCTATGAATATCTTGAATGATGTCAACATGCCATATGATCTAAAAGTTGGTATGTTGTCAGGAAATGTACAAATTCCTAATTGGCTTAAAGATGCTTATGAAGCAGTAGAGTCTGTTGTACAGCCTGCAGCACAGGCAATAGAAAGAGTAGCTACAAAAGCCTATGATCCTGTTGAGCAAGCAATTCAAGACATAGTTAGTGCTATTACTCCAAGTAGCCCTAATATTAACTTACCTAATGTAAATCTACCTAATGTAAATATACCTAATGTAAATATACCCAGTGTTAATGTGCCTGATGTAAATCTACCTAGTGTTAATCTACCTAGTGTTAATCTACCTAGTGTTAATCTACCTAGTGTTAATCTACCTAACATTAATCTAACATTAGGGAGTCTTGGTCTTGGCACAGGACAAAAAGGCATGTTTGATGAATTTGATCCATATAGATTTGCCGGTGTCAAGTTTGCACCAAGAGCCCCTATAGTTCCAACACTACAAACTAGGGGTCAAGATCCTCTTTCAATTCTTCTTAGAGGTTAATTTGTAAATGAATTATCTAACTTTGGTTAATAATGTTCTTCGTAGAATCAGAGAAGATGAGATTACAACGATCAATCAAAATACTTATGCAACTTTGATTGGTGATCTCGTAAATGATGCTAAGACCTCCGTAGAGCAATCTTGGGACTGGACTGCCCTTAGAACCACGGCAACTATTACCACAACGGCAGGTGTCAATGAGTACACTTTGACTGGTTTTGGTGATGATTTCAAGTACCTTAAATTTCTTGATAACACCAATAACACCACTATTGAATATCAAGCTACAGATTGGATTGACGTACAGAATAATGTAACTGACACTCCCCTTCAGGGAACCCCAACGTACTTTAGTTTTACTACATTGGACTCTAGTGGGGATATGAATATCATTCTGTACCCTACGCCTGCAGCAGCCTACACACTTAAATTTTATGCTGTTGTTAGGCAAGCTCCTTTGGTACTGTCAACGGATGTCATCAAGGTGCCTTGGATACCTGTAATGCACCTAGCTGTTGCTTTTGCCTCTAGAGAGCGAGGAGAGACTGGCGGTACTAGCACACCGGAATACTTTGGAATTGCAGACAAATATCTTTCGGACGCTATTGCATTGGATGCTTCCTACCGTCCTGAAGAAACAATTTTTAGAGTAGTCTAAATGTCACAACCACTACAGACAGTTAACATTATTGCGCCTGGTTTTCGAGGTCTCAACACGGAAGATTCTGTTCTTTCTATGGACCCCGCCTTTGCCACTTATGCAGATAACTGTGTAATTGATAAGTATGGGAGGATCTCTGCAAGGAAAGGATATTCAGTTCTCACTACTTCAGCAAGTCCTTTGGGATCTGGATTTATTCAATCAATCAAGCAGTTCAGAGACTCAGCAGGCAATAATATTATCTTCTCAGTGGGTAACAATAAGATTCTAAGTGGCACCACGACCCTAACGGATGAAACCCCTGCGGCTTACACCATCACTTCAAATGCTTGGAAGTTAGTAAACTTTAACAATCACTGTTACTTCTTCCAAAGGGGCTATGAACCCCTTGTGTACAGTAATGCTCTTGGGGCTGTAACTAAGATTTCTTTACACCCCTCGTACTCAGGTACAGCCCCTCAAGCTAATGAAGTTCTGGCAGCTTATGGACGCCTTTGGGTAGCAGACACAACTTCTAATAAATCTACTGTTTATTGGTCTGACCTTTTGGTTGGTGCTGCTTGGGCTGGTGGTACTTCAGGTTCTATTGATCTTACCTTGGTGTGGCCTGATGGCTATGATGAAATTGTAGCTCTGGCAGCACACAACAATCTTTTGATTATTTTTGGCAAGCACAGCATCCTTGTGTACCAAGGGGCTGATGCTCCTGGCACTATGGAACTGTACGACACCGTAACAGGTGTGGGTTGTGTTGCAAGGGATTCAGTCCAGTACACGGGGACTGATGTTCTCTTTATGAGTTACTCTGGTCTGAAGTCATTCGGTAGGACTATTCAGGAGAAGTCACTCCCGCTAAACGATTTGTCTAGAAACATAAAAACTGATATAATTAAACTTATACAAACTGAAACAGGTCAGATTACGTCTTCGTACAGCCCTGAAAACTCTTTCTACCTCGTATTCTTTCCCTCAAGTAGTATTATTTTCTGCTTTGACATCAAAGGAACTCTTGAGGACGGCTCTTATAGGGTTACTCGATGGCCTACTAATAAGCTAAAGTGCTTTGAAAGGCTTGTGGACGGAACTCTTTACATTGGTACTTCCTCCGGTATAGCCTCCTACTCAGGCTACCTAGACGGCACAACAACTTACATTATGAAGTATTACAGTCCCCACTTGACCTTTGGGGATTCTTCTAAGATTAAGTTTCTCAAAAAGATGAAGCCAACTATCATTGGTGGTAACTCAACAACTCTTACGTTCAAATGGGGCTATGGTTTTAATGACTCATTTACTTCCTATGCTGTTAGTTTGGACAACTTTGGTTCTTTCCCTTACTACGGAACTGCTCAGTTTAACATAGCAGAATATTCCGGTGGTTCTCAGTACGTTGTTCCCAATATTAACACAAACGGGAGTGGAACTAATATTGTTGTTGGAATGGAAGTTCCTGTAACTGACCAAATATCCTTGCAGGAATTTAACATCTTTACCTTGATTGGCAAAACTTATTAACTTGGAGATCTTAATATATGACTTGGTCTGATATTTTTGGTTTTATTGGTGATAATGCTGGTGGTCTTGCACAAGGTGCTGGACTTCTTGGTGGGGGTCTTCTGGCTAAAGAAGCTTATGAGCAACTTGGAGAAGCAGGGCAAACAGGTTATGCGCGGTCAGGCCCTCTAGCCCAACAGCTTCTTGAGTTATCTCAGTTTAGACCCTTTACAGTCACTACAGGCCTTGGGACTCTCCAGGCGACCCCTGAAGGTGGCTATACGTCCACCCTAAGTCCCCAGCAGCAAGCTTTGCAAAATCAGCTAATGGGTGGTGCTCAAGGGTTTTATGGGCAAGCTACAACCCCTCTGGCTCAAAGACAACAACAGGTTTATGACGCCCTTCGTGCCGTTCAGATGCCTGAAGAACAAAGGGCGCGTCTTGACCTTGAACAACGACTAGCTGCTCAAGGACGCCTTGGGCTTCAAACAGCACAGTACGGTGGATCCCCTGAGTCTTTTGCTCTTGCCAAGGCACAGGCTGAAGCACGTAACCAAGCTTCTGTAGCCGCTATTGAGCAAGCTATGAAGGAGCAGGCGCAGCAAGCAGAACTTGGTAAGTTGTACCAAACGATGGGTTATGCGCCTCTTGATGCTCAGTTGTCTGCTTATGCACAAGGGCTTGGTGGTGCTGGTCTTGCCCAAGCAGCACAACAAGCAGGAACAGGTCTTTTTGGTGAGGCTCAGTTTGGTGGCTTGAATGCACTTCTGGCGGGCCGTATTGCACAAGCTAATCTTGCTGGTCAGCTTGGCACTGCTTTGCTTCAAGGCACTACTCAAGGAATGTTTGCTCAAGAAGGTGGAAGCGATTTGCAGAACCTTCTTGGATCAGTGGGGGGAACAGTAGCCGATTATTTGGGCAGGTTGTTTGGTGGTGGTGGTTCTGGTGGTTCGATGCAGGCGGCAGGGAGTTAAATAATCATGGCAAGAATTAGTGATGCAGTTCTTCAAGGTTTGATGCAGCCTCAGTTTGGTTTTACTGGTCTTGCTGAGCCTATTGGAATGCTTATGGGTGGTGCCCAGGCACAACGACAAGCACAACAGAGGCAGATGGGGGCTATTCAGCAGGCTTTTGGTGCTCAGGACATAGGGGCACTTCAAGGGGTCTTGGGGGGCTTAAGGACGCCTGAGGAAGCACAAACCGCTTTGAGTGCTTTTGGTGCTGGTCAGCAAGCTAGGGCACAGCAAGCTCAACTAGCAGCACAAGAAGCTGCTGCAGCAAGAGAAAAGTCTTTTAGAGACATGGTTAAAAGAACTGCGCCTAGCCTCGGTGCTCCTGGTAAAAGCTTGCTAGACATGGTAGATACTGCAGACATTGAAGACCTTAGAGAAAGCTTTGGCACTTTGATGAAGAATTTTAATTCCAATGAAGGAATTCTTACTGCTTTTGAAATTCCTCCAGAAGAATGGCCTAAATACTTGAGTATGGAGTCAAAACCACTTTTGAATCTAATGGTAGAGACTCAAAGTTTTGGCAAAGGTACTCCAAGAGATTATAGAACCCCTGATGGAAGGAATGTCACGTATGTAACTAACGCTAGAGGACAAGTTAGGGTTCCTGGTGGCACTTGGTCAAATATAGAAGATCTTGGACTGCAGCCTGCAGTTAGAACAACAGCATCTATGGATGCACTTCCTGTTGAAGATATTATAGGTAAAAAACAAACAGAAAATCTTTTTACAAGACTAGATGCAGCAGAAGCTTCATTATCTGTTCTTGAAAATAATAAAACAGGACAAGAAATCCTATCACAAATTCCAGAAGGAAGTTTGGGTATTTTGGCTAATGTCGGCCAAATGACAAGGCAAGCTAAGATTGCTCTTGGTTTTGCAAATCCAGATGAAATTAAAACAGAAGCGGATTTGAATGCTTTTTTAAATTCTCGTGGACAGGCGGTAGCTAGACAGCTTGCTACTGGAACTTATGGTGCTGGTACCGCTATTTCGGATGCAGACCGACAAGCAGCAAAAGAACTAGCAGGACAGGACATTAAAGCTACTCCTGAAACTTTGAGAAAAATTCTATATCTTGAAAGAAAGTTGGCTTATGAAGATATTAAACGACACAATGAAAATATTCAAAAAAGACTTTCTAGGCTTTCTCCAGAACAATCAGGAAAACTGTCTCCTGTTTTTGAAGTTGAACTACCAACTGAATTTTTTGCACAGCCTGAAAATTATGTAAAAAAATATACGGACGATAAAACAAATCAACCTGTTTATGAAGATATGTTTGGTGTAAAAAGATATGCCAATGGGACTGAATATAAGTAGTAGGAGCAAATAATGGCGCTAACTCTTGTTGAAGATAAAACAACTAAAGGTTTGTCTCTAGTTGAAGATAAAACACAACCTGCTACTTTAGGCCCTCAGGTTCCAGAAGCAACTCAAGATTCTCTTTTTAAAAGCCTTGAGGATATTCTTTACAAAAGAGGCGTTGAACAAGAACAAATTCAAGCTAGAGAGCTTGCTCCTGCAGTGGGTGGTCCTAAGGATGTGTATGCGTATGCTTTACAAACTTTAGGAAAAACAGGCGCTGGCACTCTTTCTGATATTGTTGGAGAAGTCACAGGACGTGCCATTAGTGCCGTAACGCCCGAATCTGTTAAGCAAGGAATTAAGTCTGCTTTTGAAACACAAGCGGGTCAATCCCTTCTTTCAGGTGTTGGTTTTACTGTAGATCAATATAGAGAGTTTGCTAAAGAAAACCCAAGCGCAGCAGCAAGTATCGAAGCAGCGGCTAATCTTGCTCTTGCTGCGCCTGGCGGTGCTGGTAAAGCTGCTTTTAAAGAACAAGTAGGAAAACTTCTTTCTAAAAGCGTATCTCCCCTTGAGACTGCAGCTACACAAGAAAATATTGTTAGGGCTAGAGAAATTGTTAGACCTGATCGAGAACTTCTTTCAGAAAGAGAAAGAGAATTTCGTATTGGTGAAACTAAACCGAAAGGGCCCCTTAGGACTCTTACTATAGAGCTGAATAAAGAAGAAGACCGCGCAGCAGAGCTTCTTGGTGAAGTTTACAATAAAGATAGAACTTTTACAGAAAATTATAATGAAGGTACTACTTTTATTCGGGATCAATCAAGAATTCTTCAAGAAGATTTAAATAAGTATTCAGATATAGAAATAAATACAAATGATGTTACTTCTTCAATTGCTTCCGATATGGGAGATTTGTTCAAAGAGACTCCGACGCTCACAGGAGCAAAAACACTTAGAAGTAATGTTCTTAAAAATTATAAGTTGATTTTGAATAAGTATAGTAAAAATGGGAAAATCTCTCCTGGAGATCTATACCAAGTTAGAAAAGAATTTGATGACTGGTGGGACACTGAAGTATCAGGGATCAACTTTGAAAAAACAGGAGGAAATAGGAGCCAAGCAGAACTTCTGATTCAATCTGTTAGACATAGTTTGAATTCTAAAATAGATTCTGTAGTTCCTGATGAAAAGTTTGCTGATCGTCTTTATGATCTTCATAGCATGATTCGTGGAAATAAAAATGTTCAGTTGAAAGCTGTGGCCGAAGATTCAAACGCTATTCAAAGAACAATGTCAAATCTTGGAGTAGGTACAAGAGAACCCCTTAGTAGGCGTGTTGGAAGATATGGTGCTGCAGGCGCAGCCGTCGCTATTCCTTCTATGGCTAGTGGTTACTTTGCAGGAATTCAAGGTGCGTTGGCTGCAGGTGCCGCAGCAGCTACATTAGGATCTGTTTATGGAGCTTACAGAGCTTTTAAGAGCCCTAAAGTAAAACGCAATATTTCTGGTTTTGTTAAAGCAATGGATAGAGATATCACAAATGCTGTGTGGTTTTCAAACAGAGCAGCTTTTGTTGAAAACATAAACAACCTTTACAACACCCTTGAAGAAGAATCACCACTTGAGCAAGAAGAAGAACAACCAAAATGATCAAAAAATCAAGCATGCCTTGCAATAAACCCAAGCGCACCCCAAGCCACCCTAAGAAGTCTCATGTGGTTAAAGCGTGCGAAGGTGGCAAAGAAAAGATCATCAGGTTTGGTGAGCAAGGTGCCAAGACCGCAGGGAAGCCCAAGAAGGGTGAATCTGAAGAAATGAAGATGAAGAGGAAAAGCTTTAAGGCTCGACACGGTAAAAACATAGCAAAGGGTAAATCCTCTGCTGCTTACTGGGCAGATAAAGTAAAATGGTAAAACCAGGTCTTTATGAAAACATCAGGAAGAAGCGTGCTCGTATAGCCGCCGGTAGTGGTGAGCGAATGCGTAAACCAGGCACTAAAGGTGCCCCAACAGCAGAAGCCTTCAAGAAGGCAGCATCAAAGAGGAAAAAGTAATATTATGTTCAAACCATGTAAAGGATGCCCTACGCCCGCTAAGTGCAAGAAGGCTGGTAAGTGCCTTAAAAAACAATCCAGAGAGAAATACAAGGACAAAGAAAAATACTAAAGAAAAAATAAGGGGGCCTAGAGCCCCCTTTTAGCTTCAGAGTGGATCTTTTATTGAGTCTACAAACTCACAAAGATTGCCCACACAAGCCAGTGTTTGTGCCCCTTCAGTGTTGTCTTGGGTTTCTTTTATAAGATCCCAATCGATGTTCGTTGGCATATTCTTGATACCTTCCAAATACTTTTGCTCATCAATCTCCTCGTAAGGAGCTTGTTCATAAGAGTGTTCAGCAAATGGCAAGAAGGATATACCTGAAACGTCATCAAAGTTATTATAAATCCACTGTCCAACTGACAAGAACTCAGAGTCCTTATAGTAGACAGTCTGGGACACCTTATGCTCACACCACCACTGTTGGTAAACAGCATTCAGTTCTAGCTGCTCCATAGCATCCTGCTCAGAAGCCATTACAGAGTCTTCTGGGGCCTTCTGGTAGAAAGTGAATATCTTAGTAGTGGGTGAGTTTATATCAGTCTCTACGGGCACCCCAGAGGCTTCCAGAGCACCACACAGGGGATCCCTGGAGTCAGCCCTAACCCTACGGATATAGTAGGGGCTAAAGCGCCCGTGGATGCCACTGGCAGAATCTACAAGCTGAGATACAGTCCCTGAAGGCTTCACACAGGTAATTGCCGTAGACTGATTAATCTTGAGTCGCTTAGCCCAGATCTTGTTTGTTTCAATAGCAACATTCCTGAGTTCATTAAGCCACTTTGGCAAATCTTTAGATCGTGGTTTGGACAATAAATAGTGATCCATGATCCCCGTCAAAGACACACCAAGCAAGCGCTCATCTTCAGTATTAAACTTCCAGACGTTCCTCAAGTACCTAAAGTCAGTCAAGGTTGCCTGAAGGGTACCAAGTATGGTTGCAATTCTAACTTTACGTTTTAGATTTTCAAGGTTATCTTCACTACGGACAACAACTTCACTCAGGTTACAAAACTGGTTAGGACGCAGAATGATCTCTGAACAAGGGTTTGTTCCAAAGTCAAAATCAATATCCCTACGATCATTACGTGCAGCCTGCTTCTTTGCAGCTACCCTAGAAAAGATACCCCTCTCGCCACTCTTGGATTCGTAAAGAGCCACCCATTCAGACAAGAAGTGCTCAAAGTCAGGCTTCTCGGTGTAGCAAGCTGAATTGTTGGAAAGACCCCTTTGTGGGGAATCTACCCACCATTGTCCGTGCTTTGCTCGGCGAATACGTTCATCACTCAGGTTGCTTAAAGAGATCAGGGCGCTCCTGCGGACTCCACCAACGACAACAATTTGTGCGATTTTGCAGCAGAGGTCATGGCATTCCAAGCTTGTAAGCTTTCTTCCAGCCGCTCCCTTAAAGAGTTCAACTGTGAACCTGAATAGGCTGACAAGAGGCTCTGGACCAGATGCCCTGCCTCCGAAAGTCTTGAGAGGGGCACCTGCAGGACGCACTCCACTGACATCCCACTTGGGTACTTGGCCTGAGTAGAGTAGCGATACCAGTTCTCGGAATGCTTTTGCCCATCCAATTTTTGAATCCGCGACATGAATGCTGGTGTCTGTGTCATAAAAAGATTCTGCTACCTCTGGGAGCTTGTTGATGTATTGACGTTCAACACTAAATCCTACGCCAGTGCCACACATCAGAATATACATCATCTCATCAAAGGCCCTTGGGCTATCGACGGTGATATAAGAGCAGTTAAAGCCTGCTACGTTGTCTCGATCAAGTGCTTCACCTGCGGTCATCATGGCACGCATTGAAGGCATTACTTCCATGTTGAAGATAGCTTCAAAAAGCTCAGCTTCTTCTTCCTTGGTAATCAGACCCTTTTGGATCCAATAGCCCGTGTAGCGTTCTACAGTTTCTTTCCAAGACTCCCGGCGGTTCTGTTCTGGAAGATAACGTGCATAGCGGCTTTTATGAATGTACTGTTGATATAGATCCATTAATATTCCTCCCCGTTGGCTAGTGCAGACATGTGCATCATAAACTTGTGCCGCTCAAAGGCCCCCATAATTTCAATGACACTTAGCTGCGGCGTTGTAAGCGTATATACATGATTGCCTTTCTCAAAAATAATAATACAAGCATCAGGCAAAACGTCATCAAGTTCAGCCTCCTTGAGCAACTGAGCGACCGTCATGTTCTCTTCTTGTTGTTCTTGATCTTTCTTGCCAAAGTTGCCTTCAATGACATGCATTTTTAACGATCTCCTCGACCTTGGATGGTTCCTTCAGCCAGACGCTTTTCAAGCTTGGAGATGTTGGTACGTGCAACATCATTAAAACTAATGTTCATGTCATCAAGAACCATCGCCAGGTTCCAAAGGACATCCCCTGCCTCACTGACCACTTTATTGCGTTCAATAGAAACTGCATCGCCACGCAACATAGGCTTGATAAACAGATCAGCAAGTTCAGCAGCTTCAACCATCAGGGAAGCTACAGGATACATACGGTCTTCATAAATAGCAGTTTTGGAAGCAAGACGCTGATAAAGATCAAAGTCAATATATTTATCCATTATATTTGAACACCTCCTCAATAAGTTTATCGAGATACCACCTAGCTTTTTTAAGGTCTTCTAGGCCGTTTTTATACTTGTATCTGTGGAGGTATTTTAACACAGAACCCTCATAATATGAAGACGCCGTGCTTCCTAATTGCTGCTTGATATAATCAATAGCTTCAATTGATCCTTGGTTATAATGTTTTGGTTTAGAAACTGCATCCCACTCTGCAGGGGTGGCTTTGTCAATGCTCATTTTGATTTTCTCTTTGAATGATATTTGGATACTTTTTCTGAATTAATATATTCAAGAAGGTTTTCAACAGTATCTAAAGTATAAACTTTAAAACCTTCCTTTAGACACCATTCACCCATTGTCATTTGAGCACCTTTGCGGAGCTTTTTGTTTGGATCTGAGAGAAGGAATACCAATTCTGTGTTTCTGTCTAGGCTGTCTCTGATTGCTTTGTACTTCTGTGTGTCACCTGCTCTGAAAAACCCTTTGCATTCAACCATAAGACCAGTATGGGAATGAACAAAGTCAGGTTTGTAATCCCTATGGACCACATAAGGCACCATAAAAGGTTCAAAGTCAAAACCCTCCCCCTTCACGCAAGCAGAGAAAGCCTTCTCAAGACCGCTTCTAAACTTACTCGATCTGCTCATTAGGGATCTCAGGCACATTAGGCTCATTAACTACTTTAACCAGAAACCTTGGGCCATTTGAGTACACAAATCCCCTAACACCCGGCCAGCAGACCTTTTTGAAGTGACAATAAGAGCACCCAGTATCCAGTCTTAGGTTACCTGACTTGCCGTCTGGGATAGGCTCATGGCAGTGCTTGGGTGGTTCTTGTTGCTTAACTACCTCGTTAATGTGCTTAATGCGATCTTCAATCGAGTAAGAAATCGTTTTATAGACTGGAGCCTGTGTATCTTGCTCATCATAAAGCAGGTAGGTCAGGTGACCGTTCTGCTTGTCCATAGCCAGCCAGCCATACTTAGTCTCACCCTCTGAGTGCGCATAGGCTTTGATCTGAGCCACGTACCCAAAGTCATCATCATAAGCAAGAGACCCGTCCTTGAACTTCTTAAACCCGTAGGTGCTAGTGGATTTAATGTCAGTCACCACTCCATCAATCTTGCAGTCCATGCTTCCATTGATGTCCCCTACAGCGCATGGGTGCTGCTCATGGGTTACTTCATGACCTGACATCTTGGTCAGAAACAGCAGCATCTCCTCGATCAGGTGCCCGTACAGGAACTTGATCAAGTTCTCAGGGCGATACTTTTGTTTAGCCTTAGAGTGATAATGGTTCCACAGGTAGCGATCATCACGCCCAATGTTAGAAAGCCTGAGCTTACGGGCATCAAAGCTTTTGTTCAGGAACTCCTTGCGCATTAGATCCTTGACTGCTTCACCAAAAGCATCAATCTCTTTTTCTACATCAACCCCAGGCGGTGCCCTTTTGGTCAGGACTAGGGTGTAAATATCTTGTACCAGTTTAAATATTTTCATTTTACTTACGGTGCCTTACAAAGCGAAGCTTGCGACTCTTAGGGTTGAAGCATAGGATTTGTACACCCAAGGCTTCCTGTTTAAAGGTTCTTTTGAATCCCCATGAAAGCTCAGATGCCTTTGACTTGATATCGAGCAGATGTACCTTACCATTCTTGATGGCTACAATGTCCACAGGACCAGTACACCCTGCATTCTTGTACACTTCAAAACCGTTATCCCAGAGCCAGGTGATGGCATAGTGTTCTGCAAAATCACCTTCTCTGCTGCTTGAGTTATTCATCAATGTGTTTCACTCCAGTTGTTCCCTATGTGGTATTCACCATCCAAAGGACAATTAAGTTTAAAATGCAATCCTGCCGCCTTGATGCATTCTACTGCTAACCGGCCAAACTTTTCAGCATGGTCTGCCCTGACTTCAGTTTGTATTTCATCATGGATATTACCAACAAACTTGAAATCTAGCCCTTGGAGTTTAGCATATTGATCGAGTATGCATAGTGCCTTTTTCATAACAATGGCACCTGCTGATTGTAGTAAGGTATTTAATGCTGCATGTTCTGATCTTATGTGGAGTTTTCTTCTGTCTAACCCAAACAAATACCCCCTTTGGGACGCTCTCGATACCCGTTCCCTAAGCTCTTTAAGCGCCGGGACGTTACCTAAGAAAGCTTCTTTTAGCTTCTTTCCTTCCTTGGCACCTTTGCCCACAATAGACCCGATCTTTTCATCACCAGCCCCGTACAGGAAGGCATAGATAAACGTCTTAGCCTGAGGCCTTGTTTCTAGCCCAGCAGCCTTTTGGTTACGTGTGTGGATATCCCCTGTCAATAGTTCATTAGTGTATGCAGCATCATTCATGTAGTGTGCAAGCATTCTGAGCTCTAACCCAGAAGCATCAACACCCACCAAGACGTACCCCGGCTTTGCTATCCAACACTCACGACACTCTTTACCCCACGGTTTGCCATTAGCAGTCACTTGGGCCACGTTGGGGTTGCTGTGTGTCATCCTGCCCGTCACGGCACCATTGGTCTTTACTTCTCCATGTACACGCCCATCAGGTTTGACTAGCTCTAGCCACGATTCCACCATGGCTATACGCTTCTGTAACATCAGGTACTCAGCGATCATCTGTGCTTCAGGGATCTGAACCCCTTCAAGCACAGTCTCGTCCACCTTGGCTTGTCCTGTCTCTGTAAACTCTTTAGGTTCCCACCCAAAGTGCTGCAGGTAGCGACCAATCTGCTGTCTTGATCCTAGGTTAAATTCAGGCCAATCAACACGGGTAAATGTTCCTGAGACATCCCTGAATTGATCCCCCAGGAACTTCAAACCCACAACAGACAAACCCCCGTCTGCTTTGAATTTAGGTTCAATCTCTTTAACAGATACTGGCAAAGGTCTAAACCTTTGGAGCACTGATTGCTCTACCTGCAACAGGCGCTCCTTAAGCTGCCCTAAGAACTGAAAGCACTTCCTTTGGTCTAGAAGCCACCCATTGCGTACCTGATCTGAAATTACCCATGCTACCTGGTGTTCAAGCTCGATTGCTTCCTTTGAAGGCTCTTGCTTCATCAGGTATTCATAGGTGGCTTTGGTGACCTGTACGTCCCTAAGGCAATAGTCAATCATCTCTTGAGTCCGTTGAGACCAATCAGAGTGATCACCTTTTGGGAAGCCTAGGTATTCCCCATAAGCTTTTAGTGAGTGCCCTTCTTGCCTTGAGGGATCTATAAGCCTCCCAAGGACCAAAGTATCTAGCACCCGGTCCCTTGGGATTTCAATACCCCACAGGTCTTTAAGCACAGGGCAGTCAAAAAAGATCCCGTTGTGGAATACCCATGTGTCTGATTGGTGCTCTTGAAAGAACTCTAAGAAGGATTCTTTTGTTAAGAACGATTGACCATTGACACACACAACCCAGATGTGCTTTGGGTTGAGTGAATCTGCTTCAATGTCTGTAAAAAGAATCAAAACGGAATCACCTCTTGGTCTTCTTCTTGGGGTTCAACTTCGACAAGTCTACCTGTATCCCGCTCATAATACAGCTCACATGCTTTACCAGTCAGTCCTGCAAAGCGATTTTTTAGCACTCTCAGCTTGGTGGTGTTTGCTTCTCTGAAGTCTTCTGCCTGCTGGTTGCGCTCTAGTCCTATCACACAATCAGACAGTTGTGCAATAGCAGCAGACCCCCTTAGCTCACTTAAAGACACTTGAGCGCCTTCTTCGTGCCCCTTGCTACCCTGGGGCCTGCGAAGGTGTGATACCAGGAACAATCCAATATTCAGTTCCTGTACCAGTGTCCTAAGCTTGGTCATGATAGCATCAATTGCTTTTCTTTCATCACCAATGCCTTCCTGCGAAGACACCATGATGCTGATGTGGTCTAGGATGACCCACTTGCAGTCATAAGCTTTACACATGTAGCGAATGCGGCTATAGACGCTTTCATCATCAGCAGACCCAAAGTGCTTCCAAAAATAAAACCGTGACTGGTCTATCTGTTTAAGCCAGTGGATTCTATCTTCCTTGGTGATCCCTGAGTTGGGCAGATGCAATGGCCTGTTTGCCAGCAAAGAGGCAATACCTAGCCCTGACCGCTTTGGAACTTCTTCCATTGCGATCACTGCAATGTTATCTGTGGTTTTTTGATAGAGGTAGAATTCGAGCTCACGCAGTAACTGGGATTTACCCATCCCTGCCCCTGATGTGATCGTGACGAGCTCTGAGGGCCTGAATCCATAGGTCAGATCGTTAAGACCTTCCCAAGGATACGGGGTGGAGTTGTCTTCCTGTTCTTCCTCGACTTCCTTGATGATGTCTTCAAACGTCACAATACCATCTGGCTTGTGAAGCTTAGAGTCCCACCAGGAAGTCATGAAGTCGGTTATGCGGCCTTCCCGGAGATAGTCACAGGCGTCTTTAAGATCCCCGGAGATCCGCATGATTCTGAGCTTGTGTGGCGAGAATAGATCTTTTACTGAGTCTATTGCTGCCTTGCCTGCGGCATCATTATCAAAACACAAAACTACATTATCATACCCTTCAAGCCAATCAAGGTTCTCTTGAATGTCTTTACGGGCACCAGATGCCCCTGTCCTAAGGGACACGACATCCCATTTGTTGCCAAACATTTCTGAGACGGCCAAGGCATCGAGTTCACCTTCTGTGATTGTGATGTACTTGCCTGCCCCTCTGCAGATGTTTTGACCAAATAAACCTACACCTTGACTAATACCAGAACATGTAAACTTTTTATTAGCTACATATCGAGTCTTGACCAGTATGAGGTCACCACTGAGACTGTGATAATAAGGATAGTGGTGCTTACTAATATTTCCATTGGGGTCATATTCTATTGTTACTCCATATTTTTTACAGGTAGCTTCAGTAATCCGGCGGTCCTTGATTGGGCCGGGAGTGCCTGACATTTCCATAGTTATATTATCCACATTTTGGGTGAATTTACTGTAATAATTACAATTAGGAGTAAAACAAAAAGAACCACCATCATCATATATAGCAAGATTATCTTTAGAACCACATTTGGGACAATTTGTGTGCTTTAAGAATTTTGCCATCTGTCAATATTTACCACTTTATTAACATCATTAAGTAGCCTATCGAGCTCTAAGAACTTTGCTGGGTTTTTAAGGTCATACCGAATATGCCAGTATATAGCATCAATCTTGCTGTAAGACCAATAAAGATTATTGTGCTTATCCAGAACACAATAGTATTTCTTGTTATTATTCATTTTATTATTTATAAAGTTGTTCTAACTTTTCCCAAAGCTTTTTAAATTTAAATTCGTAATCAACGTATGAGTAGTATTTCATTTAAACCACTCATCTACATAGGAAGGTCTAAGATCGAACTTCTTGCAAAAAGACTCCAGCAGTCTGTAGTCATGATCATCATCACATATAGCATTATGAATGGCAAGATAACCTGCTAGTTGCGCAGGAGCATACGCTTCTGGACCCCAGCCAAACACGCTATAAAGAACATGGCGATAAGATCCTTTATCTACTAGCTCACCTTGATTAATACGTCGAGACACTGCACAAAAAGCAGCCAGCTGCTGCTCTTTTGTTAGCGAGTTCCAATATTCTTCATGTTTCTGTTCAATTTCATTCATGGCGTTATTGAACAATTCGGAGAATTCGTCCCATGCTTTTAAAGTTTGTTCATCGTTGGTCATACACAACCCTCCGCTTTGACTTTGCTCAAAATTACCAACGCATCTAGGATTGCATTGGTTTCTTTGTGCCGCGGGTGTTCAGTTCCCCAGTGCTCTCTCGCTTCAGGAATCGTAAAGTATCTACACCCCGCGATTACTCTATGGTTTCCATCCGAACATGGCACATAGCAAAAGCAAAAGCCATCGCTTCTCGTGATTCCAGAGACCCGCGCGTCTCCAGAGACCCGCGCGTCTCCAGAAACCTCCGCATTTCCAGAGACCTGCGCATTTTCGTAGACCTCCGCATCTCCACAGATCTGTGAATTTCCGCGGACCCGCGCATTTCCGAAGACCCGCGCATCTCCGAAGACCTGCGCATTTCCGAAGATCCACGCATTTCCAGAAACCTCCGCATTTCCAGAGACCCGCGCGTTTCCAGAGACCTGCGCATCCCCGCAGATCTGTGCATTTTCATAGATCCACGCATCTCCGTAGATCCACGCATCTCCGTAGATCTGTGCATTTACGCGGACTTTCGCATTTCCAGAAACCTGCGCATTTCCAGAGACCCAGCAATTGCCCTCATGGCTGAGATTCGTTTCTGATTCAACGAACCCGCCAACATCTCCAGCCTTTACGAAGCCAAAGTTGCGTCGAGCAACGACTCGACCGTCTGCATTAATCTCGTATTTTTTGGTCATACATGCCTCCAAGTTATTGTTGTGGTCATGCCTCTAACCATCGTATTTCTGGATTGGTTTTATAATATTCCGTGAGTATCTGATCTAAGTTCCACTGCGTTTCTGTGCGGAAATAATTTAGCCATTCACTGAGTCTATTCCAGTCTTCTGAATGCATAGTCCAAAGTCCAATTTCATCCGGGTATGGTTCATCGCCACCATAGACATCTATACGACCTGCTGCCCAATGATTACCATTCTTTTGAATCCAATCAGAATTTATTGGACCCATCCAGTTTGTAGAATATCTATAACTCAAATGTGCTTCCATCCAGTGCCAGTCACAATCGCTTCGATGGCTCTTTTGGACACATAAAACTTCTTGGCGATCACTCTTTGAGACAACCCCTCTTTGGACAATGCCCTGATCAGGCGCACATCATCCTCGGTAAGTTTTGCCCTTGGATGCTTTACTCCACGCCTGGTGGCGTACAGGTCGAGACTCATGCTCATATATACCCCTGAGACCGCATAGGAAGGCCTATGAGACGTTTTCATAGGCCACCCAGTACTACCCTACCGACCCCCTGCCCCAAACGCTAGAAGCCTTCCTCAAAAACACCAGTGCTCGTTTGCGGTAGCTCGACGACACGTACAGCTTCCAAGTACGGAGTGAGCACTCCGGTTCTATTTTTGGCTATGGTTACAATAGCATTGACTTTTGAGTGCCGGGGGATTTCACCCTCAAAAGGAGCATCTGACGTATCAATCACAGGGATTTCCTTGTAGGTCACAAGTTTCTTCTGAGGATTACCTTTGTATTCTTTAAGCTCTACTCCTTTTTCTTTGAGTCCCTCGGCTGAAGGAGCATCCAAAACAACAACCAAGGAATATTTAGTACCAGGATGACCAAGATAAGTTTCTTTTTCTTTCAAATTAGAAAACGCTACAGCACCTTTAATAACCATCTTCAAAATCCTCTTTTATTAAATTTATATCCAATTGGTAATCTATATATTTATCTTCAAGTACCGATTGGGATATCCTAAAACACACAATACAAAGATCAATATATTCACCTTTAGAATCTTTTCTTGATGTATCTTCCTCCTTAAGGATCGTATCGCATGCTTTACATCTCATTTAGTTAATTACCAATTATTATATTTATCGTCTATATCAGTTTTACTAAAAGATTTACCAAATATGATTAAAGTTAAAGTAAACACAAAAGTAAATACCGATATTGCCATTATAGCTAATCCTATATAGCTTATAATATCTATTATAATCAATCTAAAATACTCTTATTGATCTTCTTAAGTATCTTATTGGTCTTAAGATACTCTTTGAAGTCATTCTGTGTCATATAATACTGCAATGTAAGAAGCAATGCAAATGCAGTTCCTGGTGGTATATCATCAATCTCGATACACGCATCGAGTGATTCTTTTAGACTGTTTAAGACAACTTGGTCTACGTCAATCGTTTGCATTCTAGTCCATGCTCCATTAAATTTGTAAAACAATTAAGACACACATTCTTGTCAAGACCTAACTGTTTGAGGAATAACAAGATTTCCTCTATTTGGTCTTTTGGTTTATCTTTGAATTTTTGTTCAACTTCTCGATAGAAGTTTACCATCCCCGCACCGGCTGATTTCTCTGGTCAAAGTCAAACAGCCTAAACCATTTTTCTTCGTTCTCTGCATCTTTTTGTTCTTGTTCAAACTCAACACACTTGTAGGAATACCTGTGTGGAAAATGATATAACTCACAATCACAGGGTGGTGGTGTTGGTTTCTTCTGCTGTTTTTTCATTTTGCTTCTCCACGATTAGCCAAGCGAATTTTACCAGTTCTTTCCTGAAAGCATAATCTATGTTGGCTGCTTTTGCTGCGGCCATGATTTGTTTATCGGTCAAAAAGTTTAGTGTAGGCTTCTTTAAGGTTTTCATAGGGCATCTTCCAGTAGTTTGCATACAGTTGATCGGTCGCAAGTTCGATTATTTCGTTAATCGTTGTGTGTTCTAGATCATACTCGACCAGATCCTTGATCATCTCGTGTGCTAGCGGCTCATCAAAATAGGTCGCATCTTCTTCTTGATATTGTGTACTCATGCTATATACCCACCGTGTATTGCATTAGGTTGTCGATGTCAAACTTTCCCATCACCTCAGTCTTCATTGTCAGGATCGATTGACACACAGGTGAGGCATCCATCATGTCCCTGTGCTGATGCACAAAGCGCACACAGGCCTCCCACAGCACGTCAGGGGTTATGATGGTAACCTTAAGGTCACCGTCAGGGTCTGGTATGATGATCCTGTGTACTGTGCCGTCCGAGTGAGCGCTTGTGCTAATTTTGTGTCCTGCCCAGTAGTTGATGATGTGTTGTCTGATTGCTCGCGTCATGACTTCCATGCAGTAGTTCTCAACCTCTCGGTTGGTATACTTAAAGGTTATTTGCTTCATTCTTCAGTTCCTGCCTCTCGTGTTCTACCCATGCATTGTCGATAAAGTCTGATATCTGGTCGCCCCATAGAATGCACCCTAGAATGATCACAATCGAGATCACAGCCAAGATATCCTCAGATAAGCCAGGACGGCGCAGGCCTAATAGAGTAACGTAAAATGCTGTTCTTTTGTGTCTTGTAGTAGTGCCTGTAGCACTCGACCGGGTCCGTTGATATTGCTCTCGATTCTCCGTCCATGCATCGCGCTGGCGTTGTGAATTCGACATGATTGATTCCCTCTGGTGGTGTGGAGACTATCTGAAGGCACACTGTGCCGGATTTGTGTTGTCTTTTATACCTGAATTCATACTCGGAAAGCAAGCCTCGGAAGTGTGTCAAGGTCCAAAGGTAGTTTCCGATGCTATCCCCGGCCCATAGTACTGCCGGATGGTTCTTGTGTGTTGGTCTGTATGGTGCTTCAAGACCATAACGGGCTCTGACTGTGCACAGGATCTGTGCTGTTTCAAGGCACATCTTTACTACATGCTTATCACACTGCATCTGTGCTGCTAGTGTGGGATTCTCATGTAGATAGAATATGTTCATTCTTTAATTCCAAATTCTTCTATCGTTCTCTCTACTGCTTTATAGAAGGACGGATTATTGGATTGATCTATTCCATGATTCCACATCGTCTCCGATAGTAACTTCTCAAAGAGAGAAAACACATTCTCGAATTTCCTCTGGTAGATTGTTTCTAAACCTAAAAGATAATTGTCTAGGTTATCGTACTCCTTGGGTTGTAATTTAAAGTGTTCTATGGTTTTCCTGAGAAGCTGGATGTCTTCCACAATCCCCCAAGCTCCCATGATGGCTTGCTCTAGTTTAAATTGTGTCATTGTCTTTCTTCCACTTTGGAGTTTCAAACCAGCGTATCTTTGTATTTGTTTCCCATTCAAAGAGTGATGTTATTTCTTCAAGTGACCATAAGTATTCCGTTGTGAGTGAGTTTATCCATTCACTGAATTCATTGTAGTCTTCAGTGTGCATGAGTGGGAGTGACCATTCATAATCTTCATCGCCTCTGTGTACGTCAATCCTCCCACCAGACCAGTGTTCCCCATGTTCCTTGATCCACTCTTGGTTTATTGGTCCCATGAAATTTGTTGAGTCCGCGTCACCGGAACCGGTTCCAGCTCCTCGTATGCTTGTTTAACCTCGTCGGACGTATAGCCCTTCTCGCGGAGGATTCTCAACGCTTCCAGCGCTTCGGTGTCTTCTGCAATCAGCGGTATTTCCTGGAGCTGCACGCCGCTTTGGAGATCATCATCATAGTCCGTCATATTTAAGTCCTCGATCGAATAATTGCCTCGACTCAAATCCGCCATTTGTCATGCTCACCCTCTCGGTCGATCTGGGAACATATCTTTGATGATTGCCTTGCGCTGGTATTCCTGTAGAAGGCACCAGCTTTTGTCCGGTCTGTGCTTCATCCAGCACAGATTGGATGCTCCCACAATACACTTTGTGTGAATGGTTACTCATGGGAACCTGGTTCAGTATCACGTACACTTGGCCACCTGTTATATGTACCAGTGTGGGTGAATACTGGGAGTATTTGCGCCTTACATGTTTCGTGAGCTTTTGGTAGTCTGTTTTCATTTAACGTTAAACTCCCCGATTGATGCATAGCCAATGATTCGCACAAAGTACCTGTGTGTACCTGCCTTGCGTACTCGGAAAGCTTTATGTTTCCTGTATGCCCTAAGCTTTTGTGCTAATTCTGGCCGACCGATGTCGGTTTCGAACTGAGGCTGGTCCATGAACTTAAAGGTGAATTGTGGTTTCATTTTATTTCATGCTCCCGTTGCGATTAGTTTAATCTTGCGTTGTTTTGCGACCATAGATCGACCATGACCAACGTATGCGATCACGGAAACCTTTTGCGACCAGCATGCTTTACAGGGACCACACTTGCCTTCCCGAGTGTACGCTGGGCATACGTAGGCGTCTCCTGCGGACTGTAGGTTGTCCGATGGGACAATAGTGGATGTGGTGTGTCCCACTACGCGCTCACCCGTGATGCTGTCGCTGCTATAACGCACGACCACATTGGGCAGGGATTGCATGCGAGCGAACACGTCATGGAACTTCGGGAATTTGTGCATTCTGGTAGGTAGCCAATGTTGGCACCAAGGCGCGCGCTCCATTACCTGAAGGATCTTCTCTGCCAGTTTCACAGAGTAGCAGTCACCAGAATCGAACCAGCGAAAGTAGCGGCTCGCGTCTAGTTCGGCAACCATGTCATCAACCCATTCTTCCCGCTCCCAATCCGTGCGATTGTGGAGTCTGGGGAGTTTGACGTTGGCATACCGGTAGTTCCCCGACGTGGCATAGCAGCCAGAGCATGCGGGCACAAGCTTGCCGTCTGCGCCTTTGGATCCTGGGCATGTATCTATTGCTTGCAGCGACCATGAAAGGCAACCAAGCTTGGAAGTCTTGGATAGTCTTACACTCATTCTCTTATCCTCTGTTTGGTCAGTGTATCAATCAATCTACACTCAGGAACCCGCTAGCAACACTAGCGGGCTCTAGGGTGGAGACTGTTAGTCTTTGGTAGCCAAGTATTTTTCCGCTTTAAGTATGTCATCTTCTAACATGCTAATTGCTACCGCCAGTTGGATCCGACTGCATCGTTTTTGCGTGGCAAGCTTCATCATTTCTTTTGTCGCGTAATTGTTCAAACTTCCATATGCAATGTGCGCTCCAAATTTGTATTTGCCTATGTCAACACCTTCTTCGATTCGATCATCAGTTGCTTTTTTCTTGGCATACAACCCATTGGGATTGAAATAGTGAAAGCGTGCTATATTTGTGTTACTCCAGTCAGCACTAGGTGTCGCTGCGCTAGTAATGGTTTCCCAGTCAATTTTCTTTACCACGATATTTCCCTGTGTTTCGAACGAGGCAATCGTCTCATGCTCTGCCCCATGATGCAAGCACTATTTTGCATGCTGTGTTTGATGGTGGCTGATGGTGGCTGATGGTGGCTGATGGTGGCTGATGGAGCCTAAAGGGGTCCTGCATTGCCTCTCGCATCTCACAGCCCCAGTCGCCACCACAAGCCCCAGTCGCCACCCAAGGCACAGGCCTGGCTCGATATATACAATTGCATATGTGGTCCTATCGCTACCACAAGCGCCACATGGCACGCCAGCAGCCCACCATGTGCTGCCCTAGCACCCAGCAGCCCAGCAGGCTCCCAGCGGGCTGCCATGAGCTCCCAGCGTGTCCTGAGAAGCGAGGGGGCGGGGGGGGGGTGGGGACTCAAGGTGAATTTATAGTAGTAGCCACTCAGGGTTACAAAAGGCAAATTTAGACCCCTTAAGTTTCCCGAACGGTAAACAAACAGCCCCAACAGACACAAAAAGAATCAATATTTCCCGAACGGTAAACCAACATTAAAAGAACACTAAAATTAGCTTAATTCCACTTAGGGGGTGTTTACTTCTCTTTAGAAATATGCTAAAATTAAGACATATATAAGACACTTAAGGACACTTAAGGTGAAACCTTTAGTATTAACTATTAAGTAATACATAATAGAATACTACTTAAAGACACTTAAGGATACTTAAGGACACTATACTATGGACCAATTAATTGACAACCCCTAGTACCCCTAACAATGATGTTGTGTTAAAAAGAAAAGGGCGACCACCTAAAGCTCTTTTAGAAAAGAAAAATCCTGTAGGGAGACCTAAAGGAGAAGCTTCAATCATTAATGAGTACAAGAGGAGGATGTTAAATTCTCCTAAGTCTCATAAAGTATTAGATTCTATATTTAGTGCAGCTCTTAATGATGACCACAAGAACCAAGCAGCCGCTTGGAAACTACTTATGGATAGAATGCTTCCTGTATCTGCGTTTGAGCAGGAGGTACAAAAGAATGGTGGAAAGTCAGCAATCACCATCAACATCTCAGGACTTGTCACCTCAACAACACAAGAAGAACAGTCAGACGATGTACTTGAAGATATAGAGTATTCCTCTTATCAAGAAGAACACCCAGATGAGCAGTAGGTTTTATTATGGTGATAAAGCCGTAAAGAAAGTTAAAGAACTGTATCCTGATTGTGTGTTAACAAAAGCCCATGAGCTTTTAATCCACCATGAAGGGTTTTGTGAAGGTGTCTATACTGACGACAAGGGTGTGTTAACCACAGGTGTAGGTCAAACCAAGGAATACTTCAATATGCCCTTTCCTGATGTGTTTAATATCTTTCTACAAAAAGCAAAAGATCTAACCCCTAACTTTGATTCTTTGTCGGAAGAACTCAAAGCTGCTATTGTGTCAGCCACCTATAGGGGCGACTGGCAACTCTCTAAAAAGACCAGACAGCTATTTAACCTTGGTAAGTACCAAGAAGCTGCTGATGAGTTCCTAAACAACAAAGAGTACAGAGAAAGGCTCCTTAAAGAAACCAAAGATGGTGTTGTAAAACGCCTGGAATATATTGCTGACTGTATTCGTAAAGGTGGTTTCTAATGGAATACTCTGTAGGCAAAAACCTAACAGCAGGAACAGCCAACACCCTATTTGTTGTGCCCACAGGTTACCATGCAAAAGTAACCCTGCTTCTTATAGCCAACGTAGGTGGCTCCTCAAAGAACGTCAGTGGTGCCTGGCATGAAGGTGCAACTTCAATCAGCTTCCAAGGTGCCAAGTCAGTCAGTGCCGGAGAAACCTTAAAGTTTGGTGGTCCTCCTGGCGAGTTTCTTTTGATGACTGAAGGGGATTATTTAAGTGTTACCCCTGAAGCAGGTAGCTCTTTTACTGCTATTGTTTCATTTGATCTATTCCCTCACAAACCAGCTAATTTTGTATTCTGATGGCTGAACTTAATGTAAAACTCCTCAAGTGGCAACAGACAGTCTGGAAAAACAACGAACGCTTTCAGGTAATTGCTGCTGGTAGACGGTGCGGTAAGTCCAGGTATGCTGCTTGGAGAATGATTGTGTCTGCTCTTGATTCAGGAGCAGGAGATGTCTGGTACATAGGTCTTACTCAAGGTAACGCCAGGGACATCATGTGGTCCTTGCTACATGATCTTGCCAGACCAGTTATTAAATCCTCTCACGTAAACAACCTTCAGATCACCCTGATCAATGGGGCTGTTATCTCTCTTAAAGGTTCTGACCGCCCTGAAACCATGCGGGGTGCTTCTCTTAAACTAGCAGTCCTCGATGAAGCTGCTTTTATGAAGCCTTCAGTATGGGAAGAAATCATTCGACCAGCCCTAGCTGACCAAAAGGGTAAAGCTGTGTTTATCGGCACCCCTGAAGGGCGTAATTGGTTTTATGAACTCTTTGTGTACGCTGAGAAGTCTGATGACCCTGAGTGGGCTGCTTATCACTTCACCAGCTACGACAATGAAATGCTTGACAAGAATGAAATTGACAATGCAAAGAAGTCAATGTCAACGCATATTTTTAACCAAGAGTTCATGGCTTCTTTTAATGCTAAAGAATCTGAACTGTTCAAAGAAGAATGGCTTCAGTTTTCACAAGAAGAACCTGAACAAGGTGATTACTACATCGCAATTGACCTTGCAGGCTTTGAACAAGAAGGTAAAGCCAAGAAAAAACGCCTTGATGACTCAGCAATGGCTATTGTCAAAGTCACTGACGATGGTGAATGGTGGGTTAGAGACATCAAATATGGCCGTTGGTCCTTTGATGAGACTGTCAGAAACATCTTTTGGGCAGTCCAAAGGTACAAACCTGTTGCTGTAGGCATCGAAAAGGGCATTGCAAGGCAAGCCATCATGTCTCCTTTGATGGACATGATGAAAAAACACAATCTTTTTTTTAGAATTGAAGAACTAAGCCACGGGAACACCAATAAAACCACCCGTGTAGTTCATGCCCTTCAAGGTAGATTTGAACATGAGCGTGTTATTTTGAATGAAGGTGAATGGAACATCAAATTCATAGACCAACTTATGCAATTCCCATCAGCACTTACCCATGATGACCTTATTGACGCCCTTGCGTATATTGATCAATTAGCAAAAGTGTGTTATACTTATGATTTTGAAGTGGATGAATGGGAAGAATTTGACCGAGTAGCAGGATATTAACTAATTATGTCTGAATTGTCTTTTGATGCCTCCACAGATGAGCTCTTGACTGAGCAAGATCTTGCTTCTTGGGTTGTTGATAAGTGCCGCCAGTGGCGTGATCACTACGAAAGCAACTACCAAGAGAAGCATGAGGAGTATTATCGCCTCTGGCGTGGTATTTGGTCTCAGGAAGACGTAGAACGCCTCTCAGAGCGCTCCAAGATCATCGCACCAGCCCTTCAGCAGGCTGTAGAGTCCAATGTGGCTGAACTAGAAGAAGCTACCTTTGGTCGCGGTACTTGGTTTGACATCAAAGATGACATGAATGATCCCGAAAGGGCTGACATCATGTATCTAAAGAATAAACTCTCAGAGGACTTTGAAAGAACTCGTGTTCGTAAGTCAGTAGCAGAGTGTTTGATCAATGCTGCTGTGTTTGGTGTTGGTGTTGCGGAAGTTACCCTTTCTGAAGAAAAAGAAATGGCCCCTGCAACACAGCCTTTGATGGACGGTCAGCTTCAGGCGGTGGGTGTTACGATCAAAGACCGGACTGTGGTCAAACTTCGCCCAGTTATGCCTCAAAACTTCCTTATTGACCCTATTGCTACTTCTATTGAAGAAGCCCTTGGGTGTGCTATTGATGAATTTGTATCGAGACATCAGGTAGAACTCTTGCAAGAACAAGGGGTATATGCTGATGTTTATATTGCAGACGCAGGCCCTGACACCAACATCGAGCCTGACCAAGACCTGACTGTCTATAGTGACGACAAGATCCGCTTGACCAAGTACTTTGGCCTTGTGCCCCGTAAGCTTCTTGAGGAAGCTGAGGAGTACGAAGATCTTGGTGGTGAAGATGAAAACAGTATGTACGTAGAAGCAATCGTAGTGATTGCTAATGATGGTGTTCTTCTAAAAGCAGAACGCAACCCGTACATGATGAATGACCGCCCTGTAATTGCTTTCCCTTGGGACATTGTTCCTGGTCGCTTCTGGGGCCGTGGTGTTTGTGAAAAGGGCTATAACTCACAAAAGGCACTTGATACTGAACTTAGGGCCCGTATTGACGCCCTTGGCCTGACCGTACACCCTATGATGGCTATGGACGCTACCAGGCTTCCTCGTGGCGCTAAGCCCGAGATTCGACCCGGTAAAATCTTGCTTACCAATGGAGACCCTCGTGAAATCCTTCATCCTTTCAATTTTGGACAAGTTAACCAAATCACTTTTGCCCAAGCTCAAGCCCTTCAGCAGATGGTTCAGCAAGCTACAGGAGCGGTGGATTCTGCTGGAATCGCCGGACAAGTTAACGGTGAAGCTACTGCTGCTGGCATTAGTATGTCTCTTGGTGCTATTATCAAACGGCATAAGCGGACCCTGATCAACTTCCAGCAGTCCTTCCTGATCCCGTTTGTTGAAAAAGCCGCATGGCGCTATATGCAGTTTGACCCTGAGTCTTATCCTGTATCTGACTATAAGTTTATTGCCACCAGCTCACTTGGTATTATTGCCCGTGAGTACGAAGTGACTCAGCTTACCCAACTGCTCCAGACCATGCCTCCTGATTCACCTATGTACCCAATCCTTGTTCGTTCTATCGTGGACAACATGAACCTTGCGAACCGTGAGGAGCTTATTGCAGCCATTGAACAAGCTGCACAGCCCAACCCTGAAGCACAACAAGCTCAAATGCAGATTCAACAGGCACAACTTGCCTTTCAACAAGCACAAACTCAGGTTCTTCAGACTCAAGCACAAGAGTCCAGTGCCCGTGCGCAGAAGCTCCAAGTGGAAGCACAGGCAGTGCCTGCTGAGCTTGAACTTAAAAAGCTTGACGTTGCTACCAAAAATATGCAAGTCGGTGCTCAAGACGACAAAGAGTTTGAACGTCGGCTTAAAATTGCCGATCTACGCCTGAAGCAAAAAGATCTTGAGATCAAAGAAAAATCAGTAGACAACCAAAGAGCACAAAAGCAGAAAGAAGAACAAGCTGAACAGATGTTGATGGAACGCCTGTCCTAAAATCGTGGCTTCTATTGATCTTAAATTAGCTGCTCTTTATGACAAGCTAGACGCAAAGATAGCAGCAGTCTCCACGGTCATTGGCCCTAAAGGCCCACAAGGCCCTCAGGGGCTTCAGGGGCCTAAAGGTGATCAAGGCCCTAGGGGACCACAGGGGCCCCAAGGTGAACAGGGCCTACGGGGCTCTGATGGCCCCAAAGGAGCGCCTGGTGATGATGGTGTGGGGGTTCAGGAAGTCTATGAAGCTGCTGATGGGCAGATTGTATTTTTACTCACCAATGGTGAAGAATACAGCATAGAGTTTCCTGAGGGGCTGACTGGTAAGGGTGAAGTAACTAACTATGTAAGCACTTCAGGTGGAACAACTATCCCACCCGTTAAGTTTACTTCTATCACTTCTACCCCTTACTATATTCAAATTAGCGATCTAATCACTGGACATAATCTTTTTGGTGTAAATACTGGATCTAATGCAACTGTTTACTTGCCTTCGTTTACTGATTCGGTTAAACTAATCATAATCAATAACGAAATGCAAAGTTATTCAGTAACTGTTGAATCTGACATAGGATAAATATATACAATGGCTTTTCTAATTGATGATGTGTATGATTCTGGTCTTTCTTACGTTAGCACTAATGCTAATCGTCTTGATATCTGTAGCACTGAACCAACCACTTATACTCAAGCAACCTCTACATACACCCTTGGAAACAAAACTTCCTTGAGTGTAGGTTCCCCAACTAACCATACCCCTGATGGGCGTAAGGTGGTTGTAACTGCAATTACTGATGGCACTGTAAGTGGCACTGGAACTGCAGCTTATTGGGCAATTACCAAAACGTCAACTTCCACTTTGATTGCCACTGGTTCCTTGACCAGCTCACAGGCAGTCACAAGTGGTAATACTTTTACCCTGGATGCAATTAACATTGCTATCCGTGACGCTACTTCTGTATAACCATGGATGTATTTCTTATCAAAGACGGAAAGGTGGACAACTGCATTTGTGCGGATAGTGTTGCCCGCGCACAACAGTTTTACCCTGACCACATTTGCATCGAGCGCACTGACGATCTGCGTGCCTACGGTCCGGGCGATCTGTACGATGGCACCAACTTTTCAAAGGCTCCCTACGTGCGCGTCATCGCTCCTGTCACCCGACTGGAGTTCCTGCGTCGATTCACACCTGAGCAGCGCATCGCAATCCGGGCATCAAATGACCCGGTAATCATTGACGCCCACGAACTGCTTGATATCGCCACCGATATTTCTGTTGATGACCCGGACACGATCC
>Ga0222714_10000711_pt1 | contig 38089 bp, 40 predicted proteins | sample C33_3DmetaG_FD_165048 | JGI IMG/M metagenome (GOLD analysis project Ga0222714, IMG submission 165048) | Estuarine water microbial communities from San Francisco Bay, California, United States - C33_3D | ecosystem: Environmental > Aquatic > Marine > Unclassified | place: USA: California...
TACTCCACCAACAACTAGTAGACATCGTTTAGGGCGTGGACTACCAGGGTATCTAATCCTGTTTGCTCCCCACGCTTTCGTGCATGAGCGTCAGTGTTATCCCAGGAGGCTGCCTTCGCCATTGATATTCCTCCACATCTCTACGCATTTCACTGCTACACGTGGAATTCTACCTCCCTCTGACACACTCTAGTCTTACAGTTTCAAACGCAGTTCCCAAGTTGAGCTCGGGGATTTCACATCTGACTTATAAGACCGCCTGCGCACGCTTTACGCCCAGTAATTCCGATTAACGCTCGCACCCTACGTATTACCGCGGCTGCTGGCACGTAGTTAGCCGGTGCTTCTTCTTAAGGTACCGTCATCTTTACTGTTTATTCAACAATAAAATTTCTTCCCTCACGAAAGAGCTTTACAACCCGAAGGCCTTCTTCACTCACGCGGAATGGCTGGATCAGGGTTTCCCCCATTGTCCAAAATTCCCCACTGCTGCCTCCCGTAGGAGTCTGGACCGTGTCTCAGTTCCAGTGTGGCTGATCGTCCTCTCAGACCAGCTACTGATCGTCGGCTTGGTAGGCCTTTACCCTACCAACTACCTAATCAGATATCGGCCGCTCTAATAGCGCAAGGTCCGAAGATCCCCTGCTTTCACCCGTAGGTCGTATGCGGTATTAGCCATCCTTTCGGATGGTTGTTCCCCACTACTAGGCACGTTCCGATATATTACTCACCCGTTCGCCACTCGCCATCAGAGAGCAAGCTCTCCATGCTGCCGTTCGACTTGCATGTGTAAAGCATTCCGCCAGCGTTCAATCTGAGCCAGGATCAAACTCTTCAGTTTAATCTCTAACTTTATATATAGCTTTTAAAAGCTATTTAATCGCTTGTGCTTTATTACTCAAATTCATTTCAAGGTTAATTAGTTATTACTAATGTGGTCTTGTCACAAATTTTGCGTAAGCACTTAATTTTTGAGTCATAAGTCATACGACTTATTTTGATCTCGTCCATAAGTACTCACACTTATCAGTTATCTTATTGTTAAAGAACATTATCGATATTGGTTGCGGGGACAGGATTTGAACCTGTGACCTTCGGGTTATGAGCCCGACGAGCTGCCAGACTGCTCCACCCCGCGATCGATTTCACGGCTTAAAAAAAACCGTTTTGCGTACTTGACGCAAAGAGGTGAGATTCTAGCATCTTTTGAATTTTTGTGTCAATTTAATTTATTGTTTTTTAGAGTAAAAAACATAAAAAAATGACTATTCAGAACCACTCAATATCAGTCTATTTTTTGCGCATTACGCAAAAGACGCGAGACTATAACAAGGGGTTTTGGCAATGTCAAACAAAAATTTCACTTTTTACACTTTTGTTACTTTATTAACAATTGATTGATGCGTTTAACGTAAGAAACAGGGTCTTCAAGCTGCCCGCCCTCAGCTAAAATCGCTTGATCAAAAATCACCGATGCGTATTCATCAAAGTCGCTAGACTCTTTAAAGCCATCGAGCTTTTGAATTAGTGCATGCTTAGGGTTAATTTCAAGTGTGGGCTTATTTTCAGGGGTCTGCTGACCTGCCGCCTTTAAGATACGCTCTAAATTACCTGAGATATCATGCTCGCCAACCACCAAGCATGAGGGTGAATCGGTTAAACGATGCGTGACTTTAACCTCTTTCACACGATCACCCAGGGAGGATTTGATTTTTTCAACGAGCGTCTTCGCATCCGCTTCGACCTTTTTCTTCTCCTCTTTTTCTTTTTCCTCCTCAAGTTTGCCTAAATCAAGGTCACCCTTGGCAATGGATTGGAGTTTTTTACCGTTAAATTCACTCAAGTTCGCAACAAGCCACTCGTCCACACGATCACCGAGCAGAAGCACCTCAATTTTTTTCTTCTTAAAGATCTCCAAATGCGGGCTATTTTTTGCCGCCACATAAGAATCGGCGGTGATGAAATAAATCGCCTCCTGTTCAGGCTTCATACGATCAATATAATCTTGCAAGGACACAATCTGATCTTCCGATTCATCATAGGTTGATGAGAATCTTAAAAGTGAGGCTATTTTTTCTTTATTAACAAAGTCCTCGGCAGGGCCTTCCTTTAAGACGCGACCAAATTGACTCCAGAATTTTTTATAGTCCTCAGGTTTTTTCTTCGCCAAATCCTCTAACGAACTTAATATACGTTTTACTGAGCCTGAACGAATGGTCTCTACCTGCTTTGAGTCTTGAAGTATTTCGCGTGACACGTTTAAGGGTAAATCACTGCTATCGATGACACCTTTAATAAATCTTAAGTACTGGGGCATCAGTTTTTCATTGGCCTCCATGATAAAGATTCGTTTAACGTACAACTTAACGTTATGTTGACGCTCACGGTCATAAAGATCAAATGGTGCCTTAGACGGGATGTAAAAAAGCGTCGTGTATTCTTGTGTACCCTCGACTCGATTATGAAAATAAGCCAACGGGTCGTCTGAGTCATAAGAGATATTTTTATAGAACTCTTTATATTCTTTATCTTTGATGTCTTTCTTGTTTCGCGTCCAGATCGCTGATGCATCATTAACGGTCTCATCCTCATCCGTTTTAATCGATTCACCATCTTTAAAATCCGTCTTCTTCATGGTGATCGGCAAGGTGATATGGTCAGAATATTTTTTGATGATTTCACGAAGTCGCCAATCATCAAGGAACTCATCCTCATCTTTTTTAAGGTGTAAGGTCACAGTCGTACCACGTGTTTTTTTCTCAATGGACTCCAGGGTAAACTCACCATCCCCTTTAGATTGCCATCTAAAAGCATCATTTTCACCGGCTTTTCTTGTTTCTAATGTCACCTCGTCAGCAACGATAAAGGCAGAGTAAAAACCCACACCAAACTGGCCAATCAAATGAGCATCTTTAGCCTGGTCACCACTTAATTTGGTGAGGAACTCTTTGGTGCCCGAACGCGCGATGGTGCCAATATTCTCGACAATATCGTCACGACTCATACCAATGCCATTATCTGAGATACTGATGATGCGATTTTTTTTGTCATAATCAACAGAAATCTTAAGCTCTGACTCACCTTCATAGAGCTTGTTGTCATTCAGTGCTTCAAATCTTAATTTATCCGCTGCATCGCTCGCATTCGATATAAGTTCACGAATCGCTATCTCTTTATTGCTATAAAGCGAATGGATCATGAGATGGAGTAATTGTTTGACTTCCGTTTGAAAGTTAAGAGTTTCTTTTTTTGTTGCCATAGTTATTCCGAAATAATTAAAAATTTATTTTTATATGGGGGTAAAAAAATGAATTTCAAGGTTGATTTATAGGTTGTTCATCGCATAAGCGGCGGCAAAAAAACCAAAGGTAGCCGTGACATTCATGCTCGATCCATAACCCTCACAGCCTAGGCCATGAATTTGCGAAGAATCGCATACTTCGGGCTTCTTTAAGACCTCAGGCGAAAATACAACGGGAATCTTTTTTTTGGCTTTCATTTTATTAAAATGCTGCCTGACTTTAGCAATTAATTTATCCCCGTGCGTACTCTTAAGATCGGCTATCATGATTTTCTGAGGATCTACCCGCCCTCCAGCACCCCCGGTGGTTACAAATCGAATTTTATTGTTTAAGCAAAATTCAATAAGGGCAATTTTTACTTGGGCCTGATCGATCGCATCAATCACAAAGTCATAGACGGGTAAAATTAAGCTCGATAAATTATCGATGGTGATAAAATCATCGATGCAGTTGACCTTCACATTAGGATTAATTGATAAGGCTCTACTTTTCATAACCTCAATTTTAGATGCACCCAGAGTCTCGTTTATGGCATGAATCTGTCGATTCATGTTTGACTCAGCAATGTGATCCATATCAATAAGCGTTAATTCGCCCACACCATGCCTGACTAAAGACTCAACAGCCCATGACCCAACACCTCCAATGCCTATCACACAAAAATGACTTTGATTTAAGCGTTGCGCATAATCATGACCGTAAAGCCTTGAAGTTCCGCCAAAGCGTCTAGAGAGATCCATTAGCCTTGCTCAAGAATGACAAAAGCGACTGCAATATTCTTTTCATCAGAAATCGAAAGGTGGCTAAATTTAATATTGAGCTTCTCCATTTTTTTTTCTAATTCAACATTGAACTTCAAAAAAGGTTTACCCAGGTCATCATGATCAATTTCAATAGCTTGTAAATTCACCTCCCCTCTCAAACCATGGCCCATCGCCTTAGCAAATGCCTCTTTAGCAGCAAAGCGTTTGGCTAAAAAATTCTCTTTAATTTTTGAATCATTAAACATTTGCATCTCATTGGGCGTTAATATTTTTTTAGCCAACGATTCCCCGTACTTACTATGGGACTCTCGCATTCGAGAAACCTCAACCACATCTGTGCCAATGCCAAAGATCATGATGAGGCACTCTCTAGAATAATTTTTTTCATACGCTTGACAGCAATATCCCAGCCTACAAAGATGGCCTCCGCCACAATGGCATGGCCAATATTTAGCTCATCAAGTATTTGAATCTGGGCTATCTTTTGAACATTGGTGTAATGAAGACCATGGCCTGCATTGACAATCAAACCTCGCTCATGAGCATAAAAAGCAGCTTGTTTAATTTTATTGAGTTCCTGATCTTGTAAATCCCCATCCATAAGATCTGCAAAATGCCCCGTATGTAATTCGATCACAGGGGCTTTCAGTTTGATGGCAGCATCGATTTGATGGATATCAGGGGCAATAAACAGTGATACCCGAATACCCGCTTCGGCTAATTTTTTAGTGACCTTAGCCACTTGATCATAGTGACTTATGACATCCAAGCCACCCTCGGTGGTTCGCTCTTCACGTCTTTCGGGAACCAAACACACATCTTCAGGCTTGACATCAAGTGCGATGGATAACATCTCATCGGTTGCAGCCATCTCAAGATTCATTTTAGTTTTTAGTAAGGGTTTGAGTTCATATAGATCCCTATCTTGCATATGACGACGATCTTCGCGTAAGTGCAATGTGATGCTGTCCGCACCCGCTTTTTCTGCCAATACTGCGGCATCAACAATGCTTGGGTAATTTGTACCGCGGGCTTGTCTAATGGTTGCAATATGATCAATGTTGACACCTAATTTCATTTTAATGCTTATGCATCTCCTAATTGTGAAAACAATTTTTTTGAATTAAGGGATTTATCGCCCAAATAAAAAGCTATAAGGTAGCGCATCAATTGTTTACTCTGTTTTTGTGTTTCACTTCTTGTAAAATCATTTTGAGCCATATCATACAACGTTTGCCCTGAAACCATTTGGGCATAACCATTTTTTTTGTTTAATGTGGGTCCCGAACCTGCTTCATAAGCGTACATTTGATTCAGTTGAATCGGCTTAGACTCATTATCCTGACTTAACATCACCTCATAACCTAATTCTTTTAAAAGCCTTAATTCGAACTGTCTAAGTGTGATATCTAATGACTCTAACTGTGCCAATTTTCTAATGGTTTCATCATAATAATTAAAGAGTTCCTCGTGAGGATCCTCTTTAGGCAGCAATCTTAATAAAAGCTCATTAATGTAAAAGCCGCAGACTAAAGCATCGCCCTTGAGCGTATTTAATGGGCTACTCCATTCAATTGAATTTAGGGTTTTAAGCTCCTGGCTTCCTGACCAGTTTGCCTCAAGACGCTGAAATGATTGAAGCATACCCCGTAATGATGAATGAGGCCTTCTAGCCCCCTTAGCAACCGCAGAAATACGACCATAATTTTTCGAAAAAATATCAACGATCAGGCTAGATTCTTTAAAGGGATAACTATGCAAAATATAGATATCTTGATTTTCAAACCTTAATGTTTTTACCATGATCTACAAACCCAATGATTTCAAAGCCCTTTGATCATCCGCCCATCCTTTTTGGACTTTAACCCACACCTCAAGCCATACTTTTGCCCCAAAAAGAGCCTCCATATCCTTCCTTGATTTTGAGGATATATCTTTGAGTCGGTCACCCTTCTTGCCAATAATCATGGGTTTGTGTGATTCCCGATCAACAATGATGGCAGCATAAATTCGCCTTAAACCCTCGGGGGTTTCTTCAAACTTTTCAATCTCAACAGCGACCGAGTATGGCAGCTCTTGTCCGGTTAACCTAAAGACCTTTTCTCGTATAATTTCTGCAGCTAAAAAACGTTCATTTTTATCGGTCAATTCATCATCTTCATAGATAAAGTCTTGTTCAGGTAAAAAATCCCGGATGAGATTTTGTAGCTCCGTCAGGCTCAACTTTTTTTTAACGCTAATGGGCACAATATGTTGAAAACGTTTATACGAATCGTAGTCCTCGATCATTTTTAATAACTTTGATTTATCTTTAATCAGGTCAATTTTATTGATTGCAAGTATTGCTTGACTGTCCTTAGGAATCATTTCAATCAGTTTTTTTTCAATGTCATTTGATCGATTCGACTCGGTTAGAAATAAAATAACATCCACATCTTTTAAGGCTTGAACAACGGTTTTATTCATATTCTTATTCATCTGATTTTGATACTTTTGTTGATAACCGGGTGTGTCCACAAAAATAAATTGAGCATTTTCAGAGGTATGAATACCAATTAATTGGTAACGCGTTGTTTGAGATTTGTTTGACGTGATGCTAAGTTTGGATCCAACAAAATGATTAAGCAAGGATGATTTACCAACATTAGGCTGGCCAATTATGGCAACAGTGCCGCATTTTTTCATCTGGACACTCATGATGCCTTTCTTTTAAAAAGTTTAATGGCGCTGGATGCTGCCATTTGTTCAGCGACTTTTCGACTCGAGCCCTTACCTTGAGTCGATATATCAAGCTTATCAATCCTGCAAGTAACCTCGAAATGTTGGGCATGAGCCTCGCCTGAAATATTAATAACCTCATAGCTTGGTCTATCAATTTTTTGAGCCTGCAGAAGCTCTTGTAAAATCGACTTTGGATCTTTTTCAATTTTTTTAGGATCAATATTTTTAATAAGATCATGAAACCAGAGCTTGATCATTGACCTTGAAGCATCCAGTCCACTATCTAAGAAAATTGCAGCAAGAATGGCTTCCATACAATCAGCTAGGATAGAGGGTCGTCTCCAGCCTGCACTTTTTAACTCGCCTTCACCGAGCTTGATATATTCACCAAGATCCAACTTTAATGCAATATCACTGAGTGTTTTTGATTTAACCAAATCCGATCGTAATCGACTCAAGTCACCCTCAGGTAAATTAGGAAATTTATGAAAAAGGCTCTCAGCGATTAAAAAATTAAGGATGCTGTCGCCAAGAAATTCAAGGCGCTCATTATTTTTGCCTTTAAAACTCCTGTGGGTAAGGGCATGCTCTAATAACGTGATGTCTTGAAACTGATAATTGATCTTCTTTTGCAGTTGATTTAATTTTAAATCCATAACTACTTGATAAGATTTCCAATCCTTGAAGGTTCGCCAAAATTAAGCCAAATAACCCAAGCCTTACCGACCAAATATTCTTCAGGCACAAAACCCCAGACTCGACTATCCGATGAATTATCTCGATTATCACCCATCGCTAAATAATGACCCTCGGGTACTTTAAAATGAAAATCCCGATCCGGTAAATCATGCAGTAAAATTGAATGCTCTGTATCGTTATGCTTTACCAAGTATTCATCCGCGGTAGCAATTTGGTAATCATTGATGTTGTATAGGTACTGTCCCACAGAAAATTGTTCGATCTTCTCCCCATTAATCGTGAGTTGCTTATTTTCATAACGAATATCATCACCTGGCAGGCCAATAACACGCTTGATGTAATCAATGCTTGGATCAACTGGGTAATGAAAAACAAAAACTTCGCCTCTTTGAGGCAGGCCAACAGGCACTAACTGAATATTAAAGACAGGCAATCTTAATCCATAACTAAATTTATTCACCGCAATAAAATCACCTGCAATTAATGTCGGCATCATAGAGCCAGAAGGGATTTTAAAGGGTTCTACGATGAAAGTACGAATCACGAAAACAAGCAAAAGGATTGGGAAAAAACTTTTCGAATACTCAATGATGACATTCTGTTTTTTACCTGGGTTTTTTTTACCCCAAACAAGCTTATCTAGAGTCCAAATCAGTCCTGTAAAGAAAGTGGCTGCCATTAAAATTGCCGCAAAAATCATTTATTCATCTACCTGTAAAATTGCCAAAAAGGCTTCTTGAGGGATCTCAACATTACCTACCTGCTTCATGCGTTTTTTACCCTCTTTTTGTTTTTCTAAAAGTTTACGTTTCCTTGTTACATCACCACCATAACATTTAGCCAAAACATTTTTTCGCATCGCCTTGACCGTTTCTCTTGCAATGATATTAGCACCAATTGCAGCCTGAATTGCAACATCAAACATCTGCCTTGGAATTAATGATCTCATTTTGGCTGCCAATTCTCGAGCCCTATACTGACTGCTTGCGCGATGGACAATTAAAGATAAGGCGTCTACCCTGTCTCCATTAACCATAATATCGAGCTTCACAAGGTCAGCGCACCTAAATTCAATAAATTCATAGTCCATCGACGCATACCCCCTCGAAACTGATTTTAAGCGATCAAAAAAATCCAAAACCACTTCGTTTAAAGGAATCTCATAGGTCAACATGACTTGACGCCCCATGTACTGCATATTCTTTTGCACACCTCTCTTGCCATTGGTTAGGGTCATCACGGGGCCCACATACTCATTCGGTAAGAGAATCTTGAGCTGAATGATAGGCTCACGTATTTCCTCAATTTTTGATAAATCAGGTAATCTTGATGGGTTCTCGATAAATTGGCTTTCACCACTCTTTAGTAACAACTCATAAACAACGGTTGGAGCTGTCGTAATAAGATCCATCTCGTACTCTCGTTCAAGACGCTCTTGAACGATATCCATATGGAGTAATCCTAAGAAGCCACACCTAAAGCCAAAGCCCAAGGCTGTTGAGTTCTCTGCCTCAAAGGAGAGTGAGGAGTCATTGAGCTGTAATTTTTCGAGTGCTGTTCTTAAATTATCAAACTGATTAGACTCAACCGGATAAAGGCCAGCAAACACCTGAGGTTTAATCTCTTTAAACCCTGGCAAAGCTTTATCTGCCTTGTTTCTAGCCAAAGTGATGGTATCACCCACTTTTGCGCTAGATAGCTCTTTGATGCCTGCTACCACAAACCCAACCTCACCTGCCGATAAGGATTCTATAAGAACTGACTTGGGCGTGAATACACCAATTTGTTCACATAAATACTCATCCTTGGTCGCCATGAGCTGAATTCTATCTTTTGGTTTGAGCTCTCCATCCACCACTCTCACCAACATCACCACACCCACATAATTATCAAACCATGCATCAATGACCAATGCCTTTAAGGGATTACTAAGATTACCCTTGGGTGGTGGTATTTTTTTAACGACGGTCTCTAGAATATCTTCAATGCCTTGCCCTGTTTTTGCAGAGCAAGGGATCGCATCATGGGCATCAATACCAATCACATCCTCGATTTCTTGTTTGACTCTGTCAGGCTCAGCAGATGCGAGGTCAATTTTATTTAAAACAGGAAACACCTCCACATTTTGATCAAGGGCTGTATAACAATTAGCAACGGTTTGAGCCTCAACACCCTGCGAGGCGTCCACCACAAGAATACCCCCCTCGCAAGCCGCAAGCGATCGACTGACCTCGTAAGTAAAATCAACATGGCCAGGTGTATCAATCAAATTAAAGGTGTAGATGGATTGGTCCTTAGCCTTGTACTTTAGGGTGACTGTTTGAGCCTTAATGGTAATGCCACGCTCACGCTCAAGGTCCATCGAGTCTAGCACCTGCTCTTCCATCTCTCGCTCAGTCAATCCACCGCAATGCTGAATAATGCGGTCAGCTAGCGTCGATTTACCATGATCAATATGAGCAATGATTGAAAAATTTCTTATTAATTCCATAGGTTAAGTCAAAAATTAAGAAAGGCGCCTCGTGCGCCTTTCAAGTGCGTAATTTTACAGCAAAGTGATTTATTTAAACAAAGATTAATTCGAAATCTTAATCGGAATGTACAGCGTGTCCCCGTTTCGATAAATAAGAAGGGCAACCGTTTTACCCTTGGGAATTTTTCTCAGGTCATTATTGAATGACTGAACTGACTTGACGGCTGAGTTATTAAGCGCAAGTACCACATCTCCCGTGCGAATGCCCGCTGATACAGCATTGCCTTTGACACCAACAATCATTAAGCCATTTCTTCCGTCAATCTTTTTCCGATCTTCATCACTCAACTCTTTGAGCGATAAACCTAATCGATTATAGGATGGTTCGCTGCCTTTCTTGGAGGCCACTTTGACCTCTTGATTGGGCATCTCACCTATTTTTACTGGAAGGATAACTTTTTTTCCTTTCCTTAAAACTTCAATATTGACGGTGGTATTCGGTTTTGTGCTGCTGACATACTTAGGCAGATCAGAGGATAATTTGATAAGTTTATTATCAAATTTTAAAATAATATCCCCAGCCAAAAGACCGCCTTGTTCAGCGGGAGAACCATTACCTACACCGGCAATGAGAGCGCCATTGGTATCTTTTAAACCAAAAGATTCAGATAGATCTTCTGTAATCTGTTGAATATTGATCCCTAGCCACCCACGAATGACGCGCCCATTTTCTTTGAGCTGATCCGCAACATTAATGGCTACATCGATAGGAATGGCAAAGGATAGACCCATGTATCCGCCGGTACGACTGTAAATTTGCGAGTTAATGCCAATCACCTCTCCATCGGTATTAAATAACGGGCCCCCTGAATTGCCAGGGTTGATCGCTACATCGGTTTGTATAAAGGGTACAAAATCTTCCTGAGGTAATGCCCTTTTTTTAGCACTCACCACGCCAACAGTTACGGTGTTCTCTAGACCAAAAGGAGAGCCTATGGCAGCCACCCAAGCACCCACTTTCACCTTGTCAGGGTCGCCATATTTAACCTTGGGAAGGCCATTTGCCTCAATCTTCAAGAGAGCAACATCCGTCCTGCGATCAATACCTAAAATTTCAGCCTTAAATTCTCGATCATCCGTGAGCTTAACCATGACCGTATCTGCCTGAGCTACTACATGAGCGTTCGTAATAATGTACCCATCAGATTCGATAATAAAGCCTGAACCGGTGCCATTGACACGCTCTTGCGGTTGTTGCTCTTGCTCTGCGTTCGGATTGCCTGGCATGCCTGGCAGTGGTATGCCAAAACGTCTAAAAAATTCTTCCATCCTTTCATCATAAAAAGGGGCCATTTGCTGCCTAGGGTTTTGCTCAACGATCGATGTAATATTGACGACCTTGTCACTTTGCTCCTCAGCTAAAACTGTAAAGTCTGGAAGCTCAACGGCACCTAAAAAATTAACAAAGGTTAAGCAAACAAAGATTAAAGATAAGAAAATACGTTTCATTTTTGTCCTTTTAATGATGAGACCCAGCGACCAGATTGGCATCTTGGTAGAGTCTGTCATGATTTTTAACAGTAATATATTTCACCAGTACGACACCTAAAGTAAAACCGATCAGGCCTCCAACTAAGCTATAAAAATCGTTATTGGAAGATAAATAAGCTTGCGACAATAGCATACCTAAAAATAATGACAACAGCGGAATACCATATAAAAGTAACGATGCTTTTAATAAATAGTTTTCCTCAATGGCCAAAAAAACATGATCGCCTTCTTTTGCGTTGATTGAGTTCTTAATCATTAAAGAACCTTTTTTAGGCGAGAAAATTTTACCCCAAATGCTATTGCCACAGCCTTGAGTTTGACCGCATAGTCCACAAGGTTTAGATCGAATAATCTCAACCTCAGCCATGTTGCCATAAACACTTTTGATTAAAGCCTCTTCTTGAATCATCGTTAGTTAAAATTAACAGCGTTGCTAAAAGTCTCAACGGTTTTGATGGGCACTGAGCCCACCGCCATGATTTGATAGCCATTCTCATACCTAGCAGAAACATTGGTAACCCCCATGGTTGCATTGCCCACCCTAGGTTTTTGTCCCTTCGTTAATGGCTGAATAAAGAGCGATATATAGGCCAAACCATCTGAGAATACCATGTGATGGTTGAGGATATTTGGGCCGCCTATTCTGCTAACCTTGGAGCTGACCTCTTTAAAACCTTTTGGAATTTGTTTGATCTCCCAAAATCTAGGCAGGTTGGATGGAATACTCTCCTCCTCCTTCATGACATATTTTTTAGAAAGATCAATGTTTGGTTTAAACCATGCGAGATCAGTTTTTTCTAAAATTTTAACTTTAGTGAATGATGTTTGTTCAACCACTTGATTGTTATGATCGCTAACGATCATTTTCAAGGGGATTGATGTTTGTTTATCTAACCAAAAATGATAGAAAAAACGGTAATCATCGTTAGGCATGAGTACCACAATCTGTGCTTTTCTATCCGCAACACGATCAACTTTTCCAAAATTTAACTGATAAACCTGTTTTAGCTGCTCTGTACTGTTAGGTAAGATGGCTGGAAATAAATGATTGGCATCCCTCTTTTGAATTACCACATTGTCATCGGTGGAGCCATAGACAATGGTACTTTTACCTTTGGTTAAAATTTCACTGGGCTCACCATCTAAGAGGTTGATTCTGGTGTAGGTCTCATCACCGTACTTAGCATGGGTGATCTCCATGGACTTTACGTCTTTTAAATGTTGGGCCTGAAGGACGCCCTGATAATTTAGATTATGGGATGCATCATAGGCCTGCATTAAAGCCTGCCACGGATCGTCTTGAGCATGAGCTAATGAACACAACAGGAATAATGATAAGAAAAATGTTCTTAACATTTAAAATTATTCATTAAATCCAGTTTGAACAAAATAATTAGCGGTCGATGCGGTATGCGCATAGTGAGCACTAAGAATTTCAGAAGGAATGTCATCCTGAACTAAAAGCACAGGAGCCGTTTCGGTTTGGATATTCACATTCATAAACGTAAAAAGCATACCTAGTACAACGACAAATCCAAAGAGATGTGGCCAGTAATTAAACTGTGATTTAAGAGTCGCATTAGAATTCATCGACGAAGAAAAACCTCCTAACTGAGTAGGTTCAGCATCAATCGCATCCATGATCTTATCTTTTAATTTTGTAGAGGAAACGAAATCGCCGCGCATGACATCGCGCGTGATTTGATAGTACATCCAGTTTTTTTGATTTTCCTGTTTCTTGGTGACGTCATTAATCAGCGAATCAAGCTCTCGTTCACTGATTTCGTTATCAAACAAAGAGGATATTTTTTCTTTCATTTTTTTTCCTTACCAACGCTTATTAGTTGTTTCAATTAATGGTTTTAATTTTTCCGCAATCGCCTCACGCGCCCTAAAAATTCTTGAACGGACCGTACCGATCGGACATTGCATCAATTCAGCTATTTCTTCATAGCTTAGACCATCCATTTCTCTTAGTGAGATGGCCTCTTTAAGTTCGTCTGGAAGTCCTTCTATGGTGTCATTCACTGTCGCCACGATCTCTTTGGTCATCATCGTATTTTCGGGCGTTTCAATACTTCTTAATTCATCACCATCTTCAAAATTCTCAACATCTTCAATTTCTACCTCGTTCATCGCCTTGGGTCTTCGGCCAAGGGATACTAAGTGATTTTTTGCAGTATTAATACCGATACGATAGAGCCAAGTATAAAAAGCGCTATCACCTCTAAAATTATTGATCGCTCGATAAGCTTTTACGAATGAGTCCTGAACAATATCCTCAATCTCAGATTGATCACGCACCATGCGAGCTAAAAGTCGTGTTAATTTTTTGTGGTACTTTTCAACCAAGATACCAAATGCACGCTTATCACCGCGCTGCGCTTTTTCAACTAATTTTTGATCAACAAGCCGTTCTGGGTTGACAGGTTTTGGGTCCATATTGGGTGATGGATGATTCATTAGGGGTTTATTGTATCCTGTTTGAACTTGATTCACGACTTTAAGATGATTCATAAATTAAACTTCCTTGTTTTTATGTATTAATGACATAAAATAGTCACCTTAAGTTCCTAAAAAAATGAAATGTTAAATTTTGATGTAACAATTATTGGTAGTGGCCTAGCTGGACTATCGACAGCCTTAAAAATTGCTGAAACGAAAAAGGTTGCCATCATCAGTAAGCGCCAATTAATTGATAGCTCCAGCCAATGGGCTCAGGGCGGGATTGCCTCTGCTATACCTGAGGGGTCATTGGAAGGTCATGTGCATGACACCCTCATCTCTGGGGCTGGTCTTTGTGATGAGGATGTGGTTCGTTTCGTCTCAGAAAAAAGTGCTAAAACCATTGAGTGGTTAATCTCCATGGGTGTTGATTTTACAAAAAATGAACAAAACAACGATCTCCACTTTACCAAGGAGGGTGGGCACTCGATCAGGCGAATTGCCCATGTTGCAGATTCAACAGGCCGTGCTGTGCAATCCACCCTCATTCAAAAGGTAAGCACGCATCCTAATATCACCATTTTTGAAGATCATATTGCAGTGGATCTCATTACCTCTGAAAAGCTCAATGCAAAACAATTTAAAAACAATACCTGCTTAGGCTTATATGTTCTAAATAACACTACCGGCAAGGTTGACACCATTAAAAGTGACACCACCATCCTCGCTTCAGGCGGGGCCAGCAAGGTCTACCTATACACCACCAATCCTGATGTGAGTACCGGCGATGGTATTGCCATGGCATGGCGAGCTGGTTGCAAGGTCGCTAACTTAGAGTTTGTTCAGTTCCATCCAACCTGCTTGTATCATCCCCAAGAAAAATCCTTTCTAATTTCAGAAGCGCTGCGTGGTGAGGGGGCTGTCCTAAAACTTCCTAACAACAAACCTTTTATGCATATGCATGATGCACGAGGAGACCTTGCACCTAGGGATGTGGTGGCCAGAGCCATCGATTATGAAATGAAAAAAAGAGGGATTGAATGTGTTTACCTAGACATTACCCATAGGTCAAAGAACTTTATCATTGAGCACTTCCCCACCATCTACGAGCGCTGCTTAAAGCTTAATATCGATATCACTAAAGAGCAGATCCCCGTGGTTCCTGCGGCACACTATACCTGTGGTGGTGTCATGGCCAACATGCAAGGTCAAACCAATATTGAAAATCTTTTTGCCATCGGTGAGGTTGCATACACTGGGCTTCACGGAGCAAATCGCCTTGCAAGTAATTCACTTTTAGAGTGTTTAGTTTTCTCGGAAGTGGTGGCGAGCCAAATATCAAAGAACAATCCATCTCACCTAATTCAATTACCAAACTGGGACGAAAGCCGTGTCACCGATGCTGATGAGGAGGTTTTGATAACACACACATGGAATGAGTTAAGGCGATTTATGTGGAATTATGTCGGTATTGTAAGAACCAATAAAAGACTTCTAAGGGCGATGCATCGGATTCATATGCTCAAAAAAGAAGTGCATGACTTCTACCGCAACTTTAAAATCTCAAATAACCTCATTGAGCTTAGGAATCTTTTACAGGTCGCAGAACTTATTATTTATTCCGCATTAGAGCGAAAAGAAAGTCGCGGCTTACATTTTAGTAAAGATTATCCTCAATTAGATGAAAAACCGATGGTCACAATTTTAGACCCAACTAATTTAGATATTAACCAATACAATCAAGAAAAAGGCCAAAAATATGCAAGTTAAAATGAACACCGTTGTCACGATAATTTATGAATTAAAAGATACTGATGGAAATACGTTAGAAAAAATGAACGATCCAATCGCTTACCTGCATGGGGGTCACGATAATATATTTCCAAAAGTTGAAGAGGCAATTCATGGAAAAAATGTTGGGGACTCCATCGAGATCACGCTAGACCCGGCTGACGCATTTGGCGACTATGATGAAGGTCTTGTTCAAATTGAACCTTTGAGTGCTTTTCCAGAAAAAAACATCAAAGAGGGAATGCAATTTGAGGGTGAGGACGAATCAGGTGAGGTGATTATTTATACGGTGACCAATATTGCAGATGGAAAAGTGGTCGTGGATGGTAATCACCCGTGGGCAGGCCAACGCGTCTTATTCATGGCAACCATCAAGGATGTTCGTGATGCAAATCAAGAGGAAATTGAACACAAACACGTGCACGGACCGGGCGGGCATCATCACCACTAATCTTTTAAATCGTCAGTAAGATGTTTTTGAATTAGCTTAATAAAAGGTTCATATATTTTTGCATTCGAGCACAGAATATTGCCGGATTCAAGCCAATTATCTTTTTCCACAAAGTCGCTCACAATACCGCCGGCCTCTTTAACAAGGAGTCCTCCAGCCGCAATATCCCACTTGGAAAGGCCGATCTCCCAAAAACCATCATACCAACCTGCAGCAACGTATGCTAAATCAAGCGCAGCAGATCCTGGGCGCCTTACTCCAGAGGTATTTAATACAACATCCTCGAGCATCTTTAGGTAGGTTGGCAGGTGCTTGAATTCCCTAAAGGGCAAACCGGTTCCAATCAATGATTCTTTAAGTTTAGCCCTTTTAGAAACCCTGATTCTTCTATCATTAAGGAATGCACCCACGCCCTTAGAGGCGGTAAAAAGATCATTTTTATTAGGGTCATAAACTAAGCCGTGGGTAATCTCCCCTCTTTGTTGTAATGCAATGGAGATACAGTACTGGGGGTAACCATGAATAAAGTTAGTGGTGCCATCAAGAGGGTCAATGATCCAAATATTTTCGGACTCATTGGATAAACCCGTCTCCTCTCCCAAAAAACCATGGTTGGGATAGGCTTCCTTGAGCGTGCTGATAATCATCTCTTCAGAGGCTAGGTCAACCTCGGTAACAAAATCATTGACTGACTTTTTATTGATAGTTAGCAAATGAATATCTTCAGAGGCCCTTAAAATTAAAGAGCTTGCTTTTCTAGCAGCTTTAATTGCCGTATTTAACATTGGATTCATAAAGGACCTAAATTTGCTTAACTTTTAAAGAGTTAGCATGTTATTTTATTGAAAAAAATAATGCAAACGGTTTCTATGAATTTTGAAAAAATAACCATCATCTTATGCAGGACCTCTCACCCAGGGAATATAGGCTCAGCAGCAAGGGCTATGCTCACCATGGGATTTAAAAACTTGAAATTGGTGAGTCCTAACACCTTTCCATCGAGTGAGGCGGTTGCTCTGGCCTCGGGTGCGGAGGAGGTTTTAAATCAGGCAAAATTATATACGTCCATTGAAGAAGCAATTGCCGAGCACCAATGTGTGATTGGGTTTAGTGCGCGCCAGAGGGAGCTCACCCAGCCGCACATTAACTTAACCTCGCTCGCATATACGCTCAATGAAAACTATTCAGATCAAGCTATTGCTATCCTTTTTGGTAACGAGACCAATGGGTTATCAAACGATGAAATCAAGCATTGTCACCTGTTATGCTTTATCGACAGCAATCCGACTTATGCCTCGTTGAATTTAGCCCAGGCTGTGCAGTTATGTTGTTATGAGCTAAGAATGGCCTCAAACAAAAGTGAAGGCCTACTGATTAATAAGAAGCAAAAGGATTTTGTGAGTGCCGATCGCATGAATGGCTTTTTTGATCATTTAGAAGAAACGCTGGATCAAATAGGGTTTCTTAAAAAGGTCCAAGGAGAGCGTTTAATGCACCGCCTACGTTTACTCTTTAATAGAACCCAACTCGATGAGGAGGAGGTCAATATCCTTCGCGGCATCCTTAAAGAGACACAAAAAAAAATCAAATAATATTACTTGAGTAGATTAGTCAAGTTATAATAATTGAAAATTATTTATTAAAGGCGCTATGTTTTCGAAAATTAAATCAGATTTATCCATCGTGTTTGACCGTGATCCGGCTGCAAGATCCTACTTTGAGATTATTACGACCTACCCTGGCGTGCATGCCATCCTCTTTCATAGGCTAGCTCATCGCCTGTGGAAGATGAAGCTCTACTGGTTCGGTCGGGCGATATCTCACATAGCACGTTTTTTTACAGGCATTGAAATTCATCCAGGCGCTGTTATTGGGCAAAGATTTTTCATTGATCACGGCATGGGCGTGGTCATCGGTGAGACGGCAATCATTGGCGATGATTGTACGCTCTATCATGGCGTCACGCTTGGCGGCACCTCATGGAAGCAAGGTAAAAGACATCCCACACTCGAAAATAAGGTGGTGGTCGGTGCAGGGGCTAAAATATTGGGGCCGATCACAATAGGTGTAGGTGCCAAGATTGGCTCGAATGCAGTGGTTACGAAAGATGTCCCAGCCAACATGACAGCCACCGGTATTCCTGCCCGGGTCATTGATGGTGATAAGAAAAAAACGACCAGCTTTAGTCCCTACGCTGTCAATAAGGATGATAATGACCCAATGGCTCAATCGTTACAAAAATTGATTGAAAAAGTCGAGGCACAAGAAAAAGAAATTGAAAGGTTAGCAAAAAAAAATAAAAGCTCGTCCACAAAATAATAAATACTTGACTAAAATACTCAGGTTTTATTATAATGTGCATCTTAAATTTAAACATTAAACAAAAATGAAATTAACCACCAAGGGACGTTTTGCAGTGACTGCGATGCTCGATTTGGCTCTAAATGAGTCCAATCGGCCTGTGACGCTATCTGAAATATCAGAGCGGCAATCCATTTCACTGTCCTACCTTGAGCAGCTCTTTAACCGAATGAGAAAACATGACTTGGTAAAAAGCGTTAAGGGGCCTGGCGGTGGCTACCTGTTAGCCAAAAGCCATGAAGATATTACCATCAAATCCATCATTACGGCCGTTGATGAAAAAATTGACGCCACCCAATGTGGGGGTCATGAAAATTGCCATGATGGGGGTCGTTGCCTTACCCACGACCTATGGATTAATTTAAACACGAAGATTCTAGACTACTTAGACAGCTTAACGATTGCTGACCTAATCACCAGTCAAGATCAAAAACCGATCACCTTTGATGTGAAACGCAATGATTTAGGCAGAGGATTAAATACAGCCTGATGATTTACCTTGACCACAATGCGACCACTAAAATTGAACCCTCAGTACTAGAGGCAATGATGCCCTACCTTGAGGATCATTACGGTAACCCTGCCTCGAATCATCGATTTGGTCGACGAGCTCATACGGCAATTGAAGCTGCAAGAGAACAAGTTGCTTCTTCAGTCAATGCGCACCCATCCCAAGTTATTTTTACCTCAAGCGGCTCTGAATCAAATAATTTGATTATTCAGGGGCTCGCGTCAAGCAACGAGCAGATGCATTTTGCTTACAGCGCGATTGAACACCCTTGCATCTCAAGACCTATTGAGCACCTTAAATTGAGAGACTATGGTGCGACAAAAATCAATGTAACTTCAGACGGCATGGTTGATCTTGAGGGTATGGATCAAGACACGATCGATCAGATTAATTTACTCACATGCATGATGGTCAACAACGAGACGGGTGTGATTCAAGATATGTCAAAAATTGTTGATTTTGCTCATAAAAACAATATGTTAGTCCATAGTGATGCGGTACAAGCTTTGGGTAAATTGGATGTTGATTTTGAAAATCTAGGACTCGATGCGATGACTATCTCGAGCCATAAGATATATGGCCCTCAAGGTGTGGCTGCACTTATTATCAATAAAAAAATTGATCTTAATCCGCTCATTTATGGTGGAGGTCAAGAAAAAGGTTTGCGCAGCGGTACTGAGAACCTAGCTGCTATTGTGGGATTTGGAAAAGCTTGTGAACAAAGTCAAGATACCCAGGTCCATATCAATACAAAAATTAAACCCATGCAAAAATTCCTTGAAGGTGAACTTGAAAAGATGGGGGCGACTATATTCGCAAAAAATAGTCAGCGTGTGGCTAATACAACCTTCTTCGCCATTAATGGCATTGATGGGGTTACCCTGCTCACAGCGATGGATAAGCAGGGTTTTGCCATGGCTTCTGGCGCAGCGTGTTCCAGTAACAATAATGAACCCAGCCATGTGTTACGAGCGATGGGGGTGGAAGAGGATTTAGCGCAGGCAGCGATCCGAATTAGCCTAGGGCTTCATAACACGATGGATGAAATTAAAGAATTAGTGATGGCACTTAAAAAAGAAGTGGAGAGATTAAAACAATTGACTGCCATGGCAGCTTAATTGAGAGGAGATTATGAGTAATACAATATCAAAATTACCAATTTATTTAGACTATTCAGCAACCACCCCTGTCGATCCTAGGGTAGCTGAAAAGATGATCCCTTACATTACCGAAGACTTTGGTAATCCGGCATCAAGAAGTCATGCCTATGGTTGGTCTGCTGAAAAAGCCGTTGAAAACGCTAGGCGTGAGGTTGCGATGCTTGTTAACGCGGATCCTCGAGAAATTGTTTGGACATCGGGTGCAACTGAATCTAATAATTTAGCTATTAAGGGAGCTGGTAATTTTTACTCAACCAAGGGTAAACACATCATTACCTCAGCGACTGAACATAAAGCCGTCATTGATGCGGTCAGAGAAATGGAAAGACTTGGATTTGAGGCGACTTATCTAGAGCCCGAACCCAACGGTTTAATTAATTTAGAAAAATTTAAGGCGGCTATCCGTCCTGACACGGTTTTAACCTCCATCATGTTGGTGAACAATGAAATTGGTGTGGTTCAAGATATCGAATCCATTGGTAATATTTGTCGCGAAAATAACATTATCTTCCATGTCGATGCCGCGCAAGCGACCGGGAAGGTCAAAATTGATCTGGCCACATTACCTGTAGACTTAATGAGTTTCTCGGCTCATAAAACCTATGGTCCTAAAGGTATTGGCGCACTTTATGTCCGTCGTAAACCACGTATTCGTATTGAGGCACAAATGCATGGAGGTGGTCATGAGCGTGGAATGCGGTCAGGTACCTTAGCCACACACCAAATTGTGGGCATGGGTGAAGCATTTAGAATTGCGCGTGAAGAGATGGACGAGGAAAACAAACGTATTAGAGGTTTACATCAAAGACTGGTGAAAGGTTTGACCGCGATTGAAGAGACTTACGTTAATGGAGATTTAACCTCCCGCGTGCCTCATAACATTAATATCAGCTTTAATTTTGTCGAAGGTGAGTCACTGATTATGGCGATCAAGGATATCGCGGTATCGAGTGGCTCAGCATGTACCTCCGCGAGTTTGGAGCCAAGCTACGTGTTACGCGCCCTAGGTCGTTCGGATGAATTAGCGCACAGCTCCATTCGATTCTCAATCGGACGCTTTACCAAAGAGTCGGACGTTGATTTTACGATTGACCTTATCAAACAAAAAATTGGTAAGTTAAGAGAGCTCTCACCTTTATGGGAAATGTATCAAGACGGCGTGGATTTAGAAAAAGTTGAGTGGGCAGAACACTAAAGAATTTAGGAGAAAAAAATGGCATACAGCGATAAAGTTTTAGATCATTATGAAAATCCAAGGAACGTTGGATCCATGGATAAGAATGATCCTAACGTAGGTACCGGCATGGTTGGCGCTCCAGCCTGTGGTGATGTGATGAAGTTACAAATTAAGGTATCCGATCAAGGCATCATTGAGGACGCTAAATTTAAAACCTACGGTTGTGGTTCAGCGATTGCTTCCAGCTCACTCGTGACCGAGTGGCTTAAGGGCAAGTCACTAGATCAAGCTGCTGAAATTAAAAACTCAGCCATTGCTGAAGAGCTTGAACTCCCACCAGTTAAGATTCACTGTTCGGTCCTAGCTGAGGATGCCATCAAAGCCGCTGTGGCAGATTTAAAAGCGAAGAAAAAATAAAATGGCGATTACCCTAACAGAAAAAGCAGCACATCGCGTGGAGAAATACCTTCAATCGAGAGGTAAGGGTGTGGGCTTAAAGTTGGCAGTCAAGACATCAGGCTGCTCAGGGATGGCCTATGTGCTTGAATTCGCTGATCAAATTGACCCTCAAGACGAGGTGTTTGAAAGCCATGGAATTAAAATTTTAGTTGATCCTAAGAGCCTCATCTACATCGATGGTACGGAATTGGACTTCACTAAAGAGGGGATAAACGAGGGTTTTAAATTCAATAATCCAAACGTCAAGGACAGTTGTGGGTGCGGGGAAAGTTTTACGGTTTGACGCAAAATTACTTTGAAATCTTTAACCTCACAGCCAAATATAACCTAAACCTAACGCAACTTGAGGAAGGCTACAAAGCCATTTTAAAGAGCATCCATCCTGATCGATTTATCAATGCCTCGGACAATGAAAAAAATCTAGCCATGATCAAATCAACCCAGGTCAATGATGCCTACCAGACACTCAAAAATCCAATCAAAAGAGCCCAATACATCCTTGACCTCAATCAAATTAAGCCAGATCAAGGTTTAGGCAATGATTTTTTAATGCAGCAGATGGAATACGAAGAAACCTTAGAGGACCTCAATGACAAAAATGGGTTAGATGCATTCAAACTAGAGATTGATGAAAAGTTATCGAGTGAGCTAGCTTGTATTGAAAATAACATTGATCACAAATCTGATCTAATCGAGGCATCTTATCACCTCCTGAAAGCGACCTTCTTGGCCAAGCTCGCTGAAAAAATAAAACTTAAAAGTTTACATTTGGAGTAATTTAGTGGCGCTCCTTCAAATTTCAGAACCTGGCAAAAGTACCCTTCCACATGAACACAGAAATGCGATTGGTATTGATCTAGGCACCACACATTCATTAGTTGCAGCCGTGCTAAGCGGTGAAGCCAAAATCCTCCAAGATGAAAAAAATGCAAGGCTCATACCGTCGATCGTGCATTATCAAAAGGAAGCTATATTAGTAGGTAATGAAGCGGCCAAGCAGTTAGCGAATGACCCAACCAACACCATCACCTCCGCAAAAAGATTGATCGGAAAAAAATTGTCAGATATTCAGCCTGACACGACACCGCTTAAATTAGTTAACCAGGATCAACTGATTGGGATTAAGACGAACCAAGGTGTCAAAACACCCATTGAAGTCTCCTCTGAGATTTTAAAAAAATTAAGCGCCATTGCGCAAAACCATATTCAAGATGAAATCTGTGGGGCCGTCATCTCCGTGCCTGCCTACTTTGATGATGCTCAACGACAAGCGACAAAAGATGCTGCAAGGTTAGCAGGCTTACATGTACTTAGGCTCATTAATGAACCCACAGCGGCAGCCCTAGCGTACGGGCTAGATAAAAAAGTTGAGGGGCGGTTTGTCATTTATGACCTGGGTGGAGGTACCTTTGATATCTCCATATTACAGCTTAGCCATGGGCTCTTTGAGGTTATTGCCACCCAAGGTGACACAGGGCTCGGTGGTGATGATTATGATTTGGCACTTTTCAATTGGCTCATCAGTGATTTAGATATTAAAGTTGAGGATCCAAAAATCAAGCAGGCCTTAATCTCCTTATCGAAAAAAATAAAAGAGGATCTTAGCCAAGAGTATAAGATTGAAATTAATGAAAGATTGAGTAATGAAATCTTAATTAAAAAAATAATCACGCAAGCTGAGTTTAGTCAGTTGACAGATAACCTAACGCAAAGAACACTGAAAGCCATCAAGGCTGCCTTGCATGATGCCAATTCAACCATTGATGATATCGATGGTATCGTCATGGTCGGTGGCTCAACCCGCATGCCCGTGATTCAAAAAGCTGTTCAAGATTTCTTTAAAAAGGATCTTCTTAATGACATTAACCCTGATGAGGTTGTGGCTCTGGGTGCAGCTCAACAGGCCAATATTCTTGCAGGTAACACCAATGAGAATTTATTGTTACTGGATGTCACGCCTTTATCTTTAGGCATTGAAACCATGGGTGAGATTGTTGAAAAAATTATCCCAAGAAATTCAACCCTACCCATTGCCATGGCCCAAGAATTTACCACCTACAAGGATGGGCAGACTGCCATGATGATCCATGTGGTTCAAGGCGAGAGAGAGATGGTCAAGGACTGCAGGTCACTGGCCAAGTTTAGCCTTAAGGGCATTCCGCCCATGGTCGCCGGCGCTGCAAAGATTAGGGTAACCTTTCAGGTAGATACGGATGGCTTGTTATCAGTCACCGCTAAAGAACTATCAACAAACACGCAAGCATCGATTGAGGTCAAACCTTCTTACGGCTTAGACGATGAACAAATCCGCTCCATGCTGGAAGACTCATTCATATCTGCCAATGAGGATCTTGAGCATCGCGCCCTTGCTGAAGAGAAAATGGGTGGCCGCCAATTACTAGAGATGCTAAAAAATGCATTGTCTGAAGATCAAAAACTCATCGACAAGGATGAAATTAAACTCATTGATGAGGCCGTTAAAGGTCTTGAGATGGCACTGCAAGGTGATGATCGTCATCAAATTCATGAGAAAATAGAGCGTTTAAATGATGTGACTCAAAATTTTGCTCAAGCCAGGATGGATCATTCGATTCAAAAGGCATTGAGCGGAAAAACGTTGAAAGATATGGAGCTCTAATGCCAAAAATTATTGTCCTGCCCCACCCTGAACTTTGTCCTGAGGGTGATGTGATTGAAGCGAAACAAGGTGAGAGCATTTGTAACACTTTGCTAAAAAATCATATCGATATTGAACACGCCTGCGATCAGGTATGCGCGTGTACAACCTGTCATGTGATTGTGAAAGAAGGTTTTAATTCGCTCAATCCTTCTGAAGAAAATGAAGATGACATGCTCGATAAGGCTTGGGGGCTCACCCCACAATCGCGACTTTCCTGTCAAGCAGTGGTTCAAGATCAAGATCTCACCATAGAGCTTCCCAAATACACCATCAACCTTGCCAAGGAAGGATAAAAAAAGCCCGTATAAAACGGGCTTTTTAAATTTAGGAGGTTAAATCTTCTTAGAAATCAAATTGAGTTCTAATGTTGATGGCTTGTTCATCTAACGGGCCAGTGTATGATGAGGTATTACCAGTTACATCATAATCAGTGTCAACATAGCTCAGCATAATGCGGGTGTTAGGATCGAGGATCCATTTTAAGCCGGCACGCCAAGTTTTAGCCTCGTTTGCCATAGCGGCAGTGATATCGTAACCTGCGCTTGATTCGGTAATATCGGATGCATCAAATTTAGAGTAGCCTAATGCAACCTCCCAGGCGCCGATACCTTTACCATTCTCTGGATTAAAGTTGCTGTTAGGTTTAATGCGATCAAACTTACCACCCATCGATTTTGATTTATAGGAGTCAGAATAATTTTCACCGGTAATCAACCAGGCAGCCTCCACATAATAAGCCTTAACATCTTGATCATCTAAATTAGAGTCAAAATTAGTGGTTGCATATTCCCCTTGAACTTTCCATGGGCCATTAGCGAAGGCTAATTCACCGCCAAACGTTCTCAAATCAGTCTCTGTTACACCGCTATTTGCCGATGCAGCATAAAACTTATAGCCTTTACCAATTGAAGATTGCTCCATCTTAACTGTGCTCATGTAGTTACTCACATCGATATCTTGCATTTTTGCACTCGCACCGATGTGGAAAACCTTGCCCTCCCACTTGTTCATGGTGGCCAAATCAACATCCACGTGACCAATATAAGCTAAGCTATCATCAGAGGAATCTGATGTTCCATTGTTTTGTCCGTAACCATTCACAACGGCTAGGGAGTAGTTGAAGCCCTTGGTTGGGGAACCATGCAAAGCAACACCTGTATCTTTACCTTCAGTAATGCCTGCGTTATTAACGTACGATCTTTCAGTAAAGTTTAGGAATCTGGAACTGGTTCTTTCTTCCAAGCTCATCGAGGTCTTAAACTGGCCGAAAGTAAACTGGGCTGGTTCGAAATATTCTAAGTTAAGGTAAGCTTCATCAAGAATAGTTGATCCGCTAAAAGAGCCAGTAAGTTTATAGCCAATGTATTCGTTATATTTACCTTCCACACCTAAATAAGCTCTTCGGATATTAAATTCAGATTCTTCCTCGGTAGACTGAGGGTCTGCATCAAAATATCGATAGTCTAACTGCACACGTCCACCAACCTTCATAGTGCTCTTACCGTCAGGGCTCACGAGTTCTAATTTATTAGATACGGTACCCTCAGATTTTTTTTCAGAGGCTCTACCCTTGCCTAAAAGTGCGCCTTCGTCTTCAGTTAGAACACCTTTAGTTACCAGTGCATCAATTAGATCTTGCGTTGCATCAGCATAAACCGCGGGTATTTGCGCTGCAAAAATCGAAGCCACCAATGCTGGAATTAATTTATATTTCACTGTATTTCTCCTAAATTTTTAAAACACAGTGATATTTTCTTATTCAAATATGACAATTAGATGACATAAATTAAATTAGCTGAGTTATAGGTATATTTTTCAAATACAGGTTGCACAAAAACAACAATGTTTTTTGAAAGAATTGCGGGGGTAAGAATGAGTTATGAACATTAATAAACTATTAGAATAAAATTGTGCTATGGTTGAGCAGAATTAATATTGCTCTAAATTAAATTCTAAAAATATGTTAAAGATAGTCTTTGGTTTTTTATTTTTTTTATGGCTTGGTGTTCACTACAACATCGTTGTAGGCATTTACAATGGATTATCTGGATCATCGAATGAGACAGTGCTTGAAGAGGGAGAGCTTGATTATGAAAACATGTCTCCTGAAGAGCTCCAAAAAGCTTTCGAGGAACTACAGAAAAAACAGCAAGAGAAATTTGGAAATTAAATTATTTTTTTAAAATACTATTATCAACATCAAAAATAACTTTGCCGCTGGCTAAATCATAAACCCCACCCACTAAACCAACCTTACCTTCCTGAACTTGGTTTTTAATAATTCGGCTGTACCTAAGAATTCTTTTAATTTGCTCCTGAACATTTAAGAAGCATACTTTTTCAACGAAATCATTATTCGATGAATTCCTTTGATCTTTTTGGGTAATGGTCGTCTCCTCCTCCACGGCAGGAGATATAAGGTGAACAATTTCGCCAATGTTGCCGCCATGAAAATTATCGCAAGCCGCCTTAACTGCGCCGCAATTAGAGTGTCCCATGACAACAATGATTTTTGAGCCCAAATATTCTGTTGAAAACTCTAAACTTCCAATAGCCTTCCTAGAGGCAATATTGCCAGCTAAACGGACACTAAAAATATCACCTAAATTTTGGTCAAAAATAAGCTCAACGGTAGTCCTTGAATCAGAGCAGCCTAGCACAGATGCAAAAGGATGCTGCTTATCTTTAATCTCATCCCTGACGTTTAACATGTCATGCTGAACACGAACATTGTTAATAAAACGCTCATTACCCTCGATAAGAATATCTAATGCCTGCTTAGGAGTAATTAAATCTCGATCAAGGTTAGGGTGCTTATACATCACTCAGGCCTCATGTGTGGGAAGAAGATAACGTCACGTATACTAGGTTTGTCAGTTACCAGCATAACTAAACGGTCAATGCCAATACCGCAACCACCAGTAGGAGGCATACCATACTCTAGTGCTCGAATAAAATCGGCATCATAATACATCGCCTCTTCATCACCAGCCTCCTTGGCGGCAACTTGAGCTTTGAATCTTTGCGCCTGATCCTCAGCATCATTCAGCTCTGAAAAACCATTCGCAATTTCACGACCTGCAATAAATAATTCAAAGCGCTCAGTAATTTCTTTATTATCTGAAGACGCCCTAGCTAACGGTGATACCTCAACAGGATAGTCCACAATGTAGGTTGGGTTCCAAAGATGCTCCTCTGCTACCATTTCAAAAAGCATTAATTGGCTCGCACCCAAACCGGCATGCTCAACAACCTCGCCACCTAATTTCTTAATGGCTGACTTAACAGAAGCTAGATCCTCTAACTCATCTTTTTTATACTTATCTGAATACTTTAGGATAGCTTCAACAAGGGTAAGGCGATCAAAAGGTTTAGAAAAGTCTATCAGCTTAGCTTGGTAGGTGACCTTAAGATCACCCGTAGCATCGATCGCAACCTTTTTAATGCATTCTTCAGTAAAATCCATAAGCCACTGGTAATCGGTATAGGCTGCATAAAATTCCATCATGGTAAATTCAGGATTATGCCTCACACTTAAACCCTCATTCCTAAAGTTACGATTAATCTCAAAGACTCGATCAAACCCTCCTACCACAAGACGCTTTAAATAAAGCTCAGGAGCAATCCTCAAAAACATATCCATATCCAGTGCGTTGTGATGCGTCATAAAGGGTCTTGCGCTAGCCCCACCTGGAATCGGATGCAGCATCGGCGTTTCGACTTCGAGGAATTCATACTCCCTCATAAAATCACGTATGCCTGAAATAATTTTGCTGCGTTTTAAAAAGGTCTCCCTCGTATCCTCACTGACTATTAGATCAACATAACGCTGTCTGTATTTGATTTCTTGATCAGATAATCCATGAAATTTTTCAGGCAAAGGGCGAAGAGATTTAGTCAGAAGAATAATTTCGCTCACCTCAATCGTAAGCTCACCTGTATTCGTCTTAAAAAGTTTACCCTTAGCTCCAAGAATGTCGCCTAAGTCCCATTTTTTAAACTGGGAGTAGAGCTCAGGATTTTTGTCAGAATTAATATTATCTCGCGCAACATAGAGCTGAATGCGGCCGCTTTTATCTTGAATGGTAGCAAAGCTTGCCTTTCCCATGACACGCTTGAGCATCATTCGACCGGCAACTACCACATGAATATTTTTTTGCTCTAAATCAGCTTTTTCATCATTTTCATAGAGTGCGTGTAATTTTTTAGCAAAATCTTCGGGGGTAAAATTATTGGGAAAAGCATGGCCCAGCGATCTTATTTCAGCTAGTTTAGATCGTCGTTCAGCTATGATCGAATTTTCATCTTGCACATTCATTTCTTCTTTATCTGTCAACTCAAACCCCTTGTCTTAAACTTTCTAAAATAAATTGATCTAAATTCCCATCGAGCACACCTTGCGTATTTCCCACCTCAACATGCGTTCTCAAATCTTTGATTCTCGATTGATCCAGCACGTAACTCCTTATCTGGTGACCCCAGCCAATATCAGTTTTAGCATCCTCTAAGGCTTGTTTTTCCTCATTACGCTTATTAAGTTCAAGCGCGTAGAGTTGAGCCTTTAACATATTCATGGCCTCTGCCTTATTTCGATGCTGTGAGCGATCATTTTGACATTGAACAACAGTATTTGTTGGAATATGTGTAATTCTAACAGCAGAATCCGTCTTATTGATATGTTGGCCGCCAGCACCAGAGGCTCGATAGGTATCAATCCTTAAATCAGCTGGATTAATGTCAATCTCAATGGAATCATCAATTTCAGGGTAGACATTCACCCCCGCAAAGGATGTATGCCGCCTGTTTCCTGAATCAAAGGGCGATTTTCGAACCAACCTATGAATACCTGTTTCTGTTCTAAAATAACCGTAAGCAAAGTCGCCTGAGATTTTAATGGTGGCACCTTTAATGCCAGCAACCTCGCCCTCCGAATATTCAAGAATCTCAACCTTAAATTCTTTACTCTCAGCATACCTGACATACATTCTAAACAGCATGTTAGCCCAGTCTTGAGCTTCGGTACCACCACTGCCTGACTGAAAATCAATAAAGCAATTATTCGAGTCCATGGGATTAGAAAACATGCGTTTAAAGTCAATATCATTCACGATGTCATCAAGCCTTGAGATTTCTTGATCAAGGGCTTGGAGGGTGACATCATCATTTTCTACGGATGCTAATTCAAACAGCTCAGCATTATCAGTAATTTGAGACTCTAAATACTCTGCCTGATCTACAACAGATTCAAGTAGTTTCTTTTCCTTACCAATCTTCTGTGTTAGCGCATGATCTTCCCAGGTTTTAGGGTCTTGCTGCTGATCTGTTAAGTCCTTGATTTTTTGCTTTTTTTCATCAAGGTCAAAGATACCCCCGTAGTTTGGAGAATTTATCTTTAACGTCATTGATTTTTTGCGCTAGTAGGCTTATTTCTTCGGTATTCATAATTCATCAACTGTATTTATTTGGTCGATATTATACCTATGTTTTGCCATAGTATTATTTGTCATTAAACTGTCATATTAGTCGAATAGAATTTACCTACTTTGAAAAATTTATCTACAGGAGCTCATAAATGAAATATTCTAAGTTTACCGCATGGGGTTTGGGTGCCACCCTCGCGACAGCCTTTACTTTTACAGCACCAGCACAGGCTGCGGTTGATATCATTGAAATTGATGGATCGTCAACGGTTTATCCAATTACCGAAGCGATCGCTGAAGAATTCCAAAAAGAAACTGGTATTAAGGTAACGGTAGGGGTTTCTGGTACCGGTGGTGGTTTTAAGAAATTCTGTCGTGGTGACACGGTCATCTCTGATGCATCTAGGCCTATTAAGGCGAAAGAAATCCAAAAGTGTGAAGAGGCTGGTATTTCATTCATTGAAATTCCTGTGGCATTCGATGCATTAACCGTTGTGGTCAACCCATCCAATGACTGGGCGAAAGAGTTATCTCCTGAAGAGCTCAAAAAAATGTGGGAGCCCGCTGCACAAGGAAAAATCACTAACTGGAATCAAGTTCGCCCCGGCTTTCCTGATGTTCCACTAAAGCTCTACGGTCCTGGTGCGGACTCCGGTACCTTTGACTACTTCACCGAGGCTATCATTGAGGAATCTAAAGCCATTAGAGGTGATTTCACTGCTTCCGAGGATGACAATATCTTAGTTCAGGGGGTTGCAGGTGATAAGGGTGGTATTGGCTACTTTGGTCTTGCCTACTATGAAGAAAATAAAGATAAATTAACCGGCGTTAAAATTAAAAATGCTCAAGGTGAATTTATTGCCCCATCTCTTGAAAACGCTGCTAACGGTAAATATAATCCTCTTTCTAGGCCATTATTTATCTACCTTAATGCCACAAAGGCAGCCTTTGATCCCAAGATTAAAAAGTTTGTAGAATTTTACTTAAAGCATGCTGGCAAAATGTCTGCTGAGGTTGGTTACGTTCCATTTTCAGATAAAGAATATGCTGCAATTTTAAATCACTACAAGACACTTAAAACAGGGACGGCATTTAAAAAACCAGCGATTGGCCTATCAGTTCATGAAATTTTAAGCCTATCAGCTGCCAACTAAAAAATCTAGAAAATTTTTTAACCAAGGGCAACAATAGTTGCCCTTTTTTTGTTTATAAAAACGTTTTATTTGTTATGATTGAGGTCTCAGATTAATGGCTACCAAGGTTATGCAAGATTTAGTTATAAGTCCAGAACTTGCTAAAAATTTTAGAAGAAACTTCACAGAAAAAATCATTGAATTTGGTCTGCTATTTTCTGCAGTATTTGCCGTTTTTATTACCACTGCAATTGTTTACGTTTTAGTTTCAGAAGCCATTCCCTTTTTTCAACACGTATCGATCTATGAATTCCTAACTGACACAGTTTGGACGCCAAATTATTCCATCAAACGTTACGGAATCTTGGCGCTTATTTCTGGCACCTTAACAACAACGTTTATTGCTCTATTAGTTGCTGTGCCATTAGGGACCATCACGGCTATTTACCTCTCTGAATTTGCATCTCACAAAGTACGAGAGACAATTAAGCCTATCTTAGAATTACTGGTTGGTGTTCCCACGGTTGTCTTTGGCTACTTTGCGCTCATGCTTGTAACCCCGCTATTACAAAAAATTTATCCAGATTTAACAACGTTTAACATGTTAGGGCCAGGTATCGTGATGGGTATCATGATTGTGCCCTACATAGCATCAGTCTCAGAAGACGCAATGCGAGCAGTACCCATGGCGATGCGGGAGGGAGCTTACGCAATGGGTGCAACGCGTTTTCAAACCGCCATTAAAGTGATCGCACCAGCTGCCACCTCAGGCATCGTAGCATCCTATATACTTGCTATCAGCCGAGCAGTGGGTGAAACCATGATTGTGGCTGTTGCAGCAGGTCAACAGCCCAACTTTACGTTTAACCCCGTCGAATCAGCAGCAACAATCACAGCCTACATCGTTTCAGTAGCCTTAGGTGACTTAGAGCATGGAGGTATTGGGTATCAAAGTATTTTTGCGGCAGGCCTGACACTACTGGTCATGACGCTGATGCTCAATATTCTTGGTCACTGGGTCCGTAAAAAATATGCAGAGAGGTATTAGATGGCTGTAAATCAAGCCAAACCAATTAAAGACCTCGGCGAGGTGCGCAAGCTTATCAAAGAGCATAAGCGTAATGATTTTATCTTTGCGGCTGTGGGTATGTTTGTGATCGCATCATTAACGATAACCTTAGTCATTTTATTCTTAGATTTATTTTTTGATGGTTACCCAAGGTTTGGTATAGATTTCTTTACCTCCTACCCATCTAGAAAGGCTATTCAGGCCGGTATTTTGTCAGCCTGGGTAGGCTCGTCATTGGTCCTATTGGTAACATTTTTAGTGGCTGTCCCACTTGGTATTGCTGCAGGTGTCTACCTCGAGGAATATGCCAAGAAAAACTGGCTATCTGATCTTATTGAAATAAATGTATCCAATCTCGCAGGAGTGCCTTCCATTATTTATGGTCTACTAGCTCTAGGTTTATTTGTTTATAGCTTTGATTTAGGTCAAAGTATTTTAACCGCAGGTTTAACTCTCGCACTTCTCATGCTCCCCATCGTCATTGTCTCTACACGAGAAGCAATTCGTGCCATACCCGTTCATATTCGAGAAGCAGCTTTTGCTGTTGGGGCAACAAAATGGCAAGTTGTTTTAAACCATGTGATACCTTACTCATACGGTGGAATTTTAACCGGCGTCATTATTGGCATGGCACGCGCAATTGGAGAAACGGCTCCAGTGATAACCATTGGCGCACTCACCTTTATTGCTTTTCTCCCTCCCTCCCCCGTGGGTGCGGAGATTCCATTTGTTAATTTTGATTGGCTTGAATCGGGCTTCACTGTGTTACCCATTCAAATGTTTAACTGGATTTCAAGGCCGCAGTATGAGTTTCATGTTAATGCCGCTGCCGTTGGTGCAGTCATCATTATATTGACTGCAATTATGAATGGATTTGCAATAAAATTAAGATACAACGTTAGGAAAAAAATTAAATGGTAGCAAGAAAAAAACATAACGAAATTATTAAGGCTGAATCAAAAAATCTTAACTTTTTCTATGCCGATGGAACTCAAGCCTTAAAGGGTATTAACCTTCCAGTATATGAGAACAAAATTACCGCGCTTATTGGTCCCTCAGGTTGCGGCAAGTCTACCTACCTAAGATCATTTAATAGAATGCATGATTTATACCCTGGTAATCGCTATGAGGGTGAGATTATTTTATACCCCGATAATACAAACATCTTAGAAAAAAAAGTGGATCCCATTGAGGTTAGGATGAGGATCAGTATGGTGTTCCAAAAACCGAATCCTTTTCCAAAATCTATCTATGAGAACGTTGCCTACGGTCTTAGGGTTAGAGGTGAGAGAAATAAACGAGTGCTTGACGATAAGGTTGAAGAGGCCCTTAAAGGAGCTTCACTTTGGGGTGAGGTGAGTGAACGATTGCATGACTTGGCATTTAATTTATCTGGCGGTCAGCAACAGCGCTTATGTATTGCCAGGGCATTGGCGACAGAACCTGAAATCATGCTGTTTGATGAGCCTACATCAGCACTAGATCCCATCGCAACCGTCAACATTGAAGAGCTCATGTCGGAACTCAAGAAAAAACTTTCAATACTGATTGTAACGCACAACATGCAACAAGCAGCTCGTATTTCCGATTACACCGCCTACATGTATTTAGGTGAGCTCATTGAGCATGATCTAACCGATAAAATTTTTACCAACCCCTCCAAAAAAGAGACGGAAGATTACATCACCGGTAAGTTTGGTTAAATTATTTTAGATTATCTTTTAAGAATTGAACGGACTGTTCAACTAATCCAGCATCAGGTCCTTCCGTCATGATTCTTAATAAAGGTTGAGTGCCTGACGGGCGAATAAGAACGCGACCTTCACCCTTCATGATTTCATGTGCCTGCTTGATTAAATTTTGATTTTGCGATGAATTAAGATCCATCTTTTCCTTGATCGGCACATTAATAAGTTTTTGCGGGTATAAACTAAAACCTTGAAGTGATTCTTGCAAGGATTGATTTTCAGCCGCCAACGCACAAAGAAGTTGCAGAGCAGAGATAATGCCATCGCCAGTCGAATGGAAATTTAGCATGACAATGTGGCCAGAATTCTCGCCGCCTAGTTGCCATTTTTTCTGCCTTAGAGCCTCAGAGACATTGCGGTCCCCCACATTGGCACGTTCGAATGGAATATCCCATGATTTACATTTCTCCTCCAACGCCAAGTTGGTCATAAGCGTCCCCACGAGGCCACCCGAAAGCATTTTTTGCTTTTGAAAGTAATTGAGAATGAGGTACAAAATTTCATCGCCATCAATGATCCTGCCAGTCGAATCAACAGCAATAAGTCGGTCGCCATCGCCATCAAAAGCAAGGCCTAGGTCAGCCTTTTGCTCAACTACAGCTTTTTCTAAAAGCTCAGGATGGGTTGACCCTGCATTAAGATTAATATTTAAACCATCAGGCTGGTTATTAATCACGACCGTTTGAATGCCCAGGGCTTTAAATACTTTTGGGGCCACCTGGTAAGTTGCACCGTGTGCACAATCTATGACTATTTTAAATTTTTTAAAGTTATAAGTCTTAGGTACTGTATTCAAGCAAAACCTGATATACCGCTCTTGTGCCTCATCAAGCCTCCTCGCCTTTCCAAGCTGATCTGGGCTCACGGATTGAATACCCTCATCCATTAAGGCCTCAATTTTTTCTTCCATGGCCTCCGATATCTTCTCGCCGTTCTTGGTAAAAAATTTCACACCATTATCATCAAACGGGTTATGCGAGGCTGTGATGGATACACCAATCTCACTCTCCAACTCTTGCGTTAAATAGGCAATGCCTGGCGTGGGTAACGGTCCAGTCAAATAGGTATCAACACCAGCTGCGGAAAAACCAGCCTCCAGGGCCGATTCGAACATATAGCCTGAGATTCGAGTGTCTTTGCCTATCACCACGGATGGATTGACTTTGGATTTATGGTTTTCGGTTAGAACTTTGCCGGCAGCAAAGCCTAGCTTCACAAAAAAATCCGGGGTAATAGGATGCTGTCCTGTCTTACCTCGAATACCATCGGTACCAAAAAAACGTCTTTTCATGATCTATCAACTAAAATAATTAAGCGCTTTTTGGGTTTCTTTAACATCGTGAACCCTTAAAATAGAGGCCCCACGCTGGGCAGCTAAGGCAGCCATAAAAGCACTAAGCTGAATGATATCATCTTCATTGTCCCCGATGATTGTTCTCATCATGGATTTTCTTGAAATACCAATCAACATTGGACTTTTTAAGTCCTGAAACTGAGCAATGGAATTAAAAACATTAAGATTGTCATCGAAGGTTTTGCCAAAACCAAAGCCAGGATCAATCACGATACGGTCTTGATGTATGTCATTTTTAAGGCAAGCATTGATTCTATCGGACAGAAAACTTTTAACCTCATTCACCACATCGTTGTATTGAGGGTTTGCTTGCATGGTTTGAGGCTTGCCTTGCATGTGCATCAGACAAACATCACAGGTTGATTTAGCAATCACATCCATGGCACCTTCATTTCTTAAGGCATACACGTCGTTGATCATACTCACTCCCAGATCAAGTCCCAGCTCCATCACCTTAGCCTTATTAGTATCAAGGGAGAGGTAGAGGTTTGTTTCATTTTTTAATGCTTCAAGTACCGGTTTAATACGTGCCATTTCCTCATCAATTGAGACCGGCAAAGCTCCAGGCTTGGTTGACTCACCCCCTATATCAATCATATCGGCGCCCTCATCAAGCATCTGATAAGCATGATCAATGGCTTTTTTAGATGAGAAAAAATGACCGCCATCCGAGAAAGAATCGGGTGTGACGTTAAGAATACCCATGATTAAAGGGCTCTTATTAGTTTTGATCATGTGATTAATGGTGGGCATAAAAAAAGGGATGTTGACCATCCCTTAAAAAATTATTTTTTAGCTGTAGGCTGAGTACTCACCGTATCAGTGCTGCCTTGTGAACCGCCGCCTGAGGTTGGTTTCTTGGAGTCATAATCCTTTGTTGGCTTCGGTGGCCTTACTTTTTTACCAGCCATCAAATCATCAATTTGATCGCTATCAATGGTCTCATACTCAAGCAGCGCTTTAGCCATGGATTCAACCTTCTTCTTATTTTTTTCGATCAGTTTACGCGCAACCATATATTGCTCATCAAGGATACGTTTAATCTCAGCATCTACTTTTTGTTGGGTTGCCTCAGAAATAGACTTGGATGACATGGACATAAACCCATCATTATCATTGTCAGCGTAAACCATGGTGCCAAGCTTATCGGACATGCCGAACTTGGTAACCATATCACGCGCTAACTTAGTCGCCCTTTCAAAGTCATTAGATGCGCCGGTTGACATCTGCTTCATGAACACCTCCTCAGCAATTCGACCCCCAAACAGGATGGATATCTCTTCCAACATCTTTTCCTTGAAGTTGCTGTAACGGTCAAATTCAGGGAGCTGCCATGTTAAGCCTAAGGCCCAACCACGAGGCATGATGGTCACCTTGTGAACAGGATCTGCATTAGGCAAAAGTTTAGCCACCACCGCATGACCCGATTCATGGTAGGCCGTGTTCCTTCGCTCCTCCTCACGCATCACCATGGACTTTCTTTCAGGACCCATGTAAAGCTTATCTTTAGCGTCCTCAAAGTCTTGCATATCAACACTGCGCTTGTTGCGTCTAGCAGCAAATAAGGCGGCCTCGTTCACCAAGTTGGCTAGATCAGCACCTGAAAACCCTGGGGTTCCTCGCGCCAAGATATCTGCCTTGACATCACCATCAATCGGAATCTTACGCATGTGCACATGTAGAATCTCTTCACGACCTTTAATATCGGGCAATGACACCGCCACTTGTCGGTCAAATCGACCAGGTCTCAAGAGCGCTTTATCAAGCACATCAGCTCGGTTAGTAGCGGCAATGACAATCACGCCTGAGTTAGGATCAAAGCCATCCATCTCAACCAGAAGTTGGTTTAAGGTTTGCTCACGCTCATCGTTACCACCACCCATACCAGCACCACGATGACGGCCCACAGCATCAATCTCATCAATGAAGATAATGCAAGGCGAATTTTTTTTAGCCTGCTCAAACATGTCTCTAACCCTGGCTGCACCTACACCAACAAACATCTCTACAAAGTCCGATCCGGAAATCGTAAAGAAGGGTACCTTGGCCTCACCAGCAATGGCTCGAGCAAGGAGAGTTTTACCTGTTCCTGGAGGGCCCACCATCAAAACACCGCGTGGGATACGACCACCTAGTTTATGAAATTTAGATGGGTCTTTAAGAAAATCAACCAGCTCATGGACCTCTTCTTTTGCCTCATCACAGCCAGCCACATCAGCAAACGTTGTTTTATTGTTGGTTTGATCTAATTGTCTAGCTTTACTTTTACCAAATGAGAACGGGCCACCACCCTTACCGCCACCTTGCATCTGTCTCATAAAGAAGATCCAGACAGCGACCAGAAGAATCATGGGGAACCATGAGATGAAAATACTCATAAGCAGTGATTGCTGCTCTTTGGGCTTAGCATCAACAACAATATTATTTTTGAGTAAGTCGGAGACTAACCATGGGTCTGACGGCGCATTGGTAGTGAATCGCTTACCATCAATGGTCACACCTGTGATCATTTTTTGTTCATCATCAATCTCAACTTTTGCAATGTTGCCGGCTTTCACTTCCGCCATGAATTGAGAATAGACAAGCTTATTCTCAAAACGTGAAGAGCCTGAGAATTGGTTGAAGATGGTCATCATGATTAAACCAATCAAGATCCACAATGCGATACTTTTAAATGTATTATTATTCAATGACTTATATACCTTTAATAATTTATATAACTATTCTAAACTAGTTTACAAACAAAATCAGTTATCGAGCTTATATTGCCCTAAAACAAATACCTCGGAACTTCGATCCCGAGATGATTTAGGCTTAAAG
>Ga0222714_10000712_pt1 | contig 38085 bp, 35 predicted proteins | sample C33_3DmetaG_FD_165048 | JGI IMG/M metagenome (GOLD analysis project Ga0222714, IMG submission 165048) | Estuarine water microbial communities from San Francisco Bay, California, United States - C33_3D | ecosystem: Environmental > Aquatic > Marine > Unclassified | place: USA: California...
GTTGAGACGGCCAAACTTACCCGCCAGAACGTAGGTCAGAATATGATTCAGATAGCTGATTTCGCCCGAGAGGTGGTAGCCGCGCTTGCGATATTGCTCAAGCATGGCATTGGTCTCGGCCCAAAATACGCTCTCATCCACGCCGTGCCGACGAAAGAGGGGAGCCTGCATGTAACCCGGTATTAGGGTCTTGTCGAAATCCCAAATACAGGCGATGGTGTTCTGTGTGAAAAGTGTAGTCGGCATTGCGAATCAGCACCGGTAGGGAAATCCACCGGATACCTGTGCCTAGTTAGAAGCCGCAAAGTAGCGGTTCACGCAATTCGCAAATCTCCTTCCCATTCCTGCTATGGATGCCCTGCCCGACATAACTCCCTTTAGACAACGCTTTGAAGAACTGGCCGCCCAGATGGCGGATCCGACCTTTTATAATAATTCGCGCCGCGCGGCCGATGTGACCCGTGAACATCAGCGCTTGGGTGAACTGATCGCGGATCACACCAAATATGCCAAGTTGGAGGTCAACCTGGTGGAGGCGGTGGCACTCGGCAAGGATACGGCGGCAGACGCCGAATTGCGTGAGTTGGCCCAGTCAGAAGTGCCAGCCATGCAACAGGAATTGTCGGATTTGTATGCCACGATCCTGTTGGCGATGATTCCTCCCGATCCCACCGATTCGCGGAACACGGTGTTTGAAATCCGCGCGGGCACTGGTGGGGATGAAGCCAGTCTCTTCGCGGCAGAACTTTACCGGCTCTACACCCGTTACGCCGAGGATCAGGGTTGGAAGATTCAACCCATGAGCAGCAGTCCTTCGGAGCGTGGCGGTCTCAAAGAGGTAATATTCCTGATCGTCGGCACCGATGTTTACAAACAACTGAAATACGAAAGTGGTGTGCAGCGCGTGCAACGCGTGCCCGTGACCGAAGCCAATGGCCGCATTCATACCTCAACTGTGACTGTGGCCGTGCTGCCGGAAGCGCAGGAAGTGGATATCCAAATAGACCCGCAGGATCTGGAGATTTCCGTTTGCCGGGCGAGTGGTCCGGGTGGGCAGGGCGTAAATACCACCGACTCCGCCGTTCAAATCCAACACAAGCCCAGCGGGTTGATCGTGCAGTGCGCGGATGAGCGTTCGCAACTGAAGAACAAAGCGAAGGCCATGACGGTGCTGCGTTCACGTCTGCTCAAATTGCGTGAGGATGAGGAAAAGGCCAAGTATGCCAGCGAACGGAAAAGTCAGGTTGGCTCGGGTGATCGCAGCGAACGTATTCGGACTTATAATTTCCCCCAGAACCGGGTGACTGATCACCGCATCGGCCTCACCTTGCAAAATCTACCCGAGGTGATGGAAGGCGATATTGGCACCCTCCTGACCGCACTGCAACGCGCGGTCCATGCGGAGAAACTTGCGGCCCTTAACCGTGGAATCGGCACCGGATACTAAGTTGGCTCATGCATACGGTTCTCGATATCATCAAGAAGACGACGGAATATCTGACCGGCAAAGGCGTTGAGAATGCCCGACTGAATGCCGAGCACTTGGTTGGCCATGCCATGGGTCTGCCGCGGATGCAGCTCTATCTGCAGTTTGAACGGCCGCTGATTGAATCCGAATTAGAGCAGATTCGGGGTATGGTCCGTCGTCGCGGGCAACGCGAACCTCTGCAATATATTGTCGGTGAAACGGATTTCTTTGGGATAACACTGAAGGTTGACCGACGGGCGCTGATTCCGCGACCGGAGACCGAATACTTGCTGTCGCTAGTGGTGGCGAAATTGCCCCAGCCGCCGACGACGATTCTGGATCTGGGCACGGGTAGTGGAGCAATCGCTCTGGCCTTGGCTGCCCATTATCCCAAAACGCAGGTAGCGGCCCTTGATATCAGTTCTGAAGCCATAGCGCTGGCCACGGAAAATACTAAATCTCTGTCTTTGGGTGATCGCGTCTCGGTTCTACAGTCCGATTGGTTTGGGCAGCTTTCTGGCGACGCGAAATTTCAGCTGATAGTGGCGAATCCTCCATATTTGTCGGCCGAGGAAACCGCGGATTCATTGGCCGAAGTCCGCAATTATGAACCCCGAGTAGCCCTAACCCCGGGCATAACCGGTTTGGAGGCCTATCGTCACATTATTGGCCATGCCTTGGCCCATCTGGAACATAGTGGATTGATTGCCATGGAAACCGGAATTGCCCAGCACGAGGAACTTGCGCGTTTGTTCACCACGGCAGGTTATGCGCGTTTCGAGTTCGCGGCCGATTTGACGGGCCGGCCGCGCTATGCCTTCGCCTGGGTGGACTAACCTTTGTCCGCGGGTGCGGTCAATGGCGGTCGATTGCTGACCCAATATTGTTTGTTTTGGGCCAAGGCGATCGCGTCACCGACCACGCGCAGACATTCCTTTAAGTGCACATCTACTTTAGAGAATGCTGCGTTCTCGTCGGCATCCGCCAAGTCCTCATCCTCGTCGTCAAGGTCATCAGCCTTGGGTTCGGCTTTGATTGGGGGAGGCGGCGGAGGACCGAGGCGGAATTCCTGATAAGGGAAATCCAGGTCAGCCAGTTGTTTCTTTTCCTGCTTCAGTTCCTTGAGGAAGGCTTTGTCTTCGGTTTGTTGTTCGCGCCGCCGATCCAGATTCAGGGAAACCAATTTATCCTGTTGGCGCTCCTTGAACCAATTGACCCCTTTGCGCAGGTAAGCGAATTCGGGTAATTCTTCCTGGCGCAACAAACTCGCGGTTTTAAGAAAACCGACCAAATCCGCATTCAGGGGCTTGCCTTCGAAAAACGTAGTTGGGACTTCGTCCCAGACCAAGGCATGTGGCAGATCACTCTCGCCGATGGGCAGATAGTCCTCGCGTGAGGGGAGCACAATATCGGGCACCACTCCCTTGAGCTGGGTGGAATTTCCGTTGGGCAAATAGTATTTCTGAATGGTCAGCTTGGTCGCACCGGTTTTGAGCGGGGAGCGAGCCAGTTGCGGGACAAAGTTCTTCATCTCCAAGATGGTTTGCACCGAACCTTTGCCGTGGGTGGAACTGTCGCCTACCACGATGGCGCGACCATAGTTTTGCAGTGCACCAGTGACGATCTCGGAGGCGGAGGCACTGAAACGATCAACCAATACCGCCAGGGGTCCGTCGTAGGCGATTTTGTTGGATTCATCAGCATCGACTTGGATTTCCCCGGCGTAATTTTTGACCTGCACGACCGGCCCTTGCTTGATGAACAGACCCGTTAGATCGATGGCCTCCGACAAGAAGCCGCCGCCATTGCGGCGCAGATCAAGCACCAGACCAGACACCCCGGCTTCCTTGAGTTGATCAATCAAAGTAGCGACGTCGTTTGAAGCGCTGGATTTTTCCGCGTCAGTATCTCCGTCGTCAGCGGGTCCGTAAAATGAAGGCAGGGCAATCACGCCAATGGGCACCGTAGTGCCGTCTTTGCCTGGCACTTGGAAAATTCCTGCGTGGGCCCGGGCGGAGTTTAATTTGACCACATCCCGCGTGATCACGATTTCCTTGCGTGTGGCTGGATCGAGGGCATCGCCGGGTTGCACCAGCAGATGCACGTTCGTGCCCTTCTCGCCGCGGATCATGTCCACTATTTTGCGCAATTTCATTCCGATAATCTCGGTGGGCTCACCACTGTCCTGTGAAACCGAAATGATCTTGTCATTCGGTTTGAGCTGCTTGCTTAGATCAGCGGGACCGCCGGGCACGATTTCCCGCACCACGCAATAATCGTCTTCCAAGCCGAGCATTGCCCCAATGCCCACCAGTTCGAGTTTCATTTGGATGCCGAAGTCCTCGAAAGTCTCCGCGGAGAAATAGGTGGAGTGCGGATCATACAGGTGAGCGACAGACGAAAGGAAATATTCGGCCAGATCTGATCCCTCCATATCACCGATATTTTTGAGGAGTCGCTCGTAACGCTTGTGGACCGCCTGCTTGGCTTCCTCAGGTGTTTTCTTGTTCAAGAGTTCGCCGATCAGCTCGTATTTCAACCGATTACGCCACAGATCATCCGACTCGAGGGCGTTGATGGGCCATTGCACTTTGCTCCGGTCGATCCGATAGAGATCCTCGGTTTCAAGGTCTTGGCTGACGGTATCGAGATTATCGAAAATCCAATTCACCCGGGATTCGACGTGCTGTTCATAAACGTCAAATATTTCATAAGCGGCGTCGATGTTGCCCAATCGCAGGATGTTCCAGTAGAGGCTGTTGCTGTAGCGCTTTTCGAATTCTTCCCGATCGCTTTTGAGGAAGAACATCCGCTGGCCATCGAGAAACCCCATGTAGTCAGCAACCACTTCCGCATAGTTGCTGCTGCGCACGGCATCCCGGTTGTAATGCGCCTGCGACAGCAGCTGCACCATGGTGCGGGCTTCCGCGGCCAGGGTGGGGGAGGTCGAGAATTTGCGGTCGGTGATCGCAAAGGCCGGTCCGGCAACGAGGGCTAAGAGTAGCAGGAGGATACTTTGCCGGGCCAGTCGGGAAGGTGATATCATGAGCAAACTTAGATTGGTTTGATGGAGAATTGTTTCGGACCGGCTCTAAATAGTTCGCAGGTTGGGGGATTGGATTACCGACGGCTTAACATGTCCTTGGCGCTATCCAGCACGCGTTTTTCCTCGTCGGTCAATGAACCGAATCCCTGACTGTTGATCTTGTCGAGGATGCGGTCGACTTCAGCTTTCAGATCACTCCGATTGCCGATGTTGACCTGATAGCGTGGAGATTCCAGCGACTGTTTCGACTTGCGCCGGGCCCATTTCGGCAGCTCAAAACTTGCATGGCTGGGGAGCAGTCGCCACTGACCCTCGTGGACGTAGCGAAAATAGATCCAGCCGGCAAACATCCCCCCCAAGTGGGCGGAATGGGCAAATCCAAAGGGCGATACGGCGCCCATCACTTCATAAAACATGTAGCCACAAAGATCCAATCCGAGCAGGGCCCATGCCACGTATTTGGGCTTCAGGGTAACCGGCAGGATGAAGAACAGCAGGAAGGTGACCTGGCGATTCGGATAAAAACAGGCGAAGATTATCAGGAGTCCGGAAACTCCCGCGGAGGCGCCTAGCACCATGCCGCCCGAGTGCCAGTTGGTCGCGGCCCAGAGCAACCCTCCGGTAACGACTGCGGTGGTATAAAATCCGAGGAATCGCCTTTCACCCATGACAGGCAGCAATTCCCGGCCCAGAAAATACAAGCCAAGCAGGTTGCCGACAATGTGCATCAGGTTCGCCGGACTATGCAGGAATGAGTAGGTGACCAGCGTCCAGACTTTGCCCGACTGCAATCCGCTGATACTGAGGGCAAACAGATTGGCGAATTCGCCTCCGACCCCGAACCAGCGCAGGAAGATGGTCTGCAGAATAAAGCCCGCTCCAATAGCGACCATTAGCCACACCAGCACCGACGTTTTGGGCTGGTGGTAGTCATCCCGCATGTAAGCTCGATCACATAGCATGTGGGTTTCAGTAAATGCTCCGTAGAGGTGAATACAAGTCAGCTCCATGGATTCTTGGGGTTGCGATTTATAGCCCCTTGAGCAATATGTCGTAAATTAGGGAGAACACCGCTTGACAGAGTGGACCGTTCCCTTTCTCAATCGCGCAACTTATGGCCAACAAAACAGACAAATGGGAGGAAAACGTAGCAGGTAAGTTCTACGTCGATCAGCAATGTATCGATTGCGACCTTTGCCGTGAAACAGCTCCATCTTTCTTCACCCGTCACGATGAAGGCGGTTATTCGTTTGTGCATAAACAGCCGACTACGGAAGAAGACATCGGTTTGTGCATGGAAGCCCTTGAAGGTTGCCCTGTTGAGGCAATCGGCAACGACGGCGAAGCCTGATCTTAGCAGATTCTTTCCCCAGGCCCGGCATCCTAGATGGCGGGCTTTTTTGTGGTCCGATTTGGCCCTTGGTTAACCTATTTGTAAAAACTAGATAACTGACCTTGTTTTCCCGATCGGCAGTGCTACGCATTAGGTAAGATGTTACGTGCGACCCCCATAATTTTCGTGCTGCTAACCAGCGGATTAACCGCCCAATCCATGGTGGATTTGCCTGAACTGGTGGTAAATTCGCCTCGGATTGCGAATCAGGCACCGGTGGCGACCTTTGCCATGCCCGTATCGGCGTTGCGCTATGAGCCTCTGGTCGATGTGCAGGGTCGCAACATGGCGGAAAGTCAGGCGGACGTTACGATTCGAGGCAGCACGTTTGAAAACACCGGATTTCGCATTGGGGCGGTTACACTGCTCGATCCACAAACCGGGCATTATTTCGCAGAGATACCGGTTCCGCCCACTATGTTGGGTGCGCCCGAAATCCAAACAGGTGTCACCAACGCGCTGGGGAGCACGAATGTCAACGTGGGTTCGATTGCCTATGACTGGCAACCGGTGTGGACTGCAGGGAGGTTGGCGGTGGGTTATGGACAATACGATCTCAACCGCCAGGAGATCTATCAGGGTTTGGCCACGAATTTGGATAGTGGCGCGGTAGTGGGTGCGGATGTGGATTATGCGCATTCCTCGGGCGATGGGTCGATCAACTACGGTGATCATCGTTTCCAACGCGTAGGTGGTCGGGTCCAGGTGCGGACGGCGTCTGCACAGACCGATTTGTTCACCGGCTATCAGGCCAAGTTTTTTGGGTGGCCCAATCTTTACACCCCCTATGGCGTCAACGAGACCGAAAATCTTCAGACGATGTTAATCGCGCTCAATCACCGCCAGAATCGACCCGAAGGAGGTTACATCGAGGCCGGAGCTTATCATCGCCGCAACAAGGATGATTATGAATATAACCGGCTGATTCCGGGTCAGTTTAATCCCTATCAACACACCACTTGGATGACAGGTGTGGCGATTGACGGCCGGGAAATCATGGGGGACTGGGCACTGCGCTATCGCGCGGAAATCGCGGGAGATAAAATCGAGTCCACCTCGCTTACATCCGGAACTTATCAGTCTCGGCAATTCACGAAACTCTCACTGGCAGGCGAGCATTCATGGTCGGGGGCGACGGATGGAAAATGGCATGCACTCGCCGGACTTACCTACGACGATACGAATCGGGATGGAGGCGCACTATCCCCAGTTGCCGAACTCTCACGTGAATTTGCGGCGGGTGGTGCGGTAAACCAAGTGACCCTTGGCTATGCGGAAACGACCCAGGTTCCGAGCTACACCGCTCTAAACTCCTCGCCGGGTTCCGGTTTGTTTCGGGGGAATGCGAATCTTGGTCGCGAGACCAGCCGAAATCTTGATCTCTCGGTCGCGGGTGATTTTGCAAATTGGCGAACCGTGGTGGGAATCTTCCACCGTCAAGATGACGACTTGGTCGATTGGACCTATCGCAATGGTGTGACCGCTCGCAGCGCGAATGCCGTGGATATCGCGACGACTGGTCTCGAGATCGTCGGGCGGCGTGATTTTGCCTGGGGAAGCCTCACACTGGGCTACACCTACCTGACGAAAGAGGCGGATTACGGGGCCGCAACCGTGGATGCCAGTTTCTATGCACTCAATTATGCCCGACACCGTTTGACGGCCGCGGTGACAGTGAAGCTATCGGCGGATTGGGAATTACGTATGGATAATGAAGCCAGACTGCAGTGCGAGAACGCCTTGCGCACATCGGGTGGGGATCAAGCCTTGCTCAGCTCATTGGCGATACTATGGCGGCCGAAGGTGTGGCGCGGTTTGGAATTTGCCGTGGAAGCGGACAATCTGTGGGATTCTGATTACCAGGAGGTTCCGGCGGTCCCAGCGGCGCGTCGGCAATTGGCGGCCAGTGTCGCTTACCGCTGGTGATGCTTGCGGTTTGACAAGTCAGCTCGGGCGCGGGTTTTTGCTGGCATGCAAAACAACCCGTTTCTCGAAAAGAGTTTCGAAATCAAGTGGTCACAACTTACGCCGGAGCATATTGAACCGGCTATTGAATCCGCCTTGGCCAAAGCGGCAGCGAGGGTGCAGGCCATTGCGCAACAGGACGCGACGAAAGTTACTTTTGAGAACACGTTCCATGCCTTGGAAGCTGCCACTGAGGAAGTGGGCACGACTTGGGGGCGGGTGACCCACTTGCAATCCGTGGCCGATGCACCCGCCTTGCGTGAAGCCCACAATAAGATGCTGCCCAAGGTCACTTCCTTTTTTGCCGGCATTCCGCTCAACGTGGAACTGTGGAGTCGCTTGAAGGCATTTGCGGAGAGCCCTGCGGCCACTGCCATAGTAGGGGTCGAGCGTCGCTTCATGACCGAGACCATGGCGGATTTCACCAAAGCGGGTGCTGATCTACCGGCGAAAAAACGACTGCGGTTGGAAACACTGCAAGGTGAACTGGCCGAGATCACCCAGAAGTATTCGGAAAACGTGCTGGATGCGACCAATGCGTGGGAATTGATCGTGACTGAGGAGGCAAAGTTGAAGGGGCTCCCGGCCCATGCCAAGGCGGCCGCACTCAAAGGTGCCATCGCCAAAGGCAAGGCAACCGCTGACCAACCCGCATGGCGCTTTACCCTGCATATGCCATCGCAGGAACCTTTCATGGTATATCTGGAGGACGCGGAACTGCGCCGCCAGATGTGGGAGGCGTCATCAACCATCGGTTCGAAGGTGCCCCACGATAACACCGACTTGATACGGAAGATTCTGATCCTACGGGCCGAGAAGGCAGCCTTGCTCGGCAAGGCCAATTTCGCAGACATCGAACTCGACCGGCGTATGGCCAGGACCGGGGCGCGTGCCTTGGCGTTTATCGAGGATTTGGAAAAGCGCGCGGCTCCCGCGTTTGCAGAGGACGCTCGCGAGTTGGAGGAATTCAAGGCGTCCCACACCGGACAGCCGGTTGCGCACTTGGCGCCTTGGGAAATGGGCTATTGGTCGGAAAAACTCCGGCAGTCCAAATACGCGTTCGATGAAGAGGAGCTGCGGCCGTATTTCCCGATGAACCGGGTGATCGGTGGCATGTTTGAAGTCGCGAACCGGGTATTCGGTTTGACGGTGGTGCCACGGACCGATGGTTCAGCCGAAGTATGGAATCCGGATGTCCTATTCTACGACCTGAAAGATGCCGCCGGGGTTCACTTGGGTTCGTTTTATTCCGACTGGTATCCGCGCGAGTCAAAACGAGGCGGAGCTTGGATGAACTCCCTGCATACGGGAGGACCGCAGGCTGATGGCACCCGCGAACCGCATTTGGGCTTGATTTGTGGCAACATGACACCCCCGGCCGACGATCGGCCCGCCTTGCTCACCCATCGCGAGGTTGAAACGGTTTTCCATGAATTCGGACATTTGTTGCACCACCTGCTGGGTGAGGTGAAAATCAAATCGCTCAACGGCACCAATGTGGCTTGGGACTTCGTCGAGTTACCTTCGCAGATCATGGAGAACTGGTGCTGGGAGCGTGAAAGCTTGGATCTGTTTGCGCGCCACCATGAAACTGGGGCGGTGATTCCAGATGATTTGTTCGCGAAATTGATCGCGGCCAAAAATTACCGATCCGCCACTGCGACCATGAGGCAGGTTGCATTCGCCAAGATGGATCTGCTTTTTCACCTCGAAACTGAGAAATTTATTTCCGCGCCAGAAATTGAGAAGTTAATGCGGGCTGAACTGGATGCCTGCATTACGCCGACGGAGCCGCCGGCTCCGACCATCATGCGACGCTTCAACCACATCTTCTCTGATCCCGTGGGTTATGCCGCCGGTTACTATTCATATAAATGGGCTGAGGTCCTGGACGCCGATGCTTTCACGCGGTTCAAGCAGGAAGGCATCTTCAACCGTGAAACCGGCCGGGATTTTGTGGATAAAATCCTCAGCCGAGGGAATTCCGCCGATCCGGCGGAACTGTTCCGTGGTTTTATGGGTCGTGATCCTGACCCGGATGCCTTGCTACGCCGCTGCGGGCTGCAACCGGCAGCCTAAGGTGTCGGCGAATTAGGCCCGGCGTTGGACTCACCCATGCGCCGCATAATCATCAGCCTGTTGATCGTCATCGCAATTATTGCGGTGGCCGGGGTGAGCTTGCCTTGGTGGTGGGGGGCGGCGTTGCGTTTCGGCGGACCCCGCGCCGGACTTGGGCTGCGTTACCAAACGTTGATTGGCCCGGTGCGTCTGGAGTATGGCCGCAATCTAAATCCGCGGATCGATGATCCGGCAGGGACCCTACATTTCTCCGTGGGCTTTCCCTTCTGAGTCCAGAGTTATTGGCCGTATAAAAAGTAGGCGACTACACTGGCGACGTAGCTGGAAAGACCGGCCACCAACAAACAGATCTCCGCGAAGAACAGCTTGGTCTTCTTATTGCGGTAATGCACCACGCGTGTGACCAAATCCAAATCGTCGGTCCCTTTGAACTGGGTGACCCAGCGGATGCGGAGACTCCCGCCCAGAATCAACAGGGTGGAGGCGAGAGTGGCGAGGATGCCTGCGACCATGGCCCCTTGGGCGAACAGTCCTGATGCGGCAATTTTTGGCCCGGAGAATCCCGTAATCGTCAGCGTCAGCGTCGTGATCGTGAGCATCATCTGCGCCCGGGTTTGCAGGACGGTGAATTGCTGCATCAGGATGGCGGTGGCGCCCTTCAGCGCGCCTTCACCTTGCACTGCAAGCAATTGCTTTGCCTCAGCCTCCGGGGAATTGTGCAGGTCGGAACTTAAATCGGGATTTGCCATTTACACGGCCACCATGGGGACGCATTTAGAACCTTTCCATTCCAATTTATGATCATCGCAGACATTGCAAACATCCCCGGGCGCACCTTTCCGGCGCGTCGATTTGGTCGCGGCTTGGTCGGTTCTGGTCCCCAGCCGATTCAATCGCAAAACTTCTCCATGGGCTATGTGGTCTTGGAGCCCAATGGCGGCCAAGTGCCTTGGCACAATCAGGAACAGGAAGAGGTTTACATGATCCTGCAGGGGCGAGGAGAAATGTGCGTGGATAATGAACGTCGCGAAATCAGCGCCGGCCAGATGGTCTATATGCCGCCGACGAAATTTCACCAGCTTACCAATACCGGCGACACCCCATTGCACATGATGTATTGCTATGTGCCGGGTGGTGATGTGGCTCACTGGCGTCAGGAATTGGATGGCACTCTGCCGCGAGCGGGCGAGGGCGACATTCCGCCGTTACCTGCCGGGGCCCAACCCCAGTGTACCGAGCCCGAAAAAAAGGCAGAGTAAATCCGCTTCAACTCGCGCGAAACGCGCTGGGACTGCGCCCGCTTTGGCGGCGAAACCAGCGCGAAAAATAATTAGGGTCATCAAAACCGGCCAACGCGGCAGCTTCCGCAATGGTCGGTTTTTCGCGTAATGCCTTCTGGGCAGCCGCCAAACGCAACTGCGTGCGCATGGCCCGCATCCCCAGACCGGTTTCCTTTTTCAGGCGCCGGGTCAGATGATCCGGATGATAACCAGACTGACGAGCGACATTGGATAGTGACCCCGGATTCGTCAGCAAAGGATGGACCTTGCTATAGAGGGTGGGGGTCGCATTCGTATCTACTATTGCCGGTGACTGCCCCAGTAGTCGGGCAACCACGGCGAGAATAGGTGAATAGTCCGCCAAAGTGAGTCGTCCCTTGGCCGGCACTTGGGCGAGGAGTCGGTGCAGCTCGTTCAAGGTTTCGGTGGGCAAGTGGCGGTAGGCCGGTCGCATGCGCGGCGAATCCTTCACTTCATAATCGAGAACCAGACAGACCGGCCGGCTGGCATGCAGCACCGAGAAACCGTGTTCGACCCCGGCCGGAATGATGAACAAATCCCCGGCTCCCGCGTGCCGTTTGCGCCGGTTGACCGTCTGCGCCCCTTCACCCGCCAAATAGAGAATGAGCTGCGCATAGCTGTGCCGATGGGAGTCGACCTCAGCTTCACGATGGCGGTTGAGCTGCAATTTGCGTAGCACGAATCCGAGGGCGTGAATTTCGATCTTCTGGATGAGGATGGGACTCCAGGCAGGCATGGTCGGAAATGTGCTATCAAAAGTCGGATTTGTTCTAACGCAAGCTTGGGCGTCCAGCTTACACTCAACCTCTTTCCCAACCCCCAATCATTTCCCAATGACCACACATAAAGTAGGTATTATCATGAACGGCGTCACCGGACGCATGGGCACCAACCAGCATTTGCTGCGTTCCATCAAGGCGATCATCGACCAAGGCGGTATCAAGCTGAGTGACTCGGAAGTCATCATGCCTGATCCTATTTTGGTCGGTCGCAGCGAGACCAAGCTCGCCGCGTTGGCGGCTCGCGCCGGGGTCAAGCGCTACACCACGGATCTCGATGCCGCGCTCGCGGACAAGGGCAACACCGTCTATTTTGATGCGACCTTGACTGGTCAGCGTCCGATCGGTGTGCGCAAGGCGATTGCCGCCGGCAAGCACATCTATTGCGAAAAACCCACTGCTACCACTTCGGCCGAGGCACTGGCTCTTGCGAAGGAAGTCGAGGCGGCCGGGCTCAAGCACGGCGTCGTTCAGGACAAACTTTGGCTCCCCGGTCTGGTGAAGCTCAAGTGGCTCATGGACCAGGGTTTCTTCGGCAAGGTGCTCTCCGTGCGCGGCGAGTTCGGCTACTGGGTATTTACCGGTGAGCACGAGAAGCTTCAGCGCCCATCGTGGAACTATCGCAAAGAAGAAGACGGCGGCATCATCGTGGACATGATCTGCCACTGGCAGTATGTCATCCAAAACCTCTTCGGCGACATCAAGAGCCTGACCTGCTTGGGGGCGACTCATATTCCCCAACGTTGGGACGAAGCCGCCAAGCCATACAAGTGCACGGCCGACGATGCAGCCTATGCCACGTTTGAACTGACCAATGGTGTCATCTGTCATTTCAATTCCTCATGGGCAACCCGCGTTGATCGCGATGATCTGCTTACGCTCCACGTTGACGGCACCCACGGCACCGCCGTGGCCGGTCTGCGCGACTGCAAAGCGCAATCCATGGCCGCCACCCCGCGTTGCGTTTGGAATCCCGATGTCGACAGCCCGATCAAATACAAGGATGGCTGGGTGCGGGTGCCAGACCAAGGGATCTACGACAATGCATTCAAGATCGAGTGGGAGCTCTTCCTCCGTCACGTGGTGAAGGACGAGCCTTTCCAGTGGAACCTCTTCGAAGGGGCCAAAGGCGTGCAGCTCGCCGAACTCGGACTACAGTCGTGGGCTGAGCGCAAGTGGGTCGACGTCCCGAAGCTCGGCTGAGCCTTCTGGAATAATTGGAGTCGTTTCCAAAAGCGCGATTTGCACTGGCAAATCGCGCTTTTTGTTTAAGTTAATCACTCGGAACTCCCAATTTAATTCAACCCTCCTGATATGACATCCATCCTAGCAGTCGGACTTCTTTCGCAGCCCTTAATCATGGGGCTGTTAATCCTCTCGATGATTTTTGCGATGTATGCGCAATACAAGGTCTCGAGTGCCTATAAAAAGAATGTGCGGATCCCATCGCGCGGCCGGATCACCGGACGCGAAGCCGCCGAGGCGGTCATGTCTCGCGCTGGCATTAGCGACGTCGAGATCACGGAAATCGGCGGACACTTGACCGATCACTACGATCCTACGAACAAACGCTTGGTGCTCTCTTCCGAAAATTATCGCGGCACGAGTCTGGCGGCACTGGGTGTGGCCGCCCACGAGGCTGGGCACGCCATTCAGCACAAGGTGGGTTATGCGATGCTGAAGACCCGCATGGCTCTGGTGCCGATCACGACGATCAGTGCCAAGCTTCTGCCTCTGGTCATTATCGGCGGCTTCTTCTTTCGGATGACCGGTATGATCAATCTGGGTATCGCGGTTTACGCTGTGCTGACCATTTTCCACCTCGTTACATTGCCGGTGGAATTTGACGCGAGCAGCCGGGCCAAGAAGGAACTGGTTGGTTTGGGTATCATCGATCGGGACGAAATGCCCGGTGTGGCCCAGACACTGAATGCAGCTGCCCTGACTTATGTCGCGGCCTTCCTCAGCTCATTGCTCAATCTCCTCTGGTTGATCGCCGCTCGCCGGGACTGAGCATCGAGATTGCTTCAACAAAAAGCCGACCCACTGGGGTCGGCTTTTTATTTGTTCAGGCTTCGAGGCCCGCACGGATGAACTTGAGGCCATGGGTGTAAACATCCTTGGGATCGGCAAACAGGTCGCGCCATACGCGCGTAGCGGCGGCAAGATCGGGCAAGGCGCGTCCGAAGGCTTCGATCACGATCCAACGGTTGTATTGGATCTTTTTGAGGGTGGCGAAAGTCTCGGCCCAATTCACCTGACCAGTGCCGGGAGTGCCGCGGTCATTTTCACTCAAGTGCACGTGCACGAGACGGTCGCTCACGGACGCCAATGCGACGGGTGAATTCTTCTCTTCGATGTGGGCATGGAACGTGTCCCACATCATTCCGCAGGCAGGATGGTTGATTTCATCCACCCATGCTTTCGTGTCGGCGGCAGTCGTGAGGAAATAACTTTCGAAGCGATTGAGGTATTCGATGGCGAGAGTGATTCCGGCGGACTTGGCGTGATCGGCTACCTGCTGAAAGGTTTCAATGCCTCGTAGCCGTTCGTCCCGAGTAGGGGCTGTGCCACTGAAGACTCCTAGCGGAGAGTGCAACGGACCGCAGAGCACTTCCGCCCCAAATTCCGCACTGCGATCGAGCACCCATTTGAGTCGGTCGACAGCCGCTTGGCGAATGATCGCGTCGGGACTGATTGGACTGGTCTCGGGTGACATGACGGTGACGGCAGTCGAGCCAAGGCCGAGGTCGCTCAGTTTCGTGCCGAGAGTTTTGTATTCCTTGGACGTGCCTTCAAATACGGGTATTTCGACGCCGTCGTAGCCGGTGGTTTTGAGAGCTGAAAGCAGAGGATCGTGACTGTCATCTACCTTGGCGGTCCAAAGCAGGAGATTCATGCCGAATTTCATGGGGTCCTTTGATTGAGGTAAATTGCAAGGCCGTCCTTGCCGGGAGCCACTACGTCGAGGGTGCCATTTCCGGTCAGATCGGCGACCGCAAAATGAATACCCAAGCCCTTGCCTACACCGAGCGGACCGAAATCGACGGGGTGCTTCACGAATGATTCACCGGTCCATTTGAAGATGGACCAGCCGTAGGCGTCCTTGTCCCCGCCGTCGCCTACGGGGTGGGCGCGAAAGCGTTTGCCGGTGATGAGTTCATTTTGGCCATCGCCATCAATGTCCACCCACTGCAGGTCGTGATACTGACTGCTGTAAGGGTCGATCTCATGGCGCTTCCAACTGCGCTTGCCGGCGGCATCTATGGACTGTTGCCACCAACTCAGGCCGTAACCGTGGCCCTCGCCGAGGATGAGTTCGTTGACGCCGTCACCGTTCAGATCGACAACGAGGATTGGCACACTGGGGGCTCGGCCGAGATTGAAATCTGGATGCCAGATCCATTCGTCCTCGTAAGGATTAGCCGGCGCTTCGAGCCAGCCGTTGGTCAGGATGAAGTCGCCACGGCCATTGCCAGTGATGTCGCCATAGCCCAGGCCGTGACCCTGATGGTCGTTGGCGCGGCCTGAGAATTTCAGTTTGTGCGCCGCAAATTTTCCGGTGCCTTTACCCTGAGCGTTGCGAATCAGCTTATAGACTACTAGGGGGGCTCCGGGGGTGTTGGGCACGATTTCCAATTCACCATCACCGTCCACATCCCAAGCGCGGGTGGATTCTATGCTCCCGCATTTGGCGATGTCATGGATTGGCCAATCCTGTTCGGCCTTTCCGGTGTTTTCGCGCCAGCGCAGGGTCTCGCCCCACCAACCACCGGTGACGAAATCCAGGCGACCGTCCCCATTAATATCCATCGGGATGGTGGAGAAATCGTCGTAGTATTCGTCGTGCGCCGTGACGCTGCCGATCTTGTGCTGCTTTACGAAGTCGGGGCCTTCATACCAGTAAGCGCCGCTGACGATGTCAGGGACGCCGTCACCATTGACGTCAAATACGCCGGCGGATTCGTAGCGCTCGGCTGAGAGAGTGATTTTGCGAAATTGGACAGGCATGGTCAGACTCCTTTCAACAGGCGGATATATTCGCGGGCGACGCGCAGATCTTCGAGGGCTTCGGCAGCGACACAGGGAGGCGGGGCTTCGCCGCGAATCGCCTTGATGAAGTTCAAGGCTTGATTGCGCATGGCGTGCACCCACGGCAGTTGCGGCTGGGAAATTACGGGCGTTACGCCATTGCCCGGATCCTTCATGATTTCGACCGTGCCGGCCCGATTGAAGGCCAGGGGGGCGGGAAGGGACAACTTAACATAACCGCGTTCGAAGGCGATCAAGGCGGTTTCCTGCCAGTCCAAGGTGGTGGAGTAGGCGGCCATCTCCAACGTGCAGGGCACACCGCTTTCACTGTGGGCCACGAACAACACTTGGGCCGGATCGGCATACGTGACCTTGTAGGATTCGCCGAGGAGAAACCGCATGAGGTTCACTTGGTGAATGTAGTAGTTCACAAAGGCTTCGTATTCCTTAGCGGTGGCCTCGTCCATGTCCGCCGGTTTGGGATCAATCTCGAGATTGGGCGTCGGATCATCCGAACCGATGTTCTGGGTCCACCCATTGGCCACCCAGTCACCCGGAGGCATGGAGATGCGGATGTATTTCAGTTTGCCCAGTTCGCCGGACGCCTTGAGTTCATTGACTGTTTTCTTGGCAAACTCCGAGGCCGGGTCGCTGCGCTTGTGATAACCGACCATGTGCCAGGTGCCGCTTTTGGCGACGGATTCGACAATGCGTTCACCCACTGCGAGGGAAGCGGCGATGGGTTTTTCCGTGAAGACGGGCACACCGGATTTTACAATCGCGGGCACCAAGATCCCGTGCCGCCAGAATGGCTGAGAAGCGACGATGCCATCGACCTTTTCCACGGCCAGCATCTCCTCGATCGTGGCATAGACTTTGGGGATATTGTAGCGTTGGGCGACGGCTTGGGCCAGTTTGGGCTTTAGCTCGGCCAGGGCGACAACTTCACAGTCGTCGGGGAGGGTAGCGTAATTGCGGAGATGGGCCGCTTGGCCCATTCCACCAACGCCAGCGAAAGCAAGACGGACTTTCTTTTGGGACATAGAATTTAAGATAGCATGAATCCGGGCTGGCGGGAATGGTGACCATTGCCAAGACTTGTCAGAAATTGCCCATGTCTGCACCGGTCATTGAATTCCTGAGTGTGGGTGAAGTCACCCCGCAGCGCGATTGGCACATGCCCATGCATCACCATCCGGTGCACGAACTCATCGTGGTATTGAGTGGGCGCATGTTATTGGAAACTGAACGGCAGACCGTGCGGGCCGGTCCGGGAGATTTGCTCCTTTACCGGGCTGGGGTGGCGCATCGGGAGACTTCAGAATATCGAGATCCTGTGAACACCTATTTCATCTCCTTTAAGGCGGATGACGCCGTGCTGGAGGGACTTCCACTCAGGATCCGCGATGCGGATGCCCGGGTTCGCCAGATGATATCGTGGTTGATGCGGGATCACCAAGCGGGGGTGCGTCTTTCCACCCAGGTTCCCCTGTTAAGGGCGATTTTGAACGAGGCCATCCGCTTGTCGGCCACCCCCACGGATCCCTGGTTGTTGCAATTGCGCGAGCACATGCAGCAGCGCATGGCTCAGACGGTTTACTTGGACGATCTTGCCCGTGTGGTGCGGATGAGCAAATTTGCCTTTGTGCGGAAATTCAAACGCCTCAGTGGCCGCACTCCGATGCAGGAGTTGCAACGGATGCGCCTGAATCAGGCGCGCACCATGATGTTGTCATCCAGTCTGCCGGTAAAAGCGATCGCCGCCGCGGTGGGGCTCAGCGATGAATATCAGTTGTCGAAATTGTTTCGGCGCCACTTCCGATTGTCGCCGCGGGAAATGCGCACCCGCTCAAACCGCAGCCGTAAGCCAACTCCAAGGAAGGTGCCGCCGAAACGCGCTTGAAGTTTAAGGCAAACCGGCCTGTGGATGGATTCCTGCCTCGCACTCTTATCCTTCAATTATCCCCATGACTACCCCAGCCAAGACCTTGACCGGAAAATACCCCATCGGATTGCGCCTGACTGGAACGCTGATGAAGCAGCCCCTGGCGGAAACCGCGCAGTGGGCCTTGGAACAAGGTTTCGGATGTGTGGATATTCCCGCGGCGCCAGCGGAAGATGCCGCCAAGTGGGCGGCTACGGGACTGTCGGTTGGGACGATGGATTTGTTTGGCAGCGAATGGACTGGAATGCTTTCAGCCAATACTGACACCCGAAAGCAGACCGTGAAATTGGCGATCGATGCGCTGCGCGTCATGGCTTCGGCCGGGGTCAAAATCGCCTTTGGCGTGATGTTGGCCGAGGATACTTCACTGTCACGCAAGGAGACGTTTGGTTACATGGTGGAAAGCTACGGTCAGTTGCGACCCGTGCTGGCGGAAACGGGTGTCCGTTTGGCGATCGAAGGGTGGCCCGGTTGCAATGCCCACTGCTGCAATCCGGAGTCCTATCGCGCCTTCCTGAAGGAGATGAATTCGCCGCATTTCGGCATCAACTTTGATCCGTCACATCTCATTCGCATGGGGATTACCCCGCTGAAGTTCTTGAAGGAATTTGCCCCACTCGTGGTGCATGTGCACGGCAAGGATACGTATATCGACGTCGACCGGTTATACGAAATTGGGCACGAGCAAGCGGCGGTATTTGCGGAGCATTTTGCCTGGGGTGGGGCAACCTGGCGTTATACGATCCCGGGAAAGGGTCGCTCTTCCTGGACAGAATTGCTGCAGGAATTGGTGGCGGTCGATTATCGCGGCTATGTCTCCATCGAGCTCGAGGATGCCGATTATAATGGCACCCTCGAAGGTGAGCGGCGTGGTTTTAAGGCGGCGCGTGATTTCCTGCAGGCCTCGTAGGATTAACCGTGCGGATCTACAGCCAGAAGCTGAAGTAGAGGTAGATGCCAATTACCAGGGCGAGCACCCCGGCGGAAGCCAGCACTTCCGCCGCACCCCAGCTGGCACGGTTCTCGGCCGCTTGCTCCGGCGTGATGGATGAAAAAGTCAGACCGCTGATTTGGGCGGCCGTCGGCGCCGGGGCCGTGAGTGAGGCCACGACCACGATGATCACGCTGGCGAGGAAGAGCCAACCGGAGTAATACAGAAAATTGATTTGGCCGAAGGCATACAACACTCCCGCGGAATCGAGTGCGCCACCGCCGGCCATGGCCTGCAGGGCGATCTTTAGCAGACCGAGAACAAAGCCGACCACCAGACCGGTAAACGCGCCCCGTGCGTTGATGCGGGGCACAAACAAACCAAGGAGGAACACGGCCGTGATGGGTGGCGCCAGATAACCCTGCACACTTTGCAGATATTGATACAGGCCGCCTCCCGAGATATATTTCATGACCGGAATCCAGACGATGCCCAGCACGACGACGACTCCGGTGGCCAAGCGTCCAACGCGGACGAGGGCACTTTCCGTGAGTCCTGGTTTAAGTCGCTTGTAGATATCGACGGTGAAGAGGGTGGCGCAGGAGTTGAACAAGGAGGCGAGAGAACTCATCAGCGCGGACAATAATCCGGCGACCACGATGCCACGCAGACCCGAAGGCAGCAAGGTGGTGACCATGGTGGGGAAGACCGCGTCACCATTGAGGGAGCCATCCGTGCGCAAGGGAATATGCAGCAGTCCTTTTTGGTGCAGGGCGAAACCAATCATGCCGGGGATCAGAAAAACGAAAACAGGAAGCACCTTGAGGAATCCGCCGAAGATGGCGCCGCGCCGCGCATCGCGCAGGGATTTGGCGGCGAGGGTGCGCTGCACGATGTATTGGTCAGTGCACCAATACCAGATGCCGATGATGGGTGAGGCGATCATGACACCAAGCCACGGAAAATCCGGATCCGACAGCGGTCGCCACAATGCGACCCGGGTGGATTCGGCTGCGAGGGTGGACTTCAATTCGTCCCACCCCCCGAGCTGGCTCAGGCCGAACAGGGTGATGAAGACAGAGCCAGCCAACAGCAGGGCGGTTTGGGCTACTTCCGTGTAAACCACCGCGCGCAGACCGCCTAGAATGGTGTAGATACCCGTCAGGATTACGGTGGTGAGGGCTCCAATCCAGAATGCGTTTTCAGGAGAACCGAAGGTATCGGGCAGCAGGGCCTGAAATACAATCGCGCCGGCATAGACGGTCACAGAGACTTTAGTGAACACATAGGCGACCAGACTGACGATGGAGAGCACCCAGCGGGTGCGACCATCGAAACGGAGCTCGAGAAATTCCGGCATGGTGAAAACGCCGGAGCGATAGTAGAAGGGCACAAAGACCCAGCCGAGCATGAGCATGATCCACGCATGTAATTCCCAATGCGCCATGGCCATGCCGCTGGTGGCTCCATTGCCCGCGAGGCCGACGATGTGTTCCGAGCCGATATTCGAGGCAAGTAACGAACAGCCGACGACGAACCAGCTCAGGTTGCGACCGGCGAGAAAATAATCCGCCGTGGTGTCGGTCTTGCGGGAAGACCACCAGACAATGACAACGAGCAAGGCGAAATAGCCGGCAATGATCAGCCAATCTAGTCCAGTCATGGGGGAGTGGGGTTCTGGGGTTGGGGTAAGTGGCGGAGAGGGAGGGATTCGAACCCCCGGAACCTTGCGGCTCAATGGTTTTCAAGACCATCGCGATAGACCACTCTGCCACCTCTCCGTTCTCGTAGAGGGAGAAGTTTTGCGAAAACCCGCACTTGTCCAGCTTTCTTAGTCGCTCCATGCTCCCAGCATGAGTGCGCCTGAACCCAATCCGGCTGTTGCGGAAATTCAAGGGTTGTATGGGCCATTCACCTTTTCGGAAAAATTACTGCAGAAAATCTGGGCCCTGGGTGGCTTTGATCAAGCTGCGATCCGGACGGAATCGGGTGGCAGGATAGAATTACTCAGTCCCGGAAAATGGAATCTGCTGGCTGGACCGGATTTTCGACACGCCCGCTGGCGATGGGGCGATGGCCCAGTGGTGACCGGCGATGTGGAACTGCATTTGCGGGCGGAAGACTGGCATGCCCATGGACATGTGAATGATCGCACTTACGACGGAGTAAAACTGCATGTCGTATTGTTTCCGCCGAAACCAGGCACGGTTACGATCGGCAGTAATGGACAACCCATCCCGATTCTGGCGTTGTTGCCATATCTGCGCCATGATTTGGAGGAATACGCGGCTGATGAAGCGGTGGCGAATTTGGCGAATTATTCCGAGATACGTCTGTTGGAATTGGTGCAGGGCACTGATCCCGAGGAGTTGAGCGGGCAATGGTTGGCCGCGGCAGTTCATCGCTGGCATCAAAAGAGACGCTTTGCTGAAATTCGGATCGGCAAATTGGGTTGGGTCGAGGCATGTCACCAGACGGCAATGGAGATACTGGGCTACCGTTATAATCGAGTTCCGATGTTGAATCTGGCGGGCCGTCATTCGTTGAAAGAGTGGCGAGCAGACGGGCGACTCACTGCCGATGGATTGATGCGGGAGGAAGGTGGTCATTGGGCACGATCTGGGGTCCGACCGGCCAACGCGCCAAAGCGACGTCTGCAACAATACTTGGATTGGGTGTCCAACGTGCCGGATTGGCCCCAAAGACTTTTGAACTTGGGAACCGACATCCCGGTGGCTTCATCCGCAGGATCGACCAGACAAGTGCGGCGTGATTTGGGTCTGCGGGGATGGCGAATGCGTTTTGGGGCCCAATTATGTGCAGAGTCCGTTGGTGGGACCCGGCTGGATACGATGATCTGTGATGGATTTTTGCCTCTATTATCGGCCCAAATTGGAGCGGATTTGCAGGGATTTTGGTATCATTGGTATCCGGGGGATATGCCGCAGAGTCTGAATTTGGTCTTGAGGCAAACTGATTGTTCCGGCTCGGAACGAGCGACATTTTGTCATGGAGTTGTGCAAGGTCTCATTGGTTGGTTACTTGCGAGAGAGGCTACAGGCCGCTCCGTGGGCTCTTGACATGGATTGAAGTAGAAATAGTTTTTCCCTTCTTACTCACACTCACTTTTATGAAAGTGGGCCTTCCGGCCCGCTTTTTTTTTCCCATTTAAACAAGCATATGAGCAGCGAAATACTATCCGTTCTAGAATACATGGAGAAGGAAAAGGGGATTGGCCGTGCCGACATGATCGCCACGATTACCAATGCCTTGAAGACGGCTGCTCAAAAAGGGGTTAACTCCGGTCAAGAGCTTAAGATTGAGATCAACGAGAAAAACGGGCAGATGCACGCCTGGGCTTTGTTGAAAGTCGTTGATTCCGTTAGTGATCCACGCACTGAGATCCACGTCGAACGCGCCCAAGTGATCAAGCCGGGTGCGCAGCTGGGTGAGATGATCGAGAAGGAAATCGACCCCTCCACGCTGGGACGTATCGCCGCTCAAACCGCCCGTCAGGCGGTGATGCAACGACTGCGTCAGTTTGAGAAGGATCGTATTTATGACGATTTCAAGGATCAGGTTGGCAATGTCGTAACCGGCACGGTGCGTCGTCGCGAGCGCAGTGATCTCTATATCGATTTGGGCAAGGCCGAGGCCGTGATGACCTCGCGCGAGCAGGTTCCGGGTGAAGAATATCAACCCGGCGAACGTATTCGCTGCCTGCTCCTATCCATTGATTCTTCCCCACGCGGACCTGAAATCATTCTCAGCCGCGCCAGCCCGAAGTTCGTGCGACGTCTCTTCGAACTCGAAGTGACCGAGATCGCTGATGGCACGGTCAAGATCGAGGCGTTTGCCCGTGAGCCCGGCTATCGCACGAAGATTGCCGTGACGAGTGCCGACAGCAAAGTCGACCCCGTCGGCGCTTGCGTCGGTGCCCGTGGTGCCCGCGTCAAAACCATCGTGCGTGAACTCGGTGGTGAGAAGATCGATATCATCCGTTACTTCAGTGATCCGCGTGAAATGATCCTGGAGGCGTTAAAGCCGGCCGTGCCGCGTGACATCATCATCGACGAGCACAGTCATCGTATCCTGCTCAAGGTTGCCACGGAAGATCTCGCGATTGCCATCGGACGCAAGGGGCAGAATGCCCGTCTTACTTCCCGCCTGATCGGTTGGCGCCTTGATATTGAGGAATTCAAGGCCGTGAGTGACGATCCGGTTCAGACCGCCATTGAGCTTTTGGTCACGACCTTTGCTTTGGACAAAGGAATTGCCGGCCGCCTTGTTGAGATGGGCATCAATTCACCCGGCGCCTTCGAAGGTGTTGAAGCCGATGACTTGGTGGATGCCGGGTTCACCGCCGAAGAAGCCGCTGCGATTATCGAACGCGTCGCCGCCCAACAAGAATAACCATAACGCATAAGCAGACCCGTTTTATCACGACAAATTACTGATGAGTATCCGCATTCACGAACTCGCCAAGAAGATCGGCATGGACAACAAGGAGCTGTTGACCCTGCTCAAGGAGCGCAACTTCGATGTGAAGAGCGTTTCCAGCACGATCGACAATATCTCGGCCGAGGCCTTGGTGCAGGAGTTGAAACAACCTGAGCCGGAAACCAAGGAAGCCGCCGTGGCCGAACCTGTGGCAAGTCCGACGCCTGCGGTTTCGAAAAATGCTCCCCCGAAAGTTAACGTGCCCATGGGGGCATTTGTGAAATCAGCCGGTGATATTGCGCGTGAAAAAGCGGAGAAAGCCGGTGAAGCCCCGAAGGCTCCCGCGATGCCGGTTCGCCCAGCGACACCCGCCCCTCCCAAAGCACCCGCCACACCGGTCTCACAGCCAGCGCCTTTACCGGCGACTCCCGGGGTAAAAGCTCCGGCTTCGGTTCCGCCACCGGTTTCGCGTCCTCCAGCTGCTGCCCCGGCGGTCCCCCCGATTCCAACGGCAGATTTGTCCGGGCCCAAACCGACTCCGACCATTGCTCCCGCGGCCGAAAAAGCGGTGATGAACACCGGGGAGGTAAAAGTCATCCAGATCAAGCCCCCTATTATCGTCCGAGACTTTGCGGTCGAACTCGGCATGAAGCCGTTTAAGCTCATTTCCGAGCTCAACCAAGCGGGTGGTTTTGCCTCGATGAATTCTACAATCGAGGAAGCGGTGGCCATCTCCGTTGCAGAGAAACACGGATTTATCCTGGAGATCAAACACCGCGGCGAAGGAGCCGCCCAACAGGCCGCCGCAGAGGAAAAGCAGGTCGTTGATCCTGAAGTCGAAGAGCTCGAGAATCTCGAGACGCGGCCCCCGGTGGTTTGTATTCTCGGCCACGTCGACCACGGCAAAACCTCACTGCTTGATTCGATTCGCAAGACCAAGGTCGTGGCGGGAGAAGCCGGTGGCATCACCCAGCACATCGGTGCTTACCAGATTGAGCGCGATGGTCGCAAAATCACCTTTTTGGATACTCCGGGTCACGCTGCTTTCACCAAAATGCGCGCCCGCGGTGCGGATGTGACCGACATTGCCGTGCTCGTGGTGGCCGCCGATGACGGCTTCATGCCGCAGACGGATGAAGCGCTCAAACACGCCAAGGATGCCGGGGTCGCGCTGATCGTGGCCGTCAACAAGATGGACGTAAAAGGTGCCAATCTGGACCAGGTGAAGACCCAGATGCAGCAACGTAACATCGCGCCGGAAGATTGGGGCGGTGAAACGATTACGGTGCCGGTATCCGCCATCAAGGGCGAGGGGGTCGACACCCTGCTGGAAATGATCCTTCTCCAAACGGACCTGCTCGAGCTCAAGGCCAACCCGAAGGCCGAGGCCAGCGGCATCGTGGTGGAATCGGAAATTGATTTTGGCCGTGGTCCCTTGGCCACGGTTATTGTTCAACGCGGCACGTTGCGCGTCGGCGATTCGATTGTCTGCGGATCCTATTATGCAAAAGTTCGCGCGATGTTCGATGACGAGGGCAAGAATGTTAAAGTTGCCCCGCCGTCCACCCCAGTCCGCGTGATCGGCTGGTCCGGTGCACCTGAAAGCGGTGCCGCTTTCAAGGCGGTCAAGAACGCACGCATGGCCGAGGATTTGGCCGAGGAAGAGCAACTACGCCTCAAGCAGTTGACCACCCGCGCGGCAGCTGCGCCCAAGGAGGTTTCAGTTGAGAAGCTCTTTGCCAATATTGCCGCGTCCCAAGCCAAGGTCCTCAAGGTGATCCTCAAGACGGACGTTTTTGGTTCGGCTGAGGCTGTGCGCAACATTCTCGAAGGAATTCAAAGCACCAAGGTTTCAATGGAAATCATCGCCGGTGATGTCGGCTTGGTGACCAAGAATGACGTCCTGATGGCCAGTGCTTCTGACGCCATGATCATCGCTTTCCACACCAAGTTGGAAAACGGAGTGACCCCGCTGGCGAAGCACCATGGGGTGCGCATTGAGTCTTTCGACATCATTTACGAACTCGGCGACAAAGTGCGCGAGACGATGGCCGACATGCTCGAGCCGGATCTGAAAGAGATCAAGCTGGGTGGAGCCGAAGTGCGTCAGGTATTCCCGCTCGCCAAAGGGTTTGTCGCCGGCTGTCTGGTCACTGAAGGCAAGATCACCCGCAATTCGCTCGCCCGGCTGCGGCGCAAGAAGGATATCATTCACGAGGGCAAGGTGAGCACGCTCAAGCGCTTCAAGGACGACGCGAATGAAGTGCGCGCCGGTCTCGAGTGCGGTATCAAACTGGATGATTTCAACGGCTATGAAGCCGGCGATATTATCGAGTGCTACGAGGTGCAAAAGGTGCGCGCCTCACTCTGACCTAACGGACAACGGATCATGGAGGATCGGTTGTCCCCACTATCTGACAACCCAATCACACCTGCGCCATGAGCAACCGCACCCTGCGTGTCAATGTGCTGATTCAGCGCGAAATCAGTGATGTCTTGCGTCAACAGCACCAAGCTGAAGCCGTGACGATTACGATCACCGAGGTGCGCGTGTCCCCTGATCTTCGAGACGGCCGGGTTTTTGTATCCATCGTGGGCGACGACGAGGTAGTGGATGAAAAACTGAAGTGGTTGCGCAAACAGGCTCCTTTGATCCGCCGCGAATTGAGCAAGCGGATTGTGCTCAAGTTTCTGCCCAAACTCGAATATGTGCTCGATCACGCTGCTGAGCGCGGGACGCGGATCGTGCAGTTGCTGGATGAGGTGGATCGGGAAAGCGGAGAGAAAGCGTAATGGATAAGTTTTATCCGGAGCTGTCTGCACGCTTCGCCGCCATGGTTTCGCAATTGGCGGGAAAGAAAATTGCCGTGATTGGACATGCCCGGCCGGATGGAGACTGCATTGGTTCGCAAGTGGGACTTGCCCGGGTGCTGGCCCAGCGCGGATTGGATGTCGTATGCGTCAATGCGGATGTCGTTCCACGGCGGCTCAAATTTCTTGTCACCGAGGTGCCGTTTCTGCGCACCGATGAAATTCTCGCGGTTGCCGATGAATACACCGCGATCTTTGTCGATTGTGCGGATGGCTTTCGGGCCGGGAGCCGATTGCAGGCCGCATTTCCGCGGCCGATTGCGATGGTGGATCACCACATTTCCAATGTTGGATATGCGGAGTATGACTTCATTCATACCGGTTCGGCAGCCACGGCTGAAATTTTGGCCGGCATTTTTATCGACCTCGGTTACGCGGTCGATGCCGTCGCGGCCCAAGGGCTTTACACCGGAATCCTGACCGATACCGGACAATTCCGCTTTCCTTCCACCACTCACCGTTCATTCGTGTTGTCGGCCGAGCTTCTGGTCTATGGCGCGCAACCGAATATTGTCGGCTTTGAATTATACGAACGCGAATCCATGGGGAAATTGCGCTTACTGGAGGCTTTTCTCAAATCACTCAAAATGGAGTGCGATGACCGGGTATGCATCGGCATTTTACCGCGCGGAATCTTTGAGGCCACGGGTTCAAATTCTGAGGATACCGAGGGATTGGTCGATTATGCGCGCTCCATTGAAGGAGTGGATGTGGGCGTGTTGATCGAAGAGCGGGAGGATGGCACCTTGAAAGCCAGTTTGCGTGCGACGGATACGGCCTACCGCCTGGATCGTATTGCCGCGCAATTCCAAGGTGGGGGACACGCCGCCGCTGCCGGGTTGAGTTTGAAAATAGATACCACGGAATTTTACCGGCGTTTGGTTGAGGCCATTGCCGTGCAAATCAAACAAGTCGATGAAGCCGGAGCAGCCGTAACATGATGTCGCCTCCAAACGAAATGTGCGGGGTGTTGCTGGTGGACAAACCCACTGATCATACCTCGCACGACGTGGTGGCCCGTTTGCGCGGAAAATTGAAGACCCGCAAGATCGGTCACGCCGGCACGCTCGATCCCATGGCCACGGGGTTGTTGATCATCTTGGTGGGCAAGGCCACGCGGATTTCCCAATATCTGATCAGCCTCGACAAGGAATACACCGGGACGATTGAACTCGGCAAAATCACGGACTCGCAGGATGCCGAGGGCCAAGTGATGGAAACGCGACCGGTTCCCGCCTACACCCAGAAGGAGATCGAAGCGGCCATCCAATCCTTCATGGGTGATCAGTATCAGATGCCTCCCATGTATTCCGCGATCAAGATCGACGGGGTGCCACTCTACAAAAAAGCACGCAAAGGTGAAGAGGTGGTGCGTGAACCCCGGTTTATCCGCGTTTCCGCCTATGAGCTTACGCGTTTCGCCCTCCCGCATTTGGATTTCCGACTGCGGTGCAGCAAAGGCACCTATGTGCGGACTCTGGCCCACGATTTGGGACAGAAGCTCGGTTGTGGTGCCCACCTCTCGGCCTTGCGCCGGACCGCGACCGATCGGTTTAATATTTCGCAGGCACTTACCCTGGATGAGATACAGAGCCTGTCATTGCCTGATATTGAAAAGCGGCTGATTCCCATCCATGAGGCCGCCCCGAGTGTGGCTCTGTGAGTGCAATTCTCCAATTTAGCGGCCTTGCTGCCTCCCAGTTGCCAGACCGGCCATTGCATCTGGCCGTGGGGATGTTTGACGGACTACATCGAGGACATCAGGCGGTTATCCAACAGGCGGTGGATGCCGCAAAAGAGGAGAATGGCGTCGTAGCGGTGCTCACATTTTGGCCGCATCCCAGTGTGCTGTTCCGTCCACAGGATGTCACCCGCATAATCATGACTCCGGCCGTAAAGGCGCACGTATTGAACCGACTTGGAGTCTCAGCATTGATTACGGAGCCGTTTACGCCGGAATTTGCCGCGTTGCCCGCCGAAAAATTTCTGCCGATGCTGCAGCACAATCTGCCACGCTTGAAGGTAGTTTATGTGGGCGAGAACTGGCGTTTTGGTCGCGGAAGGATGGGTGACGTTGGCCTGTTGAAACAGTCTGCGAAAGGTTCGGGCCTGAATGTCGTCAGCGTGCCGCGGGTGCGGAATGAGGACGAAGCGATCAGTAGCACAGCCATCCGCTCGTTACTTGAAAAGGGAGAGATTGAACGGGCAAATCAGATGCTGGGCTATGAGTATTTCGCGGATGGCACGGTGGTGCCGGGTAAAGGTTTGGGTCGGAAAATTGGGTTTCCTACCTTGAACCTGAACTGGGTTCCGGATCTGCGGCCCCGGTTTGGGGTTTATGCGGTGAAAGTGCGAAAAGAAGATGGCAGTCCTTCATTGCCTGGGGTGGCGAATTATGGGCTGCGACCTACGGTAGAGGACACCACGGAGCCTCGGTTGGAAGTTCATCTCCTGACCGACTGTCCGTATGGTCCCGGCGAAGAACTCACGGTTGAATTTCATGCATTTCTACGCGGGGAGCAGCAGTTCTCCGGGGTGATCGAATTGGAGAAGCAAATTGCCCGGGACCGCGTCACTGCAGCCTCAATTCTGGCCGGAGCATAATTATAAAAAAGCCGTTCAACCAACAAGTTGAACGGCAAGATGGTGGACCCTACTGGGCTCGAACCAGTGACCTCTTCGATGTCAACGAAACGCTCTAACCAACTGAGCTAAGGGTCCCAAAAAATGAGTTGGTGAGTAAGCACGAGAGCGGAGGCGATGTGCAAGTAAAATTCTCTTTGGGGTGGGAGAGACCGACGAACGTCGAAAACACACATACATCGCTTGAAACACGGGCGGTTTTTGTCCCGTATGCTCCCATGCTGCAATCGCTTCGCATCCGCAATCTCGCCCTATTGGAGGAGGTCGCGCTCGATTTTGAAGCGGGATTCACGGCCGTTACCGGTGAGACCGGTGCGGGTAAGAGCATCCTGCTGGGAGCACTCAGCTTGCTGGCCGGTGAACGGGCAGACAAAACCATCATTCGACAAGGAGCCGAAGGATGTGAGGTCGAGGCCAGTCTCTATTTTACGGATTCGGCCAAGATGGATGCCTTGCTGGAGACATTGGATCTACCCCGGTGTGAAGAGGGACTGCTGTTGATCAAACGGAGTCTGATGCGCGACAAGGCGCCCAAGATCACCGTCAACGGGGGATTGGCGACCTTATCCTCCCTGCAACAAATCGGTGAGCGGTGGATCGATTTTCACGGTCCGAGTGAACCCCGTCGCTTGTTGAAAGACAGTTGCCAGTTGGAATTGTTGGATCTTTACGGACGTTGCGAAGGCCAGCTTGCGACCTATGCCGAGTCGTATCGCCGATGGATGGATCTCGTGGCGGAACATGATCGGATTAGCGGAGAGACAAAACTGTCTCCGGCTCAACTGGAGTTTTTACAGAATCAGTTGGCGCGAATGGATGCGCTCGAGCTCACCGCAGAGTCGATCGACAAACTGGAAGTAGATTTTAAACGAATGAGTCAGTCGCAGGGCCTGATCGAATTGGCCGGCCGATTGGCGGAGGGGTTGAGCGGGGAAGACGGGGCCGAAAGCAAAATTGCGGCGACGCTGCGTGAGGCACGCCAGTTGCAGGATTTGGATCCGGCTAGTGGATCACTCGTCGAGCGACTCACGGGTCTGTCGGTCGAACTCAATGATATCGCAGCGGAAGTCACCACCTTGGTGGAGCAATTGCAGTTTGATCCGGAGCAAGCCGAGCAGTTGCAGGAGAGCATGAACACATGGTTGGATCTGCAGCGGAAGCACGGCAAAGATTTGGCGGCCGTGATTGCGGCGCGCGATGCCATGCGTCGTCAGTTGGAGGTGCAGGGCGATATTGAAGGTGCGCTGCTGCGACTTGAGAAACAAATGTCTGAGGCGCTGAAATTGGCCCGGAAGCAGGCTGCGATTTTACGCGAGCACCGCGAGAAGGCGGCCAAAACCTTGGCTAAGCTGGCCGCCAAAATGATTGCCCAGTTGGGCTTCGCCAAATCGGAGTTTCAGATCGGGATTGTGCCGTTGGCAGAGCTTGGACCCACGGGTGATTGCGGGGTTGAGTTTATGTTCTCCCCGAATGTCGGTGAGGCGGCCCTGCCACTGAGTCGCATCGCATCCAGTGGTGAACTGGCCCGGGTGATGCTCGCGCTCAAGACGGTCTTGGCGGACTTGGATGGCGTCCCTCTGCTGGTTTTCGATGAAGTCGATGCCAACGTCGGAGGAGAGATCGGCAGTGTCGTGGGCCAAAAAATGGCCGAGATCGCCCAAAACCATCAAGTGCTCTGTGTAACCCACTTACCGCAAGTCGCGGCCCAGGCCACCTGTCATTTGGTGGTCGAAAAAGACCAGACGAAAGACCGGGCGGTTGTTACGATTGCACCGATCCAGATGAATCGGAAATCACGTCTCAGTGAACTCGCGCGCATGCTGGGCGATCGTAATGCGAAGAGCGCTTTGGCTCACGCGGCTGAACTGTTGGGAGACTGACTCAGTTACCCACGGTCCGGAAACTCCGCCATTTTTCCAGCGGCAGGTTGGCGACGGCAATGATTGCCAGCTGGGAGATGACAAAAGCGAGCAACCACCAGAAGGCAGCCTCCATGAAGCCGTAACTGTGTAGACCGACGCCAAGCATGTTCGTGCCGAACCAGCTCCAACTTGTGACAATGTTACCAAAGACGGCGAGGCACATCAGACCGCGTTGCTTCACCAGACCGCCCCAACGGGCATGCAGGATGATCGCGTTCCAGAGCACGATGATGAGGGCGCCGTTTTCCTTGGGATCCCAGCCCCAGAACCGGCCCCAAGACTGGTCGGCCCAAATGCCGCCAAGGACCGTGCCTACAAGACTGAACAACGTGGCGAAGCAGACGATGCCGTAGACCATGCGGGCGAGGGAATCGGCCGTGGCTTTGTCCAGGGTGGTCGTGAACAATCCGCGTCCGATATAGATCAGGGCGAGGAAGCCAGCCAGGAAGGTGGCCGCGTAGCCTGTGGCCACAACGACCACATGGGTCGCGAGCCAAAAATTCGAATCGAGCACCGCGCGCATCATTTCAAGGGTATCACCACTGAGAGAGAGGTGGTGCGCGATCAGCAGGGTGCAGAATCCGACAGCGCCGGCCGCGACACTGCCGATGCCGTTCTTGTAGATGGATTCCAGGATCAGGCAGAGCAGCACGGCTCCCCAGCCAACAAATAGAGCGGACGAATACAAATTGGTGACGGGTGGTCGGCCCTCGAGCCACATCCGGGTGACGATTCCGGCCGTGGTCGCGACGAAGGCCAAGACGATCAGCCAGAAGGCAGAACGTCCCAGCACATGCGGCCACTTCAGCCATGAGAAGATGGCGAGTAGGAAGGCCACCACGTAAAGCTCCATGCTGGTGTAAAAAGGTTGAGCGGCGTTGAAGCGCACTTCCGTATCCGTCTTCTTCAGGATGTCCGCATAGCGTTTGTGGAGTTCCGCCCGATAGAGATCGATGATCTTGTTGAACTGTTCTGGTTGATTATTCCGCCAGGCATGAGCCAGGCCGGCATAGGCCAGTGCGGTGGTGTTGATCGAGCCATTGGAGAACGTTTCCAATAGGGCCTGGCCAGTTGTCAGCCATGAATTTGGATCGCCGTTTTCTCCAACGGGTGGAATCGGACGCAGGGTGCTGCCTGTGGCCATCGCGTCATAACGCTGCCCCATGGCGATCATGGCACCAAACACATCCTCGGCATAGTCCTCGCCGCGTTGTTTGGCGCGGAGTGCTTCGATGCCCATGGGAACGATTGCCTGGAAACGCAGCAATTCGCCGAGAAAATCCTCGGTGTCCGGCATCACCAAGGAATGCTTTAGCTCCTGATAACGGGCGACATTCAAGTGCAGTTGCACGACGGCACGCTGAAACGGGGAACGCTGCTGGGTTTCAATCTGCTGGGCGAGGGTCGACTGGCGTTGCAGTTCAGGCAATTCCGCTTTTAGTTGATTAAAAGAAAAACGTTTTTTGCCGTCGCCGTCCGTTGGCTTCAGATTGAACAGGGCGAGTACATCGGGATGGCTGATCTCCAAGGTGCGATAGTCATCGCTCAGACCGGATTCGAAATAAACCGTTGCGAGCCAGGCGATGGGTGAGAGTTGGCCTTTGTCCGGGAGGGTGACCCTTTGCCGACCCTGTAGTTGCAGCAGGGTGCCGCGCGCCACGGTGTCCATGGGCTTGATCCGCCCGTTCACCAGCACCGGTATTCGGCCAAATCCAGCAAGGTCAAATTCACTTACTTGCTTGCGCGGAAAGAGGGTGCTGACCAGCCATGCCCCACCCACCAACAGGACTATGAGTGGAATGTGTTTTTTCATGCGGCAGCGCGATGTTTGCGGTTGAAACCAACCAAGGACAGACCGAACTGGAGCAGCAACCCGATGGACATCAGGCCGCAGGAAATATAAGGGAGCACCCAACTGGGATTGTGGACGACCTGCAATACGGTGGTGCGGTCGTCATTGTCGAAGCCGGCCTGATAGAAGGTGAGCCCGGCGTAGCGCAAGGGATTGTTCATGTAGATCAATACCTCGCGATCATCCTGCCCATCGACCGTGGTCAGCTTGATGCGACTCGAAAAGTTTTTCGGTATATCCGTGCCGGCATAGACGTCATGCGAGAAGTCGATCAGCTTGAGCGAAAAGGGTTTGTAATTACGGGCGAAACGCAGACTCAGTGCCCATGTGCGTCCGGCATATTCGAAAGACTGCGGCATGAGCAATTGGGTGGAGACGAGCCAGGTGCCGAGGGTGCCTTCCGGTCCGATCAGTTCCACATAAGCGGCCGCGAGATTGCGCTCGTTTTGTTTGTAGGTGAGGGGCAGGGGAGTGGTGGCGATGCGCGGGCCGATTCCGGCGGTTGCGAGCGACTCCGGAGCATTGGGCACTTGGCTGCGCATCTGCAGGGCGGCATTGGGATAGTAGTCCCGAACGACCACGCGAAACGGCAACTTGGGGTATTGGATTTCTGCTCCACGATCCAGGCGTGAATCTGGAATCGCCACCACGTCATCGTAATTGGCTTTGGTAGTATCGATGATCGCCAGCTCGTTGTCGCGGTAGCTCTCGGAATAGTTCTTCGTTTCCCCTTCATCGAGTCGCATCTGATATTCTTCCTGCCACAGTCCAGTCAGCAGTTCGCCAATCAACAGGATGATCAGTCCAATGTGCGTAAGCTGGATACCCGCCTTGCGCCAGGTGAACTTGAAGCGATTGATGTGGGCAGCGACTAGATTGATGAGCAGGAGGCCGCCGATGAAATAGCCACCGGGGAAAACCGGGACCGGGATTTGGGTGCCTGGGATTTTTGCCAGCACGAAGAAGGTTTGGAAGAACTTGGCCTGCACCCCCCATACCCCGAGTTGGACCTGAGCGAGGGTCGCCCAGAAAATCAGCACAATCGACAGGGCGAGTAATGCGACGGTGAGGCGCAGCGATACAAAAAAATCGACGAAGGCTTTCCAGTATTCACGCATGGCTCAATGGACGTGGCCTTTGACGGTTTTAAGGAATTCCAGAAAAGCAGGCTTCTCCGCGGTGACCACACCGACAGCCCCGGTAAGTTTAAAGAACCACGTATTGCCTTCGAACGTGATGAAAGCGGCCAGCGTCTGCTGGGGTTCGGTCGCATCCGGATTGGTCAAATCGACCAGCTTGAAGTCGAACTCACCCGTTTGGGTCACCGTGTAGGCGCCGGGCAGTTCAGCCGGGCTTAACGGCGTGAGCTGCAGTTGATCGCGCCAACGATTGATATTGGCCAGATCGCCGCCGACATCGCCGGGAAATGCGGTGATGGACAGTTCCGCACTATGGCCGTCGTTGGAAGTGATACGGTAGCTGCCCCGGCGCATGGCGGAGGCGGGCTGGGCAACCCAGTTACTCGGTGCCTGCCACTCCAGATCATGTCCTTGGGCCGTGGTCACCGCGGTCGATGCCATATCGGTTGATCCCATTCCGGGCATGGCCGGGGGAGCTTCCTTGGGCACGCGGTAACTCGTGACCTCAGCCTTCCGGCAGCCCGTGATCAGGAGGCACCCAAATAGCGCTGTTAAACTGGCGTGGCGAAGACGCATGGAGGACAATTGAATCCGATCCAGGCGGTAAATCGCAACCCAATCCGAAAAACTATCAGCTGGGTTCTTGCCCGGGATTAGGACGGAGCTACGATCTTGCCTTGCCCAGTCCGGCTGGGAAAGTAGCTGAGTGCAATTTACGGCTTTGGGAGATACCGCAGTGGCCATCGAAGTTGGCGAAGTCGTTACCACCGCGGTATTGGCAAAGGTAGGGGCCTTGACCCTCAAATTGCGCAAAGATCCGCCGCGCGGCACCGTTGAAATTGTGCCCGCTGCGACGACCGTAACGGTATTTTATGATCCATGCCGGATCACAGGATTTAAAGACTTCTGTGCTGAATTGGAGATTTTTGCGAACAAGGCCAAACTGGCCAAGGTAAAGAAACCCCGCGCGATTATTGTGCCGGTTTGCTACGGAGGGGAATTCGGACCGGAACTTTCCGTGGTGGCAACCCAAGCCAAACTCACCGAAAAAGCGGTCGTGGTCTTGCACACCAAACCAGTATATACCGTCCACGCGGTGGGATTCATGCCGGGGTTTCCTTATTTGGGTGGTCTGAATCCAAAACTACATACCCCGCGATTGGACCAACCCCGGGTGATTGTGGCAGCAGGAAGTGTGGGTATTGGCGGATCGCAAACCGGTATCTATCCGTTCGAGTCACCCGGTGGTTGGAATCTGATCGGCCGCACGCCGTTGAAATTGTTTCAAGCGGAGGAAGTCGAACCCTCCCTGTTTTCCGTTGGGGATCGGGTAATGTTCAAGGCCATCACAATGGAGGAATTTGAGAAATGGAAATAACCGTCATTCGTCCGGGTATGCTGACGACCGTGCAGGATCTCGGTCGTTGCGGGCATCGGGCTCTCGGGGTCTCGCCGGGTGGAGCGATGGATCCATTTGCCCTGCGCATGGCGAATCTTTTGGTGGGTAATGATGGAAATACAGCCGGTTTGGAAATGACCCTCGCCGGGGCGGAATTTGAATTCGGGGCCGATACCTTGGTGGCGGTGGCAGGTGCAGACATGGGTGGATTGGAGTCACGCAGACCCCACCGGGTTAAAGCTGGTGAGCGGGTGAAATTTGGGCCCGCCAAACAGGGCTGCCGGACCTATCTGGCCGTTGCCGGTGGCTTCCAGATCAAATCGTTGCTGGGTGGATGCGGAACGGATCTGCGTTCGAAGTTCGGTGGGCATGCAGGCCGCGCCTTATTGGCCGGGGATGTGTTGGAGGTCCACGATGTGAAGCGTGATTTCACCGGCGTTTGGTTTGCGGATCAAAGCATGTTTCCCAATTACTCTGCATCGCCCGTGATCCGGGTGGTCGTGGGGGCGGAAGCGGCCGAATTCAGCGGCGGTATCAGTCGTCCGGAATTTACGGTCAGCGCAAAATCGGATCGCATGGGCATCCGTTTGGATGGAGCCAAATTTGCGCGGAATGGATCACGTCAGTTGATATCATCGGCGGTGAACCCGGGAACCATTCAAGTCCCACCGGATGGAGAACCGATTGTATTGATGGCCGATGCCCAGACGATTGGTGGTTATCCACGCATCGCTCACGTCATTTCGGCAGACCTGCCATTGCTGGCCCAACTGAAACCCGGCGACAAGGTGCGCTTCACCAATGTTAAGATTGCTGCAGCGCATCAGGTATGGCGAGAACGGGAACGTAATTTCGGCCTTTTGGCGCAAGGCTTGCACATGAAATTTCAATGAACACGGTGGACCTCAACTGCGACTTGGGGGAAGGTGGAGCGCACGATGTCGAATTGATGGCTTTGATCACCTCGGCCAATATTGCCTGCGGGGGACATGCCGGCGATGCGGCGACCATGCGCGCCACCGTGAAGCTGGCCCAGGCGCATCGCGTTTCCATCGGCGCTCACCCGGGCTATGCTGACCGGGAGCATTTTGGCCGGCGGGAACTGGGTCTCACTACACGGCAAATCGAACAATTGGTGCGAGATCAGACTGCCCGCTTGATTACCATAGCCCACGAATGTGGGACGGAGGTCACCCACGTAAAACCACATGGTGCACTCTATAATCAGGCGGCCCGTGATCCCGCAGTGGCAGCTGCGATTGCATCGGCGGTTGGTGCACTTGATGGAAATTTGATTCTGATAGGTTTATCCGGCAGTTCGCTAATCACAGCTGGTCGTAAACAGGGCTTACGGGTGGCACAGGAGGCTTTTGCGGATCGCAATTATCTGGCCGATGGATCGCTGGCTCCCCGCACCATGGCCGGAGGTTTGATCGAGGACTCTACTATGGCAGCCAGACGAGCCTTGCAAATGTGCCAGGATCAGGAAGTCGAAACCATGGACGGAAGTCGGCGGGCAATCGTCATGGATACGCTTTGTTTGCACGGCGACGGACTGCAGGCGGTAACCATGGCGCGGGAAGTTCGTCGAGTCTTGACCACCGGTGGGATTACTTTGCGCAATTTAGCGAGACCCACTTCGGCCCGATGAAGCGCATCCTGTTGACCGGCTTCGAACCCTTCGATGGTGCGACGGTAAACCCATCCGAGCAAATTACCCGCGAGCTGCACGGTAATATCATCGCAGATTATGAAATATCCGGAGAGGTGCTCCCGTGTGAATTTCGTCGTTCAATCCGTGAACTGAAGCGGCATATCAAACGCATATCTCCATCATTGGTGATATGTCTTGGTCAGGCCGGTGGCCGGGACGGTATCACCCCGGAACGCGTGGCTATCAATATGGATGATGCCCGCATCGCTGATAACGCCGGTAACCGTCCGATCGATCGACCGGTGGTGCAGGGTGGGCCGACGGCGTATTGGTCCACGCTGCCCATCAAGATGATCGTGGAAAAATTGCAGGAGCATCGCATCCGCGCGGTGGTGTCGCAGACCGCCGGCACCTTTGTATGCAATCATGTTTTCTATGGATTGATGCATGCGATCCACGGACTAACCGCTATTCGCGGTGGATTTATTCATGTGCCTTGGCTGCCTACTCAGGGACGACCCAACCTGTCGTTGAAGTCGATGGTCCGGGGTATTCGCTTGGCCATTGAAGTATCTGCCACCTGTGCCCGGGACCGGAAAATTTCCGGCGGGCATTTGCACTAATGCCGGTGTCAGGCGGTCGATTCAGCGCATGACCACGGTCGTTCCGGAAATTGGTGTATAGGCGGCTACTACCACGCCGCGAATATTGTCCGCATTGACCGAAATATAATCGTTCCGACGGTTATTCAGTCCGGTCGTGCGCCAACCGTCTTTGGTCTTGGCCACGAGGACGTGGGCAATGTTGCGGTTATCTTTGCGGAAGACGACCGACATGCCGCGAGTTAGTTTTTCAAAGGCGACGGGTTTTACGACCAAGAGGGTGCCGCTGCTATACAGCGGGAGCATGGAATTACCGGTGCCACGCACGATAAAACTTCCCGGCGTAGTTGCGACCACTCGATCGGCTTGTTGTCTGGCCTCCCCCAAAGGGCGAAGTTCCGCACTGGGCGAACCGGCCACATAATTACCGGCAATATAGGTTTCTGCGGCGGAGGATTGGGTGACGACGAATGAACTAACGATGGTAGCAACCAGTGTGATGATTCGGCGTCGGTGATTAACCACGCCCTGACCATGATTTACGTAATTATTCGGGCAAGGGAATGTATGTAAGGTTCATTCCCCCGCCACTATCTAGTGATTTAACCCCGGTCTCGACTGGGC
>Ga0222714_10000715_pt1 | contig 37994 bp, 44 predicted proteins | sample C33_3DmetaG_FD_165048 | JGI IMG/M metagenome (GOLD analysis project Ga0222714, IMG submission 165048) | Estuarine water microbial communities from San Francisco Bay, California, United States - C33_3D | ecosystem: Environmental > Aquatic > Marine > Unclassified | place: USA: California...
TCGTTGCAGGGACCGATGCGTCCGTTTGGAAATACCAGATACTCGAATCGAATTGCCATGCAAACGTCCCACCGGCATAACCGCGTACTGTGTCCGCCGACGATTCGGTGATGTATGTATTGCTGCCGCCGTCGAGGTAAATCTGTTGACCAGCCGGAATCGCTAGGTAGCTATTAAGCGTCAAACCCTGACTCGCGCCGAAGGTCGCCGCCAGCGCGCCTCGGGAGTAGATGCGGACGTCGCCGGAGGCGTTGGAGGCATTGATATTCAACCCACCACTACCAGACGCTATCAGTGCCACTCCATCGGCGTATTGCGGAGCACCTGCCGAGAATGTTGACGAGAAGACGTCCAACGTGAACCGCGTAGCACTGCCGTCGTTTCCAACGTAGAAGCTCGACCGTGCCGCGCTGCCGTTCGAGAGGTTGCGTACTCGCACCGCTTGCGTACCGGTCGTCGTCGCGTCAAAGGTGTTCGTCCCGGCTCCGTTGACGGCCAGGAGGCCCGCTGCGGAGATGGACATGTATTTAGTCGTCCCGATGCCGAACTCAATTGGCGTGCCAGACGCTGCCCGGATGAATGTCGCGTAAGCTGTGCCGTCAGAGAAGAAGGATCCCGCCGTCGATCCGTTCTGCCCGACGTAGGCGCTGCCGCCGGTGTTCGTCATAGCCATCGCGGCGTAGGACGTGCCGGTTCCCGGCTGGAGTGTGAGGGGGAACGCCGACGAAACTGTAAATGTATTCGCCGCATTCAACAGCGCCACATTGCTGCTGCTGGAGATGGCCGACCCGCCGCCCCATGCGACTGAGCCAGACCACGTCAGCGCGCCCGCGTTGTTGTACAGATTTGTCGTCGTTGAACCGGGCACCGCATTTGGAATGACAATACCGTGCGTGGACGGGACCCCACCGCTAAGGCTGATGCCACCAGCAAAAGTCTGCCCGGACGCGTTGGAAAACGTGTTGGCCTGGTCGAGATACGCGACGTTCGACAGCGTCCCGCCGGTATTAATGCTCGTCCCGTTCAACTGCAATGCCGAAGTAGCATTCAGCGTGCCCGTGACCGTCACCACGGCGCCAGATTCCGACACGATGGAATCGCCCACCGCATTCGACGCGGTAAACTTGGCCAGCTTTCCCGTGGTGCCGCTCAACGATGAACCGGTCGCCAAGGGGATACCGTTCCACGTCAGCGTGCCAGCATTGTTGTACAGCGCAAACGACGTATCTGCCGGCACGTCAGATGGCATCACAATACCAGCGTCGGTCAAAGTACCACCGCTCAACGCTAGGCCCTTATCCAAGGCCAGCTGCTCAGCCGTGGCGCCACCGGTCACCTCAAGAGCATTGGCCGCCGAAGACGTGGCGGCAATAGTAGTAAAACGGGCGTCTGATGGGGGCATTATGCGGTCCTCACAAGGGCCAGCGACCACACATAACTAATGGTCCCTGTGTCAGTTTTGGTTTTAACGGCATACGTTTTTGCAGTGCCTCCCGCAGCAAACGTAATGGCGGAACTTGCCTGCAATTCTCCGTTGTTATCAGAACTTGAAATCTGCACCAATGGGGTGTCCGGCGCGCCATCGCTTAAATTAAACAAACCAGCGCTGACCGTTTCCGATGCCCCAGCCTGCAACATACCCTGCAGCTGGTAGGTGCCAACCAGATCATTAGAATCAATGGTGAAAAAAGAACTGCCAGGATGCAACGTCGCGACAGTCGTGCCGCTTGGATATGACGTGTTCGTGACAGGGTAAAAATCATTGCCGCCGAACGTAAACGCCGCCCCTCCCAAGCTCGAGCTGAGAGCCGTCGACGCAATGGGGTCATACGTGTCCTGCAGGACATCCTGACTGTTATAAACAACCGCCTTAATCGTCTCTGGCCCCTGGTACACCGTTACCTTGCCGTCCGCCGGCAAGATAATCGGGTTTGACCATGGGGTCAGTAGCGCGGCGTCCTGGTACACCGTGGTGGGCGTACTGGTACCGGTAACGTATGTATAGACCTTGCCCCCAGACAGGGGAGCTCCGGTGCTATCGGTGAAATATAGAAACCAACTGGGAGTGAGTGTGCCTGCCATTTACTGTCCCTTCTGCGACTCATGCACCAACGCACCGACCAAGAAAGCGGGCACAATCCCACGCTTGGCCGCATCCGCGAGGGCTTGGAATCGCTCACCAGGACGTGCCTTGGCAAAAATCTCGCGCGCCTTGAGTATATCAGGGCGCGTTACGCCGTAATTGACGGCCCACGCTGCGTCTCGCTCATTCTTGGCGAACAGTAACAGAGGAATGCGGGCGTCTTTCTCAAACGCTGCCATTGTCGTGGGAGACTGCGCAACAGCGTCGAGCATTTGCCGAGTAACCTCTCCACCGCGATCCTGCCATGCGCTGCCGTAGTAGATGGAACCCTTCTCAACGGGATGCGCCGTAAGATTGCCTTTAATGTCAACTCCTGCGGCCTTGAGCGCAGCCCGCACTTCGGCCACCATCGCTTTGCCCATCAGCGTATTCGGTTCGCTGCTCGGATCGCCAGCGGGATTGCGCCCCAAGACCACAATGCCGCCGTCCTTGTCGTTCGCCAGCCAGTATCCCTTCGGCTCGAGCGCATCGGCGACAGTCTTCATGGTGGCCTGATCCAATCCCGACGGAATGTCCAGCACCAATCCAGTGGACTTGTCTTGCGACCCCTTCAAAAGACGCCCCGTATTCCAGGCGCCCATCTCTTGCGCGTCGAAGAAGGACCGGAAAGATTCCGTCGCATTCATCGCACGACGACTGCCTTCCGCCAACTGTGTGTCAGCCATCTGAGTGCCGGCCAATGGACGCGCCACGTTTACCGGGTTGAGTTCGTCCTTGTAGCGCCCCACCGTGCGCGTGGTCGGCCCGGGCATCAGCCCCTGCGCGGCATACAGCGCATCGTTGCCAAACTCCGTGTCCCAGCGGGCCTGGTCGTCAAACGCCCGCCGCGCTTCCGGTGTGGCATCCAGCAGTCCAGGCAGATGACCTGTGGCGGCCCCAGGCGTGGACTCATAGGTGGCACTCCCCTCAAACCGAGGGAAATACGTGGCGAAACTCTTGCCGGCATCCCCGGGATCAATCTGCCCCTGGCGAATCTTGCTGCCCACCCACGCCGCGGCCTGCGAGGAGCCGGTGTCCCAATCGTCAAACCCACCCAGCTTGCGTTCGTTCGCAATGCGAATCGCCGCCGCTCGGATGCGGTCCATGAACGCATGGTTCGCCTCCGACACGGTCTGATTCTCTGGGTAGCCCATCACGCGGGCCTCATGCATGTCATTGACACCACGTCCCACACGCTCTGGTGCCCAAGCCACCGACATCTGACGCGAAAATGGGTCACGTTTCAGCCCGATGTAGTTCCGCATCTCGTTGTAGACCTGCTCCAACTTCGGAATCTGTTCGTTCTTGAATCGCGCTGCGGTGATGGGATCGCCGGTCATCGCCTGCACATGCGCGTTGCGACTCATGTTCGCGTTTCCGCCCACAGAATTGGCTGGCGACAACACGGCGAGATTGTCCGCCATCTGATCGGCTACTTTCGTATCGCCAGCCGACCGACTCAAGAGGTCATCGCTGACCTCCCGATACCATGCGCGTCCCTGCACGCCTTCCAGCATGGCATTCAGGTAATTCTTGACCATCGCACTGACGGCCTGCGGCGTGTCCACCCCCCTAGGGGCGCCGACGTATTGCCCGGCCCGCACGGTCCCGCCGTGTCGCGCCTTGGTAATCTTCGGCAACACTTCTTCCGAGATAATCTCGCCGGCCCGCTTCGCCTCTCCGCTGGGACTCGGGCCCAACTCACTAATGATTTCTTGTCGGAGCCGTTGTAGTGCTGCGTTCAGACCATCAGGATCAGAGGTCATCTCCTTCGAGACTGGCATGTTGTCAACAATGGCTCGGATCACAGACTCTGTATCCCCGCGAAGGACTCTCTCGCGTCCGTAGCTCCGGTCCACATCTGAGACTTCAATACGATCACCCACAAGGGCGCTGTAACCACGAGAATCAAGGTCTAATTCTTCGACCGCGCGGGCGAGATCATCAGGATGCGACCGAGACAATTTCTTGAATAGGTCGTTGGCGCGCTTCTTGGTGATCTTGGACACCACGCGAGCCTCGCCGCCTGGACTCGGGTCCAAGATGCCGCCGACAATACCCAATCCCATGCCCAGCTGCTCCAACCGCGACCCGCGGTCAGGAGTGGCCCGTTCTCCACCGGTGAACCCCGACCCTAAGGCGTCCAATGACGAAACCGCCGCTTCGGGCGTCAACTGTCGCAACTCATCGCCAGCCTGCTGCGCAAACTCCGACGCGCCCTGATACGCCCGCTGCGCTAGGTCACGCGTGCCCTCGGCCACCTGCTGGACGGTCTGCATGTCCCTGTCAAACTTCGCCTTCGCTAGCCCCACCCCCAGCTGCGCGGCGGCCTGCACACGGTCACGCAGGGATGTCAATCCCTCGTCTGCTTGCTGATACAGCCCGACCAGCCATTCATCGAAGGAAGGTGTGGGAGGGCCGGACTGGCCCATCGCGCCACCAGGACCGCCCCCACGACCGCCCTGCGGCGCTGAAACAGGCGGGGCACCCCCACGCCCACCAACAGGCGGCCCGGGCACAATGCGCCCTCCCACGACCAACGGACGACGGTCCTGCGCCATTACGATCCCCCTCCTCCGGTATTCAGGCCGGGGCCAGCCGCCCGACTCGGCACCGACGTGGCTCCGGTCAGCATCTGCAACCCGCGCAGCACATTGGAGGCCGTCAACTGACTCTCCGGCAACAACGACGCCACACGGTAAATCTGCTGCGCTGTGAAACTCGCAAACTGCGGGTTATTGAGTAGGGCCGCGGCAAGCATCGCCGGACGTTCCGACACAATCGCAAGAGCTCCACTCAGGCCGACCAGGTTGTGATTCGCAATGCGACTGACCGCCTCGTCCATCGCTCTGGCTGCAGGAATCTGTCGCTGCATCGCCGCATTGATCGGACGCGCCTCGGGAACCTCGCGCACAATGCCTTCCTTCAGCGCACGCGCCGTGACTTTCTCAGCCGCCGCCGTGGCAGATTCTGCGGCGCCGGCAGGATACGACTTGCTAAACGTGTCGTAAATCTGCCGCTTCATCTTCTGCGCCTCTGCCACGGTCATCTTGTAGGGCGCATTTTTGAGCAGGTTGAAAGACCGCTCCAGAGCATCCAATTGCAGAGCCGCGGCCTGCGTGGAGGCTGGCCCCACGTCTCGTGCCGCCGCTCTCAAGGCATCCCGCAATTCCTCACGACGCACGAATCCGTCCGCGCCGGCAACGACCTCGTCCAGTGCATCCTCCAGCTCGCCGATCGTCTCGCGCACGGCACGCGCATTCCCGCGTCGAATCGTGCCTCGACCCTGCGACAGGACCGTCTCGGCAATTTCGTCCTTGGCCTGCTCGAGGCTGCCGCCCGTACGCATCGTCGAAGTGGAACGCGCCGTAGGCATCGTAATTTTCGCTCCACGGTTCCAGAGAGATCTCGCAGTGTTCTTCAGCCACGGAGCCGCCACAGATGCGACCTTGCCAGCCAGCCCTAAGCCACTCTGCTCAACACCGGCCCACAGCGCACGAATCTTGCGTTCGACCGGGTCGATGTCTTGGTCCGCATCCGACGCAATCTGCGCTGCGCCCGCCATCATCGCCGGAATCGTCAACCCACCAGACATCGCCGCCCCAATCGCCCCCGCCGCCGGCACCGCCATTTCCCGTCCGGTTGCAATCGACTGCTCACGACGCTCTGGCGTCATCCCACCCTGTCGTGCCGCAATCGCCGACATCTGCCGCTCAGGCACACCAGGTCGTTCCGATACCGTGCGTCCACCCATCACAAGTCTCGGCGCATTGAAAGGTTGTTGAGACAACGTCTGCAATGCCTCCCGCATGACATTCTCAGACGTTCCAGCCGGAAACTCCACGATGCCATGCCCGGGCACTTGCACGCGAATGGGACGGTCCTGCATCACCGCCCCCCTGCCCGCTTGAAGGTGCCGGTGGCCGCATCAAAGATCAGGTCTGCTTGACCCGCCTGATTGCCACCACCACTTGCTCGAGAAGGACGATACCGATCACCCACTCCGAACAATTCCCAGATTTTCTTCCGAGACAAGTCCACGGCGCTTTCTTGCACGTCCAACACACGCTGCATGTTGTCCCTGAGCGCCTTCTGCAATCCGTCTAATGTGCCAGAGGAGATACCAGACCGCAGTACATTACGCGCAGACCTGAGATCTTCCTCGTAGGATGCGCCCTTACGACCAGTTGTGTTGAATCGCAAGATGTCGTTCACCAAACCCTCAAGCAGCACGCCATACGCTGCCACATCAGGATTATTGAACTCGCCGCCGATATACGCTTTAACCGCATTTAGAGCACGGGCGTCAGTGAAACCTAAATCTACTGCCGCCTGCTTGAGGTTGTTGATGCCGGCTTCAATTTCTCCTGAAATCAGATACACAGAATTGGCGCGTTCGATGTTGTCCTTGAGTGTCTGGTTATAGGCATTGAATTGCGACTGCAACGTTGCCACGTCCACGCCCTTCTTCGCGGCCCACTGCTGCAATTCGGACGTAGCGCGATTACGCGTCTCACCTCGAGGCAACGACGAAAGTCGCCCTGTGGCCGCCATGAAGGCGTTGTAGCCCAGCCCCGTGTGCCCCATGATGTCCTGAGAATCACTATCTGCCGCCAGCACATCGGGCGGTGGTGTCTCAACGTCTACCCTCTCAGGTGCGCGTGTCGAAGATGCGGCCTGCCCCATCGTTCTGATAATGTTATTAATTTCATTCCTAGCGGCGTCTCGCTCTGCTGGCGTCGTCGCTGCCGCCATACGCTGTTGTGCCTGCCCCAACTGCTGATCCAACGTGAGAACACGTTCCTCTGGCGTCCCTTGCACCACGACCCGCGGCTTGCCATCCGGACCAAGATTACTTACGTCGACAAGCGTTTCGTCTGGTCCCAACTTCATCAAATTCTGAGGCTTCTTCGACATCTGCAGCAGCTTCTGCGCGAATTGTTCCGGCTGCTGCATCCAGAGGGTGCGCCATGCGCCGGTATCCACGCCAAGCGTGTCAGCCGCGGTAAACGACCCCTCAATCACTCTTGGGTCGAAATCCGATTGCACAATCGGCTCAACCAGGTGCATCGCCACATTCTGTGCCGCCCGATCAATCTTGGCCTGGTCCCCAGACTCGACCGCCTGCTGATAGGTCATGACTGACGTGTTGAACTGTGCCACCGAGGTCGCCAACTCCATACCCAACGGCCCAAGGCCCGACTGCGCTGACAGCTCCATGACCCTCTGCGGGTCCAACCTGCCGTCAACGATCGACTGTTCCAGCACATTGGACAAGACGTTCCTGTCCGCCTCCTGTCGTCTGGCCTGCTGGAGATTCAGTCGCGCCGTCTCGGTCAGGATGCTCTGCCGCTCTCGCTCGGCCTCGCGGTCCTTCTGCGCCTCCAACTGACCAGGAATTGCTGCCGCAAGCTGGCCCAGCTGTCCGAAAGCATTGGCCCAGATATTGCCCCTCTGCAGTTCTGCCTGAGCTCGAGCGTCTGCAGCGCCTTGGGAAATCCGTGCGACGTTTGACGCGTATGTGTCGTAAAAACTCATTGCAACCTCTTACGTCATGTATTGAAGTTCAGCAATCATGTTGCGATAAGCCTGATCAAACGACTGACCACGAGACATGTATTCCTGCATCCAGGCCTGCTGCTGGCTATTCAGGCCCTGCATAAAGCGCTGCTGGTCCGCAGTCAGGTCAATCTGCTGCTGCTGCATCTGATACGCCTTCGCCTGGTTGGCAGCGTTGTACGCGTTCTGATACGCCTGCTGCGCCTGAGCCGCATTAAACTGCGCGCCCTGCAAGCCGAACGCATTAGCCTGCTGATTAGCCGCCAACCCAGTGTTGACATTGAACTGCTGCGCCGCCAACGCGTTCGCAGCGTTCTGCATGGACGCCTGCTGTTGACGTTCCGCAGCGAGGTTGTAGTTTTGCAAGTTCAAACCAGCGTAATTAAACGCATTGGCCTGATTGGCCTGCTGGGCAGCCAATTCCCGCTGTGCAGCTGCATTGTAGTTTGCAGCATTAGCAGCATACGCATTGAGAGCGTTTGCTGCATTCATCTGGGCCGTACTCGCTGCCTGGGAATATCCCTGCTGCTGACCAGTTAGATTCGCCTGATATGCCCGCAAAGCCTGCTCAGCATTCATGCCCTGCTGTGTTGCCGCCTGTTGGAAATTCTGGCCGGCAGCAGCCAGTTCGGCATTGAAACGGGCCAAGCGCTGCGCTTCATTCTGCTGCGCTGCCGATAGTCCCTGACCAAATTGCTGCGCCTGTTCACCCTGCCTAACGGCCTGATTCAGCGCATATGTGTCACGGGCTCGGCTTACAGCATTGGCGTATTCCTGAGACCCCATCTGCTGGCCAAACGCGTTAATATCTTTCAGGGTTCCACCGGTACGAAGCAGCCCACGTCCAGCGGCGGACTGTTCCAGCGCTTTCCGGCCCTGCTCCAATCTAAATTGATAACCAGGATCCTGCTCAAGCGCCTGCTGCCCAGTCGGAAGTTCAAACTTCTGGGACGATGCCAATGGGTTATAAGAAAAATCAGGAATGCCACCCAAAGGCGAAACTGGCTTATTGGAGTCCAACTTTGGTTCACCGACAAACGTTGACGGAAGCGCCTGACCGTACGAAAACTGCTCAGGGGATGCCAAGCTGCCCATAGAACCAGTGGCGGTAATTGGAGAGCTTCCGTACTGAGTCGGTGCTTGTCCGGCAGCAGTAATTGTCTGAGGCGCCACCGATGACGGTGTCGTCATTGCCTGCGGAGACCACGACGTAGCAGACGGAGAATCTGGCGGAATAAACCCGCCCGCAGTGTAGGAATACGGGTTGCTGTACTGAGAAACGCCACCAGAATACACAAACGGCGCTACTCCTCCGCTAGTGCTACCAGTCGTCGCGGGGAATCCACCTGAATACGTTGTTCCAGTGCCAGCAGAGGGGACGGCGGGAGGTGCGGTTCTACCTGTTCCCTGCTCAGACTCTGGCAACCACTGCCACCCTTGGTTTCCACCAGAAGAAAAACCTCGACCAACGTCAAATGTGTCAAGACCAGGGATTACTAGTCGGTCTCCATTGGTTCCAGAAATAGAGGCTCCGGGAAACAACTGCTGAATTTCCGGGAGAGCCCTGCGAAGCCCTTCAGGCGTCGAAGGATATTTCTGAAGGATTCGCCCAATCTGATATTTGGGCGTATTGTGAGCCGGGTTAGACCACTTGTTGGGGTCCCAACCAGCGGGGGCCTCTCCGTAATTAGTGGTAACTGCCCCTGGGGCCGGCTGATTTGCCATCTGCACCCCATAATTACTTGCGCCAGTGCCGTAAGCGGTATTGGGGTTGTCATTTCCATATGCCGCAGTGGCATTAAATGATTCAGGCGGGGGGCCCTGCCAACCAGGGTTAACCTGCTGGTTTTGCGCAAATTCAATGGCCAATGGATGGTCGCTGGGCACCCACGATCCATTGTCAAGCAATACCCAATCAGGGCCCGGCGCCTGTTCGTCCGGGGCGATGTATCCGTTATCTTCAAACCATCCCATTGTTTGCTCCAAAGGTCTGGCCCATACCCATAGGGCCGGGCACAATAACGGCACCGCGCTGCGTCAGCATCGGGGCCTGGTCCAAACTCACTTCCATCACCTCGCCAGTGGGAGCCCTCATAAAGACGGTGCTAGACATGGAGCCGCTTTTGTAATCAGTGCCCACTAGGCCAGGCTGTGGAGTTTCACTGCCGGTCACAAATCCGCCCACTGGTGTAGTCCTGTAATCGCTCGGTGGCGGCTGGACATTGTTGCCAAAACTATTTGGCATGCCATCTCCAGAACCAAGCCCATATCGAGAAAAGATTTGACGACGAGAAGCGCGGTCACGCTGCTCCTGCTCATACTGCATGTCAAAAATTCTACGCTGTTCTTTTAGCGCTTCCGATGCGGCGGATGATTGAATAGAGGCTGCTTTTGTTGCCGATTTGCTGGCCTTATTTGAGCCCAACAGATTGGCGACCCCGGTGACTCCCGCCGCTGCGACTGGTGCTACCCATGCTGGCATTGTTCCTGCTCCTATCGCCCCGATTGTGTTGTTTACAGGGGCATTGCGATTAATCAAAGGCGTCGTTAACACGCCGCCCAATAATCCAGACTGCGAAGACCGAATGTTCATTTTTGATTCACCGGATAAGTCACCATCGGTGGCAACTGTTCCGCACGCACAGACGCATGCGTCACCAAATGAATGCCGTCGTCCATCGGCGCAGACACCACTCGAGCAAAACCCAGCTCAGACGCCGCCGCGCGCATTGCGGACCACAGCCGGCGAGCCACGCTTGTTTTGCGTCGATATGACGGGTCAATCCACAAGTCTTCCGCCATTAATGCCGGATACAACATCCATCGACCAATGATGTTTCCGTTTTCGTCTTCAACAACGCATACACGAGATTGACCGGGCCGCATTTCTTGCAGCACAGGGTCCATGTATTCGGGCAGCTTGTGCCACTCTTCAAACGGCAATACGCGAGAAATCACAACAGTTCCTCAACAATGAAGTCAAAAGAATATTGCATCGGCGTAGCGCCAGACGAACTATACGACACCGCATACTGCACCTGGCTGCCACCGTCTACTGAAAACAAAATTGAACCCGATGTCTGACTTGACAACGTATTGCCAGTGACAGCGGGAAAAGATTCCGAGCACGTTACGCTATTAGACACCCAAGACATAGTCATAGCCGCAGAACTGGACGTTGTGGCCGCTTGGACAATACGCAGGCTATACGAAGCCCGATACAGCCCCTCACTCAGCGGAGACGTCTGAACATCCGTTGCCGGGATTGACGCAGATTCGGCAGTTCCGGACGCGCTTCCAGCCCTTTGCGCCGTATTTGACAACCACTGTCTAATCGTGTCCAAAAAACGCACAAGATCTCGTGTCAACACGCCTGCAGCGTCAATCACTTTGGAACGAATGGGAACGGGAATCATTTCGTGAGACATGGTCTTACGATACTCCCCTGATCGGCTTTACGATTGCCCTGATGAGCGTCACCGGGTACACCGGATCGCTTACGACAATGCGAAACACGGCACTTCGCGCCTGCCCAAGCCTGCGCCATACGGTCCTGACTAGGTATTGGCCAATCCTACCCATGGGTGCCCATCGCTCCGCACCCCACGAGAATCCTCCGTCATTGGACATTTGCAACATTGCCTGAGGGTCACTGCCCTGGCCGCTGACTACACCAATTCCGCTCTGCATCTCAATCTGCAGCCACGGATACGACACGCGGTCCTGTTCTGCGTCCACGCCCCTAAACACGCGCATGCGGCGTACACCAGACCCATCGACGTCTGTCGCCACGTCATTTTGCATAATGTAAACTTGTCCGTTTACGCGGTCTCCGACAATATGCTTGCCATTAAATGCGTGGCAATGAAATGTTGGCCGGAGCGCCTCATATTCAGACGTCGTGGTATTCCAAAAACCCCGCTCATGCCACAGCCCACTGGCCGTGTCAAACGCCCATGACCGCTTGCCATCAATGAAATTGCACACCCAAAACGTATGGCCCATGTCTTGATAGGTAAACGTGACGGCATCTTCAAGGTTGGCGTATCCCTGAATGGCAAACTCAACCGGGTGCGTGGACAAACGCTGGATGCCGTATCCGTTAGAGCCTACAATCATTCCGTCGCCTTGGTCGTTATGCGACACCCAGATAAGGCGGTTATCAACCACGCCAACTGAGTAAGGCGATGAGCAACCAGTGTTCAAAAACGCGCCAGCGATTGGGGCAAACGGAAATGGAAAGAGCCCCTGATTGCTCCACACTTCCGATGTCTGAGACCCAAGCAGCCAAATCTCTGAATTGACCACTGCCATGGACACCCATGGGTCTGCGGCCAAAGACCTTTGCGCGAACTGCGTAGGGTCCCAAGAACTGCCGTCGTCAATGTCAGACAACCGAATCACAGACAGCGTTCGATCCAACGCAATAAACACGTTGTTTAGATACGCGCCCATGTCCGCACCGGATGCCAGCACGACGGACAGCACATTCGTCGAAAGTTCGTAGTTATACCCGATGCCGCCAGACGTAATAAACAACTGGCCGCCGGCTGCCCCATTGCTTGAGATTGTCGCAGGCTGCGTGTCTGTCTGGACTGTGCCACGCAACACTGATGTGCCATCAGGCAGCAGTTCGTAGAAATTAAAACCTGACACCACAAACACGCGGCCGTCGTACGCCACATGCTCTGCGCGAATTGGACCGGACGCCAGTGTCAGATACTGAGTAAAGCCTGGCGTGGGATAACACACCGCTGGAGCCTTGGCGTTGACGTCTTGAACACCTTCAACGTACCAATTGATACATTCCGACGGGTCTACCGACGGGCTCATAGAGCGGTATGAAGGACCCACAAGGCTTTGCAACACCATAACTACATATTCCCAGTCATGATGTTGTAACCGTACTTCTGCCCAGATGACCCAATAGACGAAAAGTCGTTGCCCAGTTCGGCAACCGGCATATTCGCCCGCTTAATATGGCCACGAGACTGCGTAGCCAGCACACGGACATCGTCCGGAACAGGCATGCCATGTGGGCCGGCCAATCGAACCGCCAGGTTGTACACCAACGCCTCTTCGTATCCCGGGGGCACTTGGTAAGAAGTCGTAGAATTGACAAACTCGACCAACGGCTGCTTGAAATAAAGCACCAGGTCATTGTCTGCGGTTGTGGGAATGGGCCACAGTGTCACCGTGCCCCAATTCGACGTGGTGTATGTTGGCTCGTAATATACCTGCGTCCACTGCGTGCTTGTCAGGTCTTTTGTTTGCAGCGCCTGCCAGCCCTGTTCTGTCATGATGCCGCACGGCACCTCTGTGGGCGGAGAAGCGCTGTTTAGAAGCAGAGACGCAGACTCAATGCGCGACGGCCTGATTGTGTCAAAGTCGGCGCCTGCACCAATGGTATAGACGCCGACATTAGACACGACCGGAAACACTTCACGCGCTACGACAGGGATGGTCAGTGGCTGAATGGACCATGAAGAAACCATGGCATTAAGGCGGCGCAGGCCGTCCGCAATATCAGCGGCAGACACCTGCTCACCAACGCCATACACACCAAGCGAATCTAGCGCCGATGTAATAATTCCCGTTGCTGTCACCGTTGTTGACGCCACCTACGGTCCTTTCTTCTATCGCCGCACAGCGTGCGGTTGGCGCCGTTTGACGGTGCCGGGCTGACTACTCTGGGCTGGTCTTTGGTCTTCCGCGACGACGCACCGGAGTTTCAGGAATTTCACCGACGTGCTCGATCACGGACGCGTCATACTCTTCGGCTTCAGCTCTGGCACGCTCAGACATACGCCGTTCAGCATGATGCCTCTCGGCCGCCGCAACAGCCAAGCCCCGCTCTCGTGATTCCAGCTCCTGAATAGCCTCGAGCTGACCAACGCCCCACCCACGGCTGCGCATGTTCGCAATCTCGTCTTCGGTGTGAGCGATTTCGCTTTTAAAACTAATCTGGCCTCCGCCAACAGGGCGTTCGGCGTAATAACACATCGCCGGAACCGGCGAATACACATAGGGACGAAGCGGGTTCGGACATTGCGGAGTCGGATGAGACTCCCACTTTGCGAGTTCACGGGCGTGCGCTGAATCGGACGTATGAACAATGCCCAAACGGGCCTCCTTTGGTTACGGTAAAACACTCACCCCCACCGGCCCACATATGGGGCCGGCAGGGTCATGAGCTCGGTTGCGTGTTTGCGTAAATTACGCAATCGTGACGCCGTTGAGCGCCACAATGTTATACAGGCCGTTAACCACAACGGCGTGAAACGACGCACCGATATGATTAGCGAACGTAGCAGTGTCTTCGGGCGAACCCGCTGCGCCGTCCGCCAGCAGACCAGTAGCGGTGATAACGTGCGCCTGGTCCGTGGACGAGGTCACAATCACCTGAATACCGTTCAGGTCAGCCTTGGGAGCAGCCAGCGTAGCCGCAAGCGCGCCAGCCTTGCTCAGGATATACACGGTGTCCTGAACCGGAAGCGGAATCGCGCCATCCTGGCCAACCGTCACGATAGCAAACGTGCGCGGATACGCCGGAACGACCGGAACATCGCTGAAGTCGGCACCAGTTGCGCTGGTCTGAACGTTCGACAGCACATCGTGGGCCACAGCCTCGGTTCCGAGGGCGCCGCGTGAACGCAGAACGATGATGCCAGTTGAGGGCTGGCACACACCGTCGATGGTGTAAGCGAACTCACCATCAATCTGCACCAGCTGACTCTTGGCAGACACGCCAACTCCGGGAAAACCGGTAGCCGACGTGACCGTGATCTGCTTATCAGTAGCCGCACAAGCGGCCGCGAGTGTGGTATGCGTCAATGCCATGATTCGTCTCCTTTACGACGAGAAGGCCCGGAGGGCGTAGTAGGGAAGAATCGGGGCAATGCCACCGATAGTGTCAAGACGCGACATCGACTTGTCGGTCTGCGCGTTCCACTGCTCGGACCAACGAATCGAGATAGCCGCTTCCTTGCTCGACATGCGCTTGCTGTTGGCGCCGGGCAGCGGCGACTTCAGGTCGGCCATGACGAACGCAAACGCCGCCGGGTTGAACACCAGCGACTGCTTCGAGGGCGTCGCCGCCATCGTCGCACTCACCGTGCCAGTCGAGCCAAGGAACGAAATGGCCGCACCGTTTGCCGGAGACGCCGTAACAGTCTGCAGCTGGCCAGACGTGATGATGGCCGGCGAGATCGACAGCGAACCCGTCGACGAACCCGAAACATCAGCCTGAACAGAGAACTGCTGCAGATGACCCGAATTCTCGTAGGTAATCGGGTTCACCATGTAGACACCATCAATCGTGAAGATGTCTCCAGCCTTGAGCGCAAACGTGCCCATGCCGCTAATCGCCAGCGTCGAACCAGTCTGGCCGCCACCGCTCACAACCGGGGTCGATGAGGTGAACGTGCCCGTGGTGTGGGTCGGCAGGTTCTGGTCGTAGTACCACTCGTCCATTCCCAGGGCGGCACCAGCAAACTGTCCGCTTCGGAAATACTTGCTGATCTGCGCCTGCGGGTTGAACAGGGCGAAGTTATTCGCCAGAAGCGACGACTGCTGCACCGGGGTGATCACAGCCATCAGCTCTTCAGGAACGCCAGCGTCCTTCAGCAGGGCCACGCCGTCGGTCCACACCTGGTTGTCGGTAATCACCGAACCGGGTTCGCCAATGGCGAAATAGACCGACTTGTAAACTTCCTTGCCGGCCTGAACGTCCCACTTGTTGGCCAGCGAGCGCGCCGCCTTCTGCGTATAGCGGCTCTGCACTTCCTCGACCACCATCGTGGCGTCAGCAGACGACCAACCCATATCAACGTGATACTGATGGTTGATCGAAATCGGCACCACCTGGTCGAGGATGGCCTGCTCGTCATAGCCCTGACCCTCGCTCACGGTGAAGCGCTGCTCAATGCGCGCATTGACGGTGTAACCCATCTTCGCGCCAGCCTGACGATACTGGTCGTCGTACGAACGGTCAAAATTGCCAATCAGCTTAATGTTGTTACGGAATCCAACCGCAACGTCCTTCGTCACCCAGCTCGGGGTCACAAACGTGTTTGTAGCCATGTGCGTCTCCTAACGTTTGGAACGACCTATCGACGGCGACCACGCACTGGAAATGCCTTTTCATGGGCATCCAGCGACATATTGTCGTCGCTCGGTATCTGGTCGTTACCAGTGTTCATTGGCGCTGTCCGCAGCGGATTAGGCGGACGGGGCGCTGGAACAAACATCTTCGAGGGCGTCACCGATCCGCTTACAGCGGTGTTCATCCTCTGACGCAACATGCGTTGAATCTTTCCAACGAGGACGCTATCCGGCTGCTGCGAGGCCGTCAATAGCGTGAACTCATCCAGTACGGCCGGATGGTCCGCCAAAAACAATGCAACACTTGCACTGTCATTGTCAAGCATGATAGCCCGGTCAAGCGCTGGCGGAATAAAATCCTTGACCGACGCGAGCCTCGCCGGCACGGTGGGGTCTGCCTGAGCAGCCATCGCTAGGCGCTGCTGGTGCCGAACGTTAATGTTCTGCAATTCAGCGGCATAAGCCTGCTGCTGCTGTTGCATAAATTCGTTATACGCGTTCTGCTTTTCCTCAAACCGCTCGCGTTTACGCTCATATGCTGCCAACGCTAATACGTGGGCAGTATAGGGGTCTTCCTGGTCGGCAAAATCATCAATGACTGGTTTCGGACCAATATCCTGTGGAAGATTCGGAAGCGCAGGAGAATTTGCGGCCTGCTGCTGTTCGCGCAACTGCTTTAGCTGATTTTCAGTTTCGCGAAGGCGCTTTGTAAGGGTGTTAATGCGCCCAACATCACTTGGCCTTGCGCGGTCTTTCTTGGCGCGATACCGACCTGTTTTAGGGTCTCGCTCTTCGGCCTCTTCTTCGTTTGACTGTGCCTCTACTTCGTCGGCGCTGTCATCTTCTGTTGCCGCCTGTTCGGCCGGTTCGTCAACATGAGTGTTTGAGGCTAATTGCGCATTCTCATTGACCTCCTGCGCAACAGGCTCTGGGGCCTCAGTGCTCACAGAACCTGGCTCAAACGTGTCCGGGGATTCTTCCCAATCACCAATCGGATTGGCGTCGCTCATGTGGTCTCCTGCGATTATGGACGCGCCCTACGCACGTCACAGTACATCCATGTCTTCGTTGGCTTCAACAGCTGCGCGGTCCGCCTGCAATGCCGCATCGACTCTCTGCTGTGCCGCGCTTGCTTCAATCTTTTCCCGCGTGTTCTTGTCGGTCATGTCCAACTGCGCCATTTTCATACGCAAGTCAGCATCGATCTTCATCAGCGTAATCTGCTTGTCGGTTTCGGCCTTCAGTAGCGCAATTTCCTTTTCGGTCTGCGCCTTAAGACTCTCAAGCTGGAATCGGCTGCTCAACTCGCCCTGAGCCTGCTGCAATGCCTGCCCCATGCCCTGCATCTGCTGCTGCATCTGCTGCATCTGCTGCTGCACCATCGGGGGAATCTGCTGCGACTGGTTGCCATCAATGACTGCCAGCACTCGAGGATCCAGCATTGCGCGCATGCGTTCCGCCCATTGCTGCGCACCAGGGCCGTCCTGAGACTTAAAGAACAAGTCGCCACCCACAGTCATCAATGTCGGGTTCTGCTCAATCAGCGAAGCATTAATTGCAAACTCCTGCTCGCGGCGCGTGTCGTAATTCTTTGACACCTTTACAGACACATTGAAATTCGCGTCAGGTGTCAGCACGTATTGCTTGACGCCATCTGCGCCTGGCATGGCTGGCACAGGCTGTTGCTGCCCTGATGGTCCGCTCATCATGAACGGCTGACCGATAGGCACGCTCTGGCCTTCGCCCTCTCCGTTAACAATGCGCGCCATGCGCCCGGGGCGCTGACCGTAAATCGGATACAGCAAGGAATTGATAATTCGTCCTTCGTGACGAACAGAACGGACGAAATTGTCCATGTAATTCGACGTGCCGCGCTTGCCCTGCTGCTGAATTGCGAGGATGGCTTTTCCGGAGCGCAACGACGGATCATTTCTGCCCAATTGAGGGTCATTGACGCCGGTCGTCGTCTGCACCGATTCGTTGAACATCTGGAAACTTGCCGCCACCGCAGAAATCGGCATTTCCACATTGGTACGCTGCGGAGCCCCAACAGCATTTCCGTCCAAGTCTCGCATCTTGTAGGGCAAGTATGCGAAAGCGCGCACGTTGGCTTGGTTATAGAATTCTTCGTATCCCTCAATCTGACCTTCGGCCACGACCCATGGTGGAACTGGCGCCAGCCCAACCATTTCGACCCATTTCGACAACATGAAATTGCTTCCCTGCTGCGCGCCGATGGCGGGATACACCAGACCGTCGACCTGCCTGTCGTCGTTATACGGCGGGAGCTCGTTGCCAATTACTTTGACAATTGGGATCCACGGTGACGGCCAGTCGGTTTCGTCAAGAATCTGCTTGCCGTCCAGCTTGCACCATTTCACGCTCTTTTCGACTTCAATCCGGCTCTGGATTGGCTTGGGTTCAGGAAGGCCCTGCAATACCGCCTGTTGCACAAACGACTCAAGATCATCGTCCCACACAGGAATACCCAGGCCGTTGGGGCCGCCAGGCATCAGGTGCAGCTTGCGAGCCTTCCGTTCCACGTACCAGTATTCGACCACGCGCACCATGCGCGCCTCTTCGCCGTTACCATCCAGCGCCGAAAACCAATTCGGCATGTCATCCCCGAGCGCCCGGAATTCTTCGTCGTCTAGTCCTTCGAGCTCGTTTCTCTTGCCGTCATTGTTGTAGGGATATTCTTTCAGGTATTGCTTGTAGGGAATGTCAGTTCCAATAAATCCCCAGTCGGCGTCAGAACCGTCCGGCTCTTCATGTGTCGGGTCTAGCACGACCCCGTTCTGGTTGTAAATGCGCCGGCAGTAAACTTCTTGGTCGAAGGTCGCGCCTTTTGCAAACCTGGTCATGATGGCGTAATAGCCTCGGCCAGCAACAACAGCGCGGGTAAACGCCCACGTACGAGCATCTGCAGATTCAGATTCACGCTGAATGCGCCGAATAAGACCTTCTCGTAGTTCAATTTCTAGTGGGTCAGTCGGTGGCGCGACACCTCCGAAGTCGTCCGCGGGGACCAGCTGTATGGATACGTCGGATTCTCTTTCGTCGTTGACAATCTGCGCCACAGGCTCTAACAGCCTGTTGACCGTGATACAAGGACGGGCCGGACTGGCCGGAAGGTTTCCCTGGGGCGGCTGAGCTTCCCGAGCCCTCTTGACATCATCGGGCCATTGGTCGCCGGCATACATGCGCAAGGACTCTAGCTCGCGGTCTTTTTGTTTCTGCTCTGCCTCAACGCCTAGCTTAAAACGCTCGAGAGCCTGTTCGTGCAATGTCTTTTTGTCCGCCATCCTACGACGACTCCTTCTGAACGTTCATCTGCTCGACGTGCACGCGCTGATGCCGAAACAGGTCAATGAGCCTGTCTCTGTATGTATCTCCTGCGGGCACATATCCGCACGAACGGCCGCCGACTGACACCAAGCACACAAGGGCCGGAATATTGGCTTTTAACCCATCCATGCCGACGGACCCGTTATCATATTTAAACGACCAGAGGATACCATTCTTTTTTTAGGCGAACCAGCAAAGGTCAGCGCCAGAGCATCCCCGTGGTCAGGACTCGACAACCCGCGAGACTTCATGCTTTCTTTACTTTCCAACACAACACGGTCGCGCTTGTCGTGGTGATACCCAGGTGCGGTCAGGTCAGTCTCAAGGTCGGCCGATGAGTCAATAGCACCGAACCGTAGCCAGTCGCGCATCTTCGACCACATATAGGCGCGCATGTTTGCGACCTTGGGGTCTGGAGACTCCGAACCGAACTGAACCTCGAGTATGTTTCTGTGCCCCATCTGGCGCAGTCTGTCGCATATGGGGCCACCAATGCCGGTACCGTCCACAAACAGTGTGGCAATGGGGAAGCGGCTCAGGACGTCATCGGCCACGGTGATCAGCCTCATGGAATCCCTCGACTGTTCACCCGGTATGACGATTGGTGTAATAGAGCGCGCATCGTTGCCACGACGGAACCGGAACACGCATCGGTCGTCACCTCCCCTGGCGATATCCAGTCCGCACACCAGGGGGTCGTCGGGCAATACCATCAGCTCGCGATGCTGCGCTTCGTAGACGCTGTCGGACGAGATGTATTGAGAATCGGACGCCGTCGGCGGAAGGCCACGAACGCGCACGCGCACAAAGTCAGAATCCTCGCCATAGTCGGCGATCCATTCATTAAGCAGCGATTTATTGGTAAATCTCGAGTTTCGGCTGTCGACGATTGTCTGATTCCACCGCGATTTCTCGGACCCAAAACAGACACGGTGGAACTTGCCGTTAGACCGTGTGGGGTTGCCGAAAAGGAAGATCATCGGCTCGCCGTCGGTAAGGCCACCCTCCGCAACCTCGAATATTCTCTCGGGAATCGCTGAGGCCTCATCGAAAATGTAAAAACTGGTGGAGTCCTGCGCGTGCTGACCCGCGAAGGCTTCGGAGTTTTCCTCCTTACTCGACTGCAGCGCCGTAAACCAGGACGCCGGAAAACCTTTGTGGTACATCCGGTCAGTATTTACGGTAAACCAATCGGCAGTGAGACACAGCGCGGACCACCGGCGCACTGAGGCCCAAGTTTTTGTCGTAAGCTGGGTAAATGTATTAGCGGTTACCGTGCCCTGACATTGTGGCCTGGTAGACATCAGCCAATTGACGATCCAAGCGACTTCGACGGATTTTCCGATACCGTGGCCAGAACTAACAACGTGGCGTATCGGGTTTACGGCGTCCATGCCGTTAAACTTGCGGGCCCTCACCTCTTCGCCGATCTGCTTGAGGTGCTCACGCTGCCAACTGTCTGGGCCGTCGTGCCGCTCGAGCGGTCCGGGCTCACCCCACGGATAGCACGCCATCACAAAACCTAGCGGGTCGGAATAGAACTGCCCGACGAATTCCGCCAATTCTTGGTCGGCCGAATTACTGCTCACTCAGTCTTTTGCGTGCGGCATTCAGCCGGCTTACCAAGTCGAGGCTTCCTGAGTGCTGCAGTTCCTGAGGCTGTTCCTTCGGCTTGTCGATGGCGCGATTAAGCAGGTCAGTAAAGGCCTGAACGCTAGGGTCCTTTGACCAGATTTCCACCATTTCTTCATCTGCTGATAACTCGTGCGGCTGTTTGTCAAAACGCACAAAACGGCCCGTCTTTTTGTCGCGCACGACAAGATATGACAGTCCCTTAGCGTTTGCGACCTGTGCCGCAATGAGGGGCTCAAGGTGCGGCATGATAAGCGCACGGGCAGCCTCTCGGGCCTCAGCCTTACTCAGCAGGTTATTCTTTGACCCCTTCGGCCGTCCTGCTCCGGGTCTTTTCCCGCCGGATGCCATGAATAATTATGATATCACGGCGCCCCAAAAATAATTCCTTAAGCTGCTCCACGGTGGTGAGCTCGCCATCGAAAAAGCACGGGGCGCGATAGTCCCGTAGGCCCTGCTCGTCGGTAGTGATGATATTCCTCATGCACGGCACCACCCGGGACGACGCGGCCGCCCGTCGTCTTTCAGCCCTAGCGACTCAATATACCCCCAGGGGCACTCCTCGCCGTGTGCGCTGATGTCATATTCGCAGATATTGCACACTGTCACGGTTCCATCGATACAGGTCGGGTCCGGCACGACTGACACAAACGCGTCACCTTCCGCGATTGACTGCAGGCGATCATCTGGGCCGAAACGCTCGCAAGGTTCACTCTCGACAGTTAGCGCGTCAGCGATGCACAGGCAAGCATGGTAGATGTTGTAGGCCCGCTGAAAATCCCGCAAGAATTCGACTTTGCCGGCCTCGTTTGAGAGCGTGTATCGCACCTTCGGCAGGTTCAGGGTCTCCCGGTTTCGCCGGACCGTGGTGTAGCGCGGTGACTGTGTGACGGACCAATCCGACACCGTGTAGTTTATTTCGTCGCCTGCTCCAATTAATTCAAGTATCTGGTTTGCCATTTTATCCCCCCGCAGCTGGCCCCCATCGGCCATATAAAAATAATACATTGGGGCGCGTTCAGCGTCAACATGTTTTTTTTAATTTTGGTGTTTTTTTTGTTGACAAACGTTTAAGTAGTATTTAATATACGCATATCGGCCGTGGGGGTCGATTCGGACTTAGGGGGAATCATGGACGTATACGAAATTGTCACCAATAGGATCATCAAGTCACTTGAAGCCGGCGTAGTGCCGTGGCAGAAGCCTTGGAGCTCGTCCACGGGGCGGCCGTGTAATTATCTGACCCGCAAGCCTTACCAGGGAGTTAACGTATGGCTAACGGCGTCTGCAGGCTACTCTAGCCCGTTCTGGCTATCATTTAAGCAGGTATCAGACCTGGGCGGCAAAGTACTTAAGGGCGAAAAAGGTACGCCTATCGTAAGATACTCAAAATACACAAAAACAGACGCGGACGGCAACGAGCGCGAGCTTTTCTTTATCCGGTATTCTACGGTTTTCAATGTTGCCCAGACGTCCGGACTCGACATCGAACAGCCTGGCGAACATGTGCCAAACGTCAACGCTGACGCAATTGTCGCCAACTACCACGGCCCCGCCATTATCCATGGCCACGACCGGGCATTCTACAGCCCGGCGAGGGACCAGATCAGCCTGCCGGCGCCCAGTAATTTTAACAGCCCGGACGCGTACTACTCCACGCTCTTCCATGAGCTCGTACATTCGACCGGACACAGCTCGCGCCTAAATAGGCTGTCTGATACGGCATTTTTCGGTAGTGAACAGTATTCGAAAGAAGAACTCGTCGCCGAGCTTGGTGCTGCTTTTTTGTGCGCCGAAGCAGGAATCAGCAACGAAGAGGCACAGAGTGCGTCATATATCAATGAATGGCTCAAGGTCCTTAAGTCGGACCGCCGACTGATCGTAAGCGCCAGCTCTCAGGCTCAAAAGGCTTGCAGCCTAATCCTGGGACTGTCGGTCACCGAGCGGCACGGCGGAGATGAGGAGTAAATCATGGGTGGGATCATACATATCACGCTCACGGGACCGCTAGCGGGTACGCCTGCTTGTGGATTGTCTCGGGCCGAGATGTTGGAGCGCGGGGAATCCGGTATCCATATGCCGTACAGCGCCAAAGGCGAAGCGGCCATCCTGGCGCGGGGGGATGTGTGCCCGGACTGCAAACGGGCGTGGGTCGAAGCCTTGGAGGATGACGAATAAATACCATGAAGAACTGAGCAACGCGACGTACATGTAAAACTGGGCGCAGGTTGGGAATGTGCTCTCAGCCTGCGCCCTTTTTGTTTTAATCGTCGACGCTGTATTTCTTGTCCTGCCGCTTTAGCACCGGCCATTGTCCACCAGGATCAACAAACGACAGATCCTGTACAAGCACATGATTAGTCGGCTGAGCGGTAAATCTTCCGTTATCTAATGCGATAACGAAAAATTCTTTAGCCTGGTCTGGGCTCTCCGACCACCCGTCGTTCATAGGGACGATCGTAAATAGATACTCCCCCTGCAGCTTTGACCCATCCCGCAACTTAACGTGACATCTTGCGCGTTTCAAAAACGGGTAAGCGACTAACGCAAAGTCTGTGCCATAACAATCCCAAGTTTGCGCTTCGTGCGTGTGCCATTCTGGCGCCTCACCATGCGACAGCATGTGCAGGGGAATGTTGCGGTACACTGCGCCATTCTCCAATAAGACGTGACAACCGAACGTGCGCCCGGGCAGGCTTACAAGGCCAAACCACGCCCCGCGTATGGGCTCGAGTACGCCAACTGCGCCAGGGTCAACCCACACATAGATATGAGGCTCGATCGGGCCCGCTCCGCTCCAAATCACGAGCCGATACGTCCGCTCATTGAGCCGGAAACGATACTCCCGCTCACGTAGGCCGACAACAGATTACAGATCAGGCCCCTCATAGTAAAACCTTCTGCTTGGGCCTTCTGGCGTGCCGCATACCACAACGACCGATCAAGTCCATACAGTGAATACGCTACCGTCTTTTTTTCCACGTTATCCATACTTTCATGTCCCCTCTTGTTATTCCATGCCGGAGACTATCGCCGGCCGGTGGTTGGTGAATGTTTATATCGCCGCCGCCTGTCTAGCCTTTTCCGCCGCCCGCTCTCGTCGCCTAGCTATAACTGGATTTATGTCAACGCAGGGGCATCGTTCGGCGTAACTGTGCGCAGTGTGGGCGGCCCGACGGCCGCACGGCACCAGCCGAAGGTCTGGGTCACGTAGACCACGCTCCCCGGTTCCACCCGTACATCGCGCCATCTGCCAGCCGCCATCGTGGCATTCTCGGCAGTGTACATAGGTTCGAAAGTCGGCGCCTGGGGACACCGGGGCCAGTCGGCGCATGCGCGCTTCACGGTCTTTCTCTCGGCCAATCCGTACAACTTCCTCGCGTATGGTTCCTACGTCAGGTAACGCCGCCTGGTACTCCCGCCGCGGAAGCTTGGCTAAACGCTCACAGGCCAGCATAACCAGTCCGCGGTCGAGGTCGGCCAGTTCGTGCAGGTAAACGGCCAGTACCGCCTCGTCAGCCTCTGACGACCTTGCGATGGCGAGTGCTTGAAGCGCCGTCTTGACGCTCACGCTTCACCTCCAAGTAGCAGCCTCAAGGCGTAGGCTCCTTGGGCTGGCACGACGGCGTTTCCGTAGGCGCGAAGCTCGTCCACCCTGGTGGATACCCCATCAGCCACGCCACGAACGCCGGGTTGAGTCGCCGGGGCGAGGTCTGGCCGTAGGGCGAGGATAGCGGCCCATTCTGCAGCATCCGTGGGGCCTGGCGGCCAAACTGGTCGGCTTGCTTTATTAAACTGTTTTGATGCGTCGGCCACAGGTGCTCCGCCGCATCCGTCAACGTCGTGCCAGAATGTCGGCCGCTCTCGGTCGAGTAACATTTCGCCCTTGTGCTGGCCGCATCCCCACATGTCGCCGTCGGCCACGCCAAGGATGAACAGCCGTTCTCGTTTGTGCGGTGCGCCGACTTCCGACGCCGTAACAAGTACTGCCTCAACTCGGTAAGCCAGTCGCTGTAGCTCGGATCGGACGAGTTCATAGGCCGTTCGGCCTCCGGCGCATCTAACAGTAAGGAGGCCTGGGACGTTTTCGAGAAAGACAAGACGCGGTCGCGCCCCGTTGATAGCCCTGCGGACGTGCGGCCAGAGGTGGCGCGGGTCGGTGTCGCCCCCGCGCTTGCCGGCGGCTGAAAACGGTTGGCACGGGAAGCCCGCAGTGAGGATATCCACGCAGCCACGCCACGCTCGAGCGTCGAAGGCTCGCAGGTCAGACCAGATAGGTGCCGCATCCAATGCACCCGCTGCCATCTGGTGCGCCAAGACTGCAGCCGGGAAGGCTTCGACCTCCACAGCACAGACAAGGCGAGACGTTGGAAAGACTCGTTTGACGGCGAGATCAAGTCCTCCGATACCGGCGCAGACAGACAAGACGGTGGGGCAACTATCCACATGAATCCTCCAGCAATTTACGCTCCTGCTCGATTGCCTTCGTACCGAATGGGTCCAGTTCCGCGCCACTGTCCAGAGCCGCTTGGAGCCGCTTCCCTGCCGCCATAGTCCGCAGACCCTTCGTCGTCGCCACGCTCGAGCCGTGCGCTTGTCGCCATTGCTCACGCCACCACGTCAATGGGTCATCGCCGACTGGCCCCGTCACCGTCTGCAACGCCGCCTCAATGAATACTTGCACCTTCACCGCATCAGACTGGTCGCGCCATTGCTGGCCCAGAAACCGAGGGACACATAGACCACGGGCACATGCCGTCGATGGGTAACACTTGCCATGCGCCAATGGCGATGGAATCAGCGCGGAAGGGCGCGCCACCTGAAGTTGGGCTTGAGCCGGCACAATTCCACCTGGTAACAGACCCTCGAGCTCTTGCCTAAACTTATCAAGAGCCGATATGACGGACCGAATTCTACGCTCATCCATACATGCCTTCCCCAAAGGCTTTGTTAATCTCTGTCTTGGTCGTTCCAGCACTGACGAAATATCCAGCGCCAATCCACCGGCCACGGCCTGTCGTGCAAAGAATCACTCACCACGCTTTTTTCTTCTCGCCGCCCTGCGCACATTCGACTTTCTAACACTCATCCTAGGGCCGTTGCTACCGAACACCACGACCGGAGAATGATCCGAATCTGGGAACCGCTCCCTGGCCTCTTTGTAAAATTGCTCCGGCTCAAGGTCTAACCACCACGACGTCGTCGGGGTGCCAGACTTCTCACGCTTTGGCGCGATAATGGTCTTAAAATTGATCGCCCTCATTATCTCGCACCAAAATCACTAAGCAGCCAACGCCAGGCGTCGACCACCACCCAAAGGACTACGCCAACGATTGCTGCGACAAGCACGACGCGACCAACGGAACGTCGCACATATCGCCACCACAGTTTGCGTTCTAGTCTGCGCACGTACTGTTCATGCCTCGTCGCCATGCCATCACCTCAATTTAGACAACAGAACTTCCAAGGCCCTCACAAACCTATTTCTGTCCTGCTCTGTGATAACTAGAGCTCCACGACTTTTCCTTGGACGCCCGCCCATGGCCCCGTTTTTCTTAGACGCTTCTGCCTTTGCCTGCGTCGTAGATTGACCACCAAGCCTGCCGAGCTCGACCGCGTGCTTATTTTTCAATCGCCCCCCACATCAAGTCAAAAAAACACGTTACAACCACCGCCGCCGGAACGGCTACACATAGCGCCACAACTGCAAGTTCAATGCTCATTAATCACCCAACTCCAGTCCATCTGACTGAATGTGTTCCACCACATCAAGGACAAATCTATGCTCAACAGCAAACGCGGAACCCCCCAGGCGCTGCCACGGCTCTAGATGCTCATCGAGCTCATCTAACCACTTTAGTCCGGCCGGCGATGTCGCCACAAACAGCACCACCGAGCCCTCGTTAACTACTGAGAAATCAGCCACCCCAGCTCCCTCCCCGTCTGTAATGGTTATATATCAACCGGTCAGGTTTTGTCAACCCTCAATAGAAGTGCGCGGATGATGAGGGCCATGGACGCAATATCCAGCAAATTGTCTTCGATACTTTCACACTGCGGACGCGTCCCGTTCTTGGTAAGGCTGATCAGTCTCCAATACTTTTCGGACAATCGGACCAGCGCAACACGCCAAGGGTCCAGGCCGTTATCTGCGGCCGAACACGAATAATTGTTTAACGGGTCCTTGGCGCCTTGTGCGTAGTCATGCGACTTCTTTTCGTGCATGAGCCGCATCTTGTCCAGTCCGTCCAAAAATAATGGTTCCAAAATTTACGGCCTTTCGGTGGGCTCAGAATTGACCAACCTATACACTCGGCATGGCGACAAGTCAGTCAGGGTGACCTTCTCAACAGTTACGCCATATCTTTTTAACTGCTTGTACGATTCGGACCGCATTTCCCTGTCCAGCTTGCCAGACCTCGCTGTCTCGAGCAGGCTCTCAGAATCGTGCTGAATACACGCGTCGTGTATTGCAGACAAAGCAATGTCGCGGATTGTGTCGTCCGGGTCAAATACAGTCGTGATCAGCGTTAGTGGATCATGAATATGGAACACAATCATGCCGGCTACAGCAAAAGTCTTATTGTCCTTGGTCACGATGGTCTGGGCCTGCAGATTGTTCGCCTGGCGAGCAACTGGGTAGACCGTGAGTACAGTGACCGCCGGCCACCAAAACACAATGCCGCACTCTTTGGCGGATATTGTGGGCTTAACGTCACCACGATTGATTAATCGTCGCCATTCCCACGCTGTCACCTTTACCGCAGCTTGCGTGGGCTCGAGCACAATCCACCTGGGGAAGAACTTTCCCAGCCACTCCGCTATAGCGCCAATCCATCCAAGCGCCTGGTCCACTTACTTTGCCTCAAGGAATTCAAAGTCCACAATTGACTTTCCTTTTTCGTTTTTCAAATACTTGAACTGCAGCCACACCGCTCCAGTCGGCTTTGGTGGGGCACCACGCTCTACGTGCCACCCGCCGTACCCATCGGCCCATTCTTCTTTATAACCCGGCGTGCTTATGTGGTACTGATTGGAATGTACAACGCGGTCATTTTCCGGGCTTAAACGTACGCGTGCGATGGGCAGCATCCACGCATCGTGCGTGTGCCCAGTCCACACAATATCCGCATCAGCTAGGTAGACAGCGTGCCTGTTGGACTGAATGACGCCACGCGTAACCGCGCCGCCGCCGCCATGCCCGTGCAAATAATGCAACTTAAAAGATTGGTGCCTGGTGCTTTGAGTTACGATGTCGAAGACCACAAAACCGGAATATCCACCCTTAACAATGGGCGTACCACCACGACAGCGCAACCTTTCGACCAAACGCTCTGTTAGCGACGTCTCATGTCTTTTTAGTATAGATGTCTCGTGGTTGCCGTCTGCCCTGATAGTCAACAGGTCGCGGTATGGCGACAAATACTGGTCGGCGGTGCTCACCAGCGAGTCCAGATAGTCCGCCTTCTGATGTTCCGGTCTCAGGTCGTTTTTGTTTGACCGCTTATCCCATTTTCCCTGCATGGCACAAAAAAAATCGCCTGCGTCGATGATGGGTGCGTCGTGCTGTTTTGCCTCTTGGAGGTGGCGCTCGAATTTGTCCCTGTCACACTTGGGATTATCCCAATGCACGTCCGATTGGAGCAGCACGCGCTGCTCGCAACCCACTTTGTCGAACCGTATGCGTATGATGTGTATGTTTCGTGATTTCTCGTCCAGAATCCACTGTCTTTTAGACATTACTGATTCTCCATCTGCGGCGTAACCGCTCAATCGCACGCCTGATCCATCCACGCTCATTTTTCTCTGCAACTTGACCGACGGAAATAATCCATGCGGCCCGAAACAAGATTTCCCTGTGGTCGATGCCGTCGGGTTGGTCGGCCAAATACCTAAGGTAGTTAGCTATTTCAATACGAGACCACGACGTCACCTGAACAGCCCAAGTATGAACCTCAAGATTTTTTCGAGTAGGCCAGCTTTGGCATGGTCATTATTGGACGGAGGAAGAGGAAGTGCCGGGACCTCAACATCCGGCGACTGAGCCGAAGAAAATACGGCCGCGAAACGTCTTGCCGCCTGTCTCTGGACGTCATCCAACGCGTTGACATCAGCCGCGATTCCGGCGTCCAGGTGGAGTGTCGTCCCACCTAGCGACTTCGCCGCACGAGCCTGGCGCTCTGCCCATGCGGGGTCATTGACACGACGGCCAGCCTGAGCCTCGTGGTAGATGCCAATAGGCTCGTCATCCACGACCGGTTTGCCGAACCGCGACTGAGCCTCGGCCATGATGGCCGCGTTGTCTTCTGGCGTCTTGCTGCGGTCAGAATGAAACGCAATCCACGACCCGCCGGCCAGCGCCGCGCTCACAGGCTCTCCGCCGTGATTCGCGCCCCACGCCAAAGGCACAGATGCAGGAACCAGCGCATCGAGCTCGAGCAGGACGGACGGATCGCTGGCGAACTGACTCTCCACTCCGTGGGTGTTCTCGTTGAAGAGCCTGGCACAAACTACGACGTCCGGATACTGCGCCAGAATCTCGCCGGTCAGCCGCGTATGCTCACGACAATCGGCCAACGTGAGGCCACGCTCTCGGGTGTCTGTGTTGATCGTCACGGTCGCCTTGAATCCACGCGCCCGAAGGTCATCGAGGCCACGGATGAGCGCCTCGCGTCCCTCCGACAAATTTGAACCCCGGCGGAAGACCGATGACACGACCAGTCGCAACGTGCGGATGCCGGCCGAATCCAAAAAGTCCAGCCACCGGCCATCACGGTGCAAATGCCAATCAAACGACGATACAGACGCAACGAACGGCAGCGGCGGTCGCACAATCGGCGATACCGGCAGACTGTCTAGATGATCGAACGGTTCCACAGGCACGAAAACCTGGTTACCTTCAGCCACGAGATCGTGGTAACTGTCCGTCTGTAGGGTCGGGCGACCTGAAGACGCGCCGGCCAGCAAATCCCATCCGTGTAGTCCGTCGCGATTCAGGGCGATTGATTCCTTTGACAGCGGACGGTCATGCGATGCCCTCTTGCGGCCCCAGTCGCCCCCGTGCCTCGCCGCGATGGTCTGCGCCAGTCTATGTATCCACCCGCCCGGTACGGCCCGCAGCGCGGATTCAATCCATTCTTCTGAACCGTCGCCCGACGGCACAGAATAGACGCTGGCAAACTCGCGGATTGTAGACTTAACACTCTCAGGTAGCTGCATAGGTTCCCTCGATGGAGGCTCGACGACCTGGGGCGGCGGGGTCGGGATGACCGGCGGAGGCTGAACAACCACCGGCTCAACGACCGGCAACTCCCGCAATTCCTTTAGCGTCCCGAAGTAGCACGCGGTAGGAACTCCGGTCTGGCCCCAAAACGCAAGACCGAACGAATCAGAATCCGTCACGCCAGTCGCTGTGGCGTGGATGAATCTGCACAGACCAGCCGACTCCGGCACAAGCTCGCGGTAGACCCCGTTGTCCCACACAATGACACCACCATCATTGCCTTGGCCAACGACAAGCGAACCCGGCACCAATTCAGTCCATTCAAATAGAGTCCACTGTGACGTAGGACTATAAGTCTCGTCTCCGGTAACAACGCGCCCGTCTGTAGCAACGTATCGGTAACCCTGTGTTCCGTCGGCGGCGCCGTAATTCAGCACAATTTCGCCAGAAGGCTTATAAATCACGGGGTACACGCCAGGAATTGATTGGTCACTTAGAATTGACCAGCTTGAGCCGTCCCAGTGCAATGGGCGCATCTTGTTGCCCTCGTCGGCCTCCTGGCCGGTAAACACGGCGCCGTTTGTTGGGTCCAAACGAGGATAAAGACATCGCAGCGCGTCATTGGGAGGTGGAGGAACGACACCATAGACCGACGAGTCCATATGCCCATCGGCATACAGGACCACGTATTGACCATTCGGAAGTGCGTCGGCGTACCAGCCACCGTCGAAATCTATACGTCGCATTTAGTCCTCGATTTCCTGTTGATCTTTCTTGCGAACAATAAATTCAACGGTTCCATCGGCGCCCATTGGACCGGTCGCAATTTTCAGAGTTTTAGAATCAAATGCGCGATGATGCTGCCGGCACAGCGTGATTAATCCGGCAACGTGGGTGCGGTCCATAGATGGATTCCCGCCCATACCACGATGCCTCAAATGAGCGACTTCAGTGTCTGTGGTTGAACCGCAATACCGGCAACAATTGCCGTCCCGGTGACGCGCCTCGGACATAATTTCAGATTCTCGACGCGAGCGAAGCCTAGACTTCTTTCGACGCTCAGCAGTCGCGGAGCCCTTGGGTGGTTTCGGAAACATAACGCAACCTATTGTGGCTTAAAAAACCTAACCTTTAGGAAAAGTAAATGTGCGGACGAAAAGCCACGGCTTGAGGTGTAGCCGTCCACGTTCATGCTTTTAACGTGTTCCCAGACTCTCCGTCCGCAACCTTGGTACGCCAAAATTCTGGGTCCGGATCTGGCGTAGTGATTCCATACCACTCAGATAACCATAGCCTGCAATTCTCAACAAATGTTCTAAATTTTTTGGTGCTTTGCTTGGCTGTGGACGCCGGCCGCACCAGGTGCCGCACCCGTGCTCCGGTCATATGATGATAAAACTCAACTTGCTTAGTTTCGTCTGGCAAAAATTGGTCCTTCCAAAACGCGTGGACGGTTTCAGCATCCTGTCCCGTGGCCTCGATGGCCGCAGCGACCACGACACCCCAGTAATACCGATTCGCCGCTATCGTGCGGTAGTCCTGATGTTCACTTACCTCGATTACAACCGCTTTTCCGGCCATCGAAAGTAAACGGGACCGAAATCTATCTTTCTGACCTGGGTCAAAAACGAAATGCCCAGTATCATCTACTCGCCCGACAATTGGCCGGGTCATCATCCCCAGACTTTAAGCGCCTTTGCCAGGCGATACGTCGCCACAGTGTCATGCCATAGCGACTGCTCTAAACCGTCCCAGTCCCCCGTCTCGAACACGCGCGACTCTTCCGTGCCAGACAGCGGCTTCTTCAGGTCCGTCCACCCGAACCTCCGCACATAGAATTGCAGAGAATGCGCCGTGCCCGCGCCCTTGTCCGACAGCACGTCGAACAGGTCCACGTAGGACGTGCGATACCGGTCCACACTGATACGGGGGAACGACACGCCGAGATACATAGCCCTACGCTGCAACACGCGCCAGTCAAATACACGCGAATTAAACCCGACAAGGAACGAATTGGCCGCAATAGGGGCCAACGACGACAGGATGTCCCGCTCGTCCATCCCTCGCGCCAAGATTTCCACCTCTGGTTGCACTAGGTCTTCCAGCTGGTCTACGCGCATCAGGCCCACGCCGGAAATACGGCAAAGGTCCGGGTCCAATGCGGCCCGCTCCAACTTATCTGCGCGCGCCTTTGTAAGATACTCCGCAATCTTATCTGGGTCTTTGTAATTGGCGGGAGGCTTCAGGTCGTCGACTAATAGATAGTCGGCGGCGTTCTCCAGTGGTGCGGTCGCCACGTCAAGAATGCAATAGCTGCTCATCGGTACCCCTAAAAAGGAATGTCTTCTTCGTAGATATCCTGGACCGGCTCTTCGGGATACTCCGGCGGCAGAATTCTCGCCGGCTGCTCCGAAGCCGTTTCCGGCTTGGTCTTAATGTCATTCCGGAAATATTCCGTCAAATACTCTTGGAGCTGCCGATCCAATGCTGTCGCCTCTGACGCCGAAGCCGCTGAAATGGCACGCAATTCGAATTTAGGCACACGGTAGACAATGGAGCCCTTGCGTCCCTCGTCGCATCCTGCAATGACAATGGCGCTTTCAAATAGACGGTGACGGTGCTCGCGTTCAAATTCCATCCACGCGCTTAAAGCTGCACCCCTCAGCTTCAGCGCCCCAATCCGAAGGGAATCGCCGTCCTTGTATCCCAAATACAAAACCGCCTGAAAACGGCCCCCGGCGGTCTTGACCTGGTCTTTAATGTCAACGTACAAACCCTCCGCGATGGTGCCGCCCTTAAATGCGCGCACCACCAAGTTCTGACGGCGAGTATCGCGCACCGCATTGGAATAGATGCCTGAAGACGACGCGTTGTGCCACCCTCCGATATCTGACAACTTGTCCAACAGCAAAAACGAGAATGGCAGTCCGGAGACGATACGCTCCCCTCGAGCCTTATCAAAAAACTTCACCTCACCGTTTGACCACTCAAACCAGCGGGCGCATGGATTCTTGGCGCCAGACTGCTCGAGCTGCTCTTGGTTACTTCTTGACATTGTTCTCCCCCTGCTGGAGATTTCCACCCCACCGTCGTTCCTGCCCACATGCCTCACACGTCCACAAGTCGAGCTCTTCGTTTGTCATTAGATGCTGGGTGTGCTTGAACCGACGCCCTAACTCGAATATCTCATCTGGCAACTCCACCACAGAACGCCCGCTGTCTTCGTCAAAATGTCGAATCGATTCGGCAACGTGCGCATCAAACACTTGCACGCTGCCATCATTGCAGATGCCCTCACAAACTAGCTGTCTCATCTTAAAATCCTCCCCTCCCAGTCACAATAAAATCGTCATGCTTAGCGGACGTGCCATTGGCCAACACCACACCGATATCATCGACATCTACCACGGTGTAGATCCCGTCGTCTGAATGTCGAATAAACCCACGGTCACCAACCCTGGCCGTCCGGGACAAATCAGCCAAACGAGCATCCAACTCACAATCGGGACACGTCCATGGGCTTTGTCCGTGCTGACCAGACATAACCGTAACGCTACAGGTCGAACACGTTACATGAACGCCTGCCAATAATTCTTGGCGGATACGCTCTAAGGCCTCCAACCCATTATCGACTGCATCAATAGCGTCCCTAACCGCTTGCTTTGCTTCAGTCAAATCGAATTCACGCATGTGATTGACCCCCTTGGAGTAATAATCCCAAACCTAACCGATCGTTGTCAAGCACAAAGTGAAATTGATATTTCGGCCCAGCGCTTAGATGAGGCCACCGCCGGTTCCTACGTGCCGCTCGCTGAAGACCGACGCCCCTAGGGCGGAGCGGTGCGCCGGCCGCGGCCATCAATGCAACCACGCTCCAGCATGGTTTGAAAGTCTGCGTCTAATCGATTCGCCTCATCAACGCAACCGTCGCATGGCCCACAGCCCATGGATGTCCACGGCGCACCATTCGCGCACGTCAACGTCTGATGCCCTGTAGCAACCTCGTGTTCGGTCGTGTTCGGCTCGAGCTCTTCGAATAATTCGAGCTGTGTTTTGTCTGTTCGATACACCGCGCCCTATCCCCCCATCTTAGAGGCTCGGCCACATCTGGGCCTTCTGCACGCAGCCTGAGACGGTCGCCCCCGTAGCGTCCGGTGACGTAAAAACGTCAGCAGACCAGTACGCGAATCTTTCGACCATCTGCGGGCATCGACTGCGACGGTGCTGCTGACACCGACATGGGCTGGTCGAGGGTCGTGGGCGCGTTCACGTTGCCCCCTTGCCGATAATCCCTTCAGACTGTTTTCGGGACGTTCTAGCCCCCCGTGGGCATCAGGCCGGTCCTATCGTCCAGGGTCGCCTGCGTGGGCAGTGTGTGGGGATTGACTCAAGCGTGCGCTTGTGACGATAATGAATATCACACCGCGCAGGCCCGGGCCCTCTCCGGTCTTGCTGGCCTCGACAGACTACCGGCTGTCGGGGCCTTTTTCTTTCACGGCTGAATACTACACCCGATACGTCGCGTCGTCAACATCGGAAAACAATGTCTCGGAGAATCGGACGTCTGTAGACGTCTTTGGACGCATGGATAAAACTGGAGAAGAACTGGAGAAACCCTTGGTAGTCACGCCGCGAGCGGTCTTCCGGCGCCCCACATCGTCACAGAGATAGCATCCATTACCACCACGATGCACTGAACGCACACAATCGCCAAACGCGCACCCGACGGTCATGTCAACAAACGCAGCAAATCGTCGACCCCGCGCAGAACCACAACCGGGGCGCCATTCCACGCCTGGATAAACTGTTCCTGCGACGGCCTCAACCGCCCAGTTTTGGTCTTGATCTCTATAAGATGATTCTGCCCACGGAATCCAATAATCCCATCCGGGCACCCCTTGCCAACCGCCGCCAACGATACCCAGCTGGCGCCGATATCCCTAGCCGCTTGCACAATGTCGACCTGCGTGGCGTCAATCTTAGCGGCCCGCCTCACCAGACGACCTCCGCACGGCCGAACGCCGACCATCTCCCACGCCAATCAGTGCTTCCGACAGCGGCCACCTTCCACGAACGCCCCCTGACGCCCACAGCAGCCTCTAGGCCGCGCCTTGACGCCTCGAGCGATGCTAGACCCCTCCTGCCGTTAGGGACGGCTCTGAGGGCCTCAGAAAGCCTTTTGCGCTCTGTGGTAAATAACCCAGTCTCCAGCTGGACTGGGCCTAGGCTTTTGGGACGCTGTTTGCCAGTGCCCCGAGACGCATCATCGGCAATTCGGACACAATCGCCTCTTCGGCCTTAGAAACGGTCAAATTGGACCGCGACGTCACGAAATCGACGGCCATAGCCATTTTTTCTTCGGAACTGATTTTCAGCCCCTGCTTTACAGCATTTGCGGCCTTTTCCTCGGCATACAAGATTGCTTTGGCTACCAGGCGCTGAATAGCGTCCAGCGAGTCCTCCTTGACTTCAAACTTCATCTTGGCGAGGAAGGAACGCACAACGAACATGACGCCTGCTAGAGCGGCCATGCCAAACAGCTTGAACAACTCGTCAATCAATGTCGAAATATCCATAAGTCCTTACCCCTGCATTTCTGCCCACGCCCTCGTTCCGGACCATACCGTCACGCGGCCGTCGGCTCGTTCACGAATATCAATATGCACAAAACGTGGATACCTGCCCAGCCCATGCACAGGGCATCCCTTCGCCAACACAATGCGACGAACACGTTTATAAAATTCAAGAGGCGACATGCCGGCCGGAGGATACAAGTCCAACGCACGACCCTCACAATGCTGGCTACGCTTGGAACCGCCTACACGCGCATTGTGCTCGGGCGTGCGATACGCCGAGCCAATCGTAATCGGTTTGTCGCCGCACGCTGCACGGATTTGCTCGAACACACCGGCCAAGATAGCGGCACGGTCAAACCACTCAGCGGGATACGGGGTGCCGTCCTTGCACGCCAGTTCCGCAAATGATAAGTGGGGAGATGCCCGGTCCGGTAGCGTGGGGGTGGGGCCTGTGGACCCCTGGGGAGCCGATGAGCGATTTACCGAACCGGGCTGTGACACTATATCACACGCGTTCAGAGACGCAACACTTGGCATCATCAACGAAATCGTAGGCCTTCGACGCGTCCAATCCGCACTCCTTCGTCACCGCAGCAACTTCTTTGGCGGCACGCTCAAGCGCAGCCTCGGCCTCCAAACGAAGCGCTGCAACTCTCAGAACGGATGCCTTAAATTTCCAATAATGCTCACCAGACAGCGTCACAGTCTCAGACATAAGTCTCCATTATTTAAAAAACAAATGTTTAAACGTTTCCACCGCAGCAATAAGTGAAGACGCACTTAATGTGCCACCGACCATCCCAGACCTTTTTGGGTTTCGGTCTTCAAGGACCGCAATCCGTACTTCACACTTGCCGATTCTACCATTGGCCTCGCGCTGCAGTGTGACCAGTTCAGAGATGTCGCGCCTCAGTGGCTCGATATGCGCCAGGAACTCATCACGCGTCAGGTCCGCCATTGTCCACCACCGCCGCGACAGGCAAGCTCACATCCAATCCAGACGAAGCCGTCAACGTCGGCAGCATCTGTTCGACATACGCCGTCACCGACGCCACAATCGCCGGGTCATCGACCTCGATGGTCCGTGACACCAGACGGCCCATGGTGTCGTCGATGAGTTCGATAGTCGCTGACATGCGGGCACCGCTGCCGTTGACAGGAAAGCTGACCTCGCCACGAATAAGTTCTGCTCGAATCGCCATTACTTCTGCTCCTTCATCTGCGCCTTGAGCGCATCAATCTCTGCTTGCTGCTTCTGCACCACCGCGACCAAGTAGGCGGTAACGCGGTCATAGGTCACGTAATTCGGTGTGCCGCTTTCGCCGCCTTCGTCGTAAGTGCAGAGCAGCGGCGCGATCTGCTGCATCTCCTCCGCGATAAACCCGACGTATCGCCGCTGGTCGTCGTCCGTTTTTCCGCGATAGGTCACGGGACGCATTGCCATGAGTGCGGCCTGTGCGTCAGCGGTGTCGAGTGTGGCAATGTCGTGCTTATAGCGCAGTGACGACGTAGAGATCCTTATATAATCACCAGCCGCTCCCCATAGATTCGCGGCACTGGCAGTGGTAGGATACGCGCCGGGAGCTAATCCGGTATTGTTAATTTGCAGCATCAAACTGCCGCCGCAATACGATCGCATTTCATTGGCGCTGGATTCTGTCCAATACGTATCACCGCCGCCTGCCGCCGGACCGCCATCAAGATAAAACTTCTTCGTTGCAGGGACCGATGCGTCCGTTTGGAAATACCAGATACTCGAATCGAATTGCCATGCAAACGTCCCACCGGCATAACCGCGTACTGTGTCCGCCGACGATTCGGTGATGTATGTATTGCTGCCTCCGTCGAGGTAAATCTGTTGACCAGCAGGAATCGCTAGGTAGCTATTAAACGCCGCACCCTGACTCGCGCCGAAGGTCACCGCCAGCGCGCCTCTGGAGTAGATGCGGACGTCGCCGGAAGCATGAGAGGCATTGATATTCAACCCACCACTACCAGACGCTACCAGTGCCACTCCATCGGCGTATTGCGGAGCACCTGCCGAGAATGTTGACGAGTAGACGTCCAACGTGAACCGCGTAGCACTGCCGTCGTTTCCAACGTAGAAGCTCGACCGTGCCGCGCTGCCGTTCGAGAGGTTGCGTACTCGCACCGCTTGTGTACCGGTCGTCGTCGCGTCAAAGGTGTTCGTCCCGGCTCCGTTGACGGCCAAGAGGCCCGCTGCGGAGATGGACATGTATTTTGTCGTCCCGATGCCGAACTCAATTGGCGTGCCAGACGCTGCCCGGATGAATGTCGCGTAAGCTGTGCCGTCAGAGAAGAATGATCCAGCCGTCGAGCCGTTCTGCCCGACATAGGCACTGCCACCGGTGTTCGTCATAGCCATCGCGGCGTAGGACGTGCCGGTTCCCGGCTGGAGTGTGAGGGGGAA
>Ga0222714_10000716_pt1 | contig 37961 bp, 46 predicted proteins | sample C33_3DmetaG_FD_165048 | JGI IMG/M metagenome (GOLD analysis project Ga0222714, IMG submission 165048) | Estuarine water microbial communities from San Francisco Bay, California, United States - C33_3D | ecosystem: Environmental > Aquatic > Marine > Unclassified | place: USA: California...
GGGTTTTCTGGGTCACTGTTGTCCCAAGCTACAGGAACCTCGGTGTAAAGCACACCGTTGGCTTCAGCCTCTGAGGCGAATTTTAGGTAGTAATCTGTGAACATATGATTGGTGGTCTGTTGCTACTTCGTGAGGGCTGCGGCGTTAGTTGCGCTCACCGGTTCAGAATAAACTGCAACTTTGCGAATGTGGCCATTGAGGTGATTACCACTCGTGTTCAGCTCTCCCAGATGTATCTGCGACATCGTTGGGATGTTTAAATCGGTGTCGGTTGACCCAATTTGGGAACCGTTCACGTAATATTTCGCCTCACTAGGGCTGAATGAAACGGCATGCTTGTGGAATGTATTTACCGAATTACCAGCAGCAGTCATGTTGGCCACGGTTGTTCCGCCACTGCTGATTTCAGCACGGAAATTTGTGGTGTTGCCAAACATCTGAACGATGTTTGAACCACTGCCATCATCGACTGAAAAAATGCCGTTGTAGGTGTTCTGAGCTTGACGGCTCGCTTCGGCATACAGTGTGCCACCGCCGTTATCGAACAGGCTGGAATTAACCATAGCGGCAGAATCAGATGCTCTGGTTGTTCCGCTAACGGACCCAGAGTCCGATTTGATGTAGCTACTAGCAAAAGAACCCAACTCGCACTGAGCCATAGTGAGTAACACACCGCTGTATCCATCGCCTGTGAACTGCTCGACTCGACCGGAGGTTGAGGAGGTGACTACGGCCCAAACGCCCTTAGAACTCGAACTGTTTGTAGTTGTAGCTGGCGCAACAACAGTTAGTCTATACCAGCCATTCCCAACACTCTCCACGCTCCCAGTCACTGACCCCGACTTGTTTCCAACTGTCCCGTTAGACAGGTCAAAATTGCAGTAGGTGTAACCAAAGTAAGCCAACCCGACCCACTGGAGGTAGTTGTATCCAGCAGCTTTCGCAAAAATCGAATATGCGTAGTTGTTCCCACTGGTATGACTAAAGCTGTTCCCATCTTCGAGATTGACGTTTCTCGCCAAAGTTCCCGTGGCTGTTGGAACCAGCAGATTTGCATTAAGCGTGCCATCAGGCCCAACTGCCGCGCCCTCGGTCAGAGTGCTGCTGCTAATTGTTTGATTGCTGAAAGACTCACTGTAGCTGACCAAGTTGGTGCTGCTTCCCTCAATGAGAAGACCCATAGACGCTGAGTCAGTGGGTGAATACTCAAAGCGAGGCTGACCAGCAGTGGACACGCTTTTGAGTGTGGGGGAATACTCTCTGTGTATTTGCCCAGAGGTTTCGTTGAGGACGGTCTCTCCCAACGTGCTCATATTGATGCCCCAGATTGCGAATGCGTCACCGTTTAGGCCGGTGTAGTCAGTGGTGACATTGTCAGCCGATGCACCAGCGATGACGACATCCTCACTGGTCGTGTAAACACTGCTGACAGTTGCTGTGAGTTTGTAGTATCCGTTTCCGCTGGCAGCAATGGACCCTGTCATGCTGGTTTCCTCAGTGCCTTTCGTGCCGTTCTGGATGTCAAACCATACGTGCCTATATGTTCCACTACTGTCCCTAAGTCTGATGGAAACCCACTGCCGACCTATGTATTTGACGTAGCAACTAACAGTCAGAGAAGCTGACGAATCCACCGCTGCGACGTAATAAATGCGATGCTGACTGTTAGCGGAGTCCTCTGTCAGTTTGTAGGCATCTGTTCCCCCGTCTGGAGCTGCTTGCCCTCCAGTTTCTGTTACCCCGTTTTTGGTCCAAGCTGACTGACTGATGTCACTGCTGTAGGTGATGAGGTTTTCCGAACTTAGGTGTTTCTCATTGGACCAGTAATGCACCGCCGATGGCGCAGCATAGGTGGGCGGCGTGTCTGGGCGACTGAACGTGATTCGAGGGTCCAGCCTACCTCCGTTCGACGCAAAGTTACATTGCCACGTGGGCGAAACTGCTGGGAATGAATCGCTATACGACATGCTTATGCCTCGGTTGGGGTTTCGTCAGAGGCATCCACTGATGCTCCATCAGTTGCCAAAGCTGCGGCATCAGCGGCTTGCTTGTCAGCCCACTGCTGTTTCACCTCGTCGGTGAAGACTGCATTGCAGATGGCTTGCACGTTGGCTTCAGCCTGACTCCAGTCAGAGTCTGGCTGCATTACGCAACGCTCAAACGAGGCAGCGAGTTCATTGCCGTCCTCAACGACACTGATGCGCTTGCGGCACTGAACGGCGAACGGTGGGACAAATTCGATTTTGTCGCACTTAGTAATTTTCTCAATCATAGTAGTTTTGGTGTCGGTCCGTCCCAGCTAGTCCGGCTGGGGTAAATTGATTAGGTTGAAGCGATGTAGGAAACCGTGAAAATTAGCTGATTTACGTTTGAGGATGCTCCGTTTGTCACGTCGCTTGCAGAAATCGCTGTAATACCAGTCGTTCCAATACGTGTTAAACTCGCATAACTGGCGTTTGGATGCACATACCCAGCAGTTGGCGCATTGACCCATAACGAGCTGTACCCAACGCTCAGGTTCCCAGAATACGTGGTGGTTTCAGAAACAAACGGTAAACCCTGCACGGCTACTGTCCCAGTGGCTCCGGTCGTGTCGACGTTATCTGTCATGATATTTGCTTGGCAGAAAACATGACGTCCAACTTTGCAGTAGTGGGCAGCAATAACGTCCATAGTGAGGGCAGCAAAATTTGAGCCAGTCATCTCAAATCGAGGAACCCAAGAACCAAATTCGTAGTCGCTTAAAACGGAGCTTGCTGGCGTCCCAGTGGTTCCAGTGCCGTCTCCAGCGGAAGTAGACACAGACCCGAAATCAATTGCTGTCCCATTGGCGACTAGGTTGCCCGAACTGTCCACTTTCCACTTTTCAGCCCCAGATACTGCAAATGCAATTTCTCCGTTCGTCGACTGCGCGTTGAGGGTGTGTTTAGCCCCCACACTGCCAGCCGCGCTTGTTGAACTGGTGAAAATTAGCCCACGCGTTTCCGATCCTCCGCTAATTTTTAGAATGTCCCCAGCAGTTGATTTGCTGATTTCGGTTTGAGCGTCCGGCGAGGTTGTCCCGATGCCGACCAGCCCAGCGGCTGTGACTGTCGCACGGGTAGTGCCGTTAGTTTTAAGCGCCAACGGGTGATTGGTGTGAGTGCCAACAAAACCAGTTGTTGAATTGCTCTGTAGGTGGTTCACGACACCGCCGTCAGAAGTGGCAGCAATCCGGGCGTTTGAAGCTTGAACCTCAATCTCATAATTAGGGTCCGAAGTTCCCACGCCAATCTCATCAGCCGACACAGTACCAACTGACACTCCGTCAGATGACTGATAGGCCATTGTCCCAAGGTGTTGGTTCAGAGGGACTTGCGAAGGCCCGGTTCCGACATCTGGGATTTCAATTGCGGTCTTTGCGCCGTCAATAGTGCTGACACCATCGAGGATGTTGGCAACTGAATCGATCTTGAACCATACAGTGCCGTTGTATTTGACAACGTCACCAACTGTGAAGGCGATGCTGCCAGAGCCCAGATCGGATGATCCAGCTACGGTTACATCGTAGTAGTCACCAGCAGTGCCAGAGCCGTCTGCCAGTGTTGGCGTGTTGGTGCTGGCATCCCAAGCACCTTTGGGTGTGTCACTGCTAGACGATAGGTAGACCGCATCAATCTTTCCTGTGCCACTGTTGAGGGGAGCTAGGTTGTAGGTCCCGGGAGCTGCCACAAAGGCGTCTGCAGTGTCTTGGCGGAAGTTGTCCCGAGAGATCTTCTGGGTTCCACCAGTGTTGCCGTCCAAGACAAGATTAGCGTCAGAATTGACGGTAGTTGCTGTCTTGCTGAGATCTTTAATGCGTGTTGTTGCCATCGTTATTCAGGGTCAGGTGCTTCAAATTGTAGGGTCAGGATGTATTCGTTGTCGTCTGTCAGCATGAAATCGTTGTCATCATTCACAAGGAATGTGGCCTCGATCACTTTGTCGCCCCCGGTGGAAGCGGCAACTGTTGGCAAACCTAGGCCAAAGCCGATCATACATCGTAGGCAGTTATCTCACCAGAGGTGACAGTAATGGATGTGGCCCTGCAGCATCTCCAGTAGGAACCTGCTTGCAGGTTGACATTCGTGATGGTTCCCAGTCCTCCGCTGGCGACACTGCCTAGGACAGTTGCTGAGTGAGCAAAGATCCAACTGAAGTTACCAGTGATCGTTCCACCACCATTCTGGTAGGTTCCACTGTCTGACCCCAGAGTGCCGTCTTCGCCAACTCTGACTGTGCGATATTTGTCGTTCTGGTCTACGCCAGTGATGAGTGATGCTCTGCTCATGTTAGTATCCAGCTACCTCTAGCCGGGTTGTCTGACCCTGCTGTGTGTGTAGCTTCAGTAGTTCGTGATCAAGCACGTCTCGGGCATCTGCCTCGGCTACCCTAGCCCTGTCCAGCTCACCATTGTGTCTCAGGTAATCGCTGTAAGTGCCTCGCACTAGGTAGTCGAAAAATATGTTGGGTATTGCTACCACATCCCAGTAACTGGGCTGTGCAGTAGGACTGTTGTTCCCTGCTGCCACAGACTGGTTGGCCTCGTAAAACTGACCAGCCGTGTTGTCATAGACCTGATCCCCGGTGCTGTAAGCACTCGAGGAGCTGTAGAGAGCCCCAGTCAGTGTAGGAACTGTCTTCCTGAACCAGAGATACGCTGTGGTGTTGTTCTCAGCGATCTGGATGCCGTTCTCAGACAGATACCACGTTAGTGATATCTGATCCTGATTTGACTTTGGTGACTTGTTCCACACAGCAAAGACCTCACCGATCTCTGTCTGTCCTGCCTGATTAAGGGCTATGTAATTTCCCTCGTCTCCGCCAGTCTGTGTAACGGTCCTGCTCTCAGTGACAGTTACCTCAGGCCATTTGGCAGCCTGCCAAGCGTATTTCAGACGCCTGCTGGACAAGTCTCTGAACAGGTTCCACTCCAGCGTTGGCAGAGTGGCCCTGTCTATGCCTGACAGGTTCAAGACCTGATTCAGGATCTGTCCATAGTTGGCTGGGCTAAGAGCCATATCCTACTTGTATCTTCCCCGTGCCTTCGCTTTTCACTTTCAGCTCAGGGTTCTTCTCAGAAATGTATTTACGGAATTTGGGGTCTTTCCAGATCTCCTTGCCTTCCTTCTTGACCCACTCTTGATAGACCTTGCTATCAACCTCCATTGTGGCTCGCCCTAGACCGTTCATGCTTTTACGGCCTTGGTTCTGTCGAGCGATCTCCTTCTGCCGCTCTGTTGCTCTCGCTAGACGCTCTTCGTATGACCCGTTGTATTGACGAGCCAGAGCCTCTTTCATTGCCTCGGTGTAGTCTGACATATTTGTGTTTTGTTAGCCCCGGTTGAGGGAGCCACTTTCGTGACTCCCTCGGTCCCGAGGTGGTGCGAATTGCTGGTGCGAGCCAGCAAAGTGTTAGCTCAACCGATCAAGCTCGACCAAGTTGAAGTAGTAGCGCAGCTTGCCAGCCGTGAAGTCTGACAAGTTGTCGCCCACTGCAGTGAACAAGATGTCAATGGTGTCCTGTCCAGTGTATGCCTTGCCGGTTCCAACTGCTGCAGCTCCAGTCCCCGGGGTTGGGGCCTTGTAGGTCACTTTGCCTACATTAGCTGCGTCAACCTGAGTTGATGTCATGAACAGGTCATCATCAGTATCATCTCCAACCTCGTATACAAGGCTAGTGGAATCTGCACTGACAAACGCAGTGTCCATAATGTGGAAACCGCCCTTGACCCAGCTTCCGTTTGGAATGCTGACAATCAGAGTTTGAGTTGTAGCCGCCGCTGTGAGGTCTTCATGAGTGATAACCAACTCATGAGTTGCTCCCAGTTGAGCCTGCGATTCGATGGGAAGTATGTTAATTTCCATATCTGATATCTCCTATTTTTATGGTGCTGGGTCGAACTGAGCGAGCCCGATTGGGTTCAAGCACTGCAGGGAGGCACGGGATTCAATCATGAATCGCTCGCCGCCGCCTTGGTCCTCGAAACGCTCTACCGTTGGATTCTTTGACATGCGGATCTGGAGCTTATCCATATCGAGCAAGTAGCCACGGCCAGCGGTCTGGCTAGTTCCAGCGGCATTGTATCCAATGAAGTTGTCAGCGATGATTTCAACCACACCAAAGTCACCTTCAAAGATGGTGGTGCTCATGCTCACCTTGTTGGCGTCTCCAGCGAAATCGAAGTTCCGTGAGGAGTAACCAGCAGTGGCAACGGTGCGAGTGAAGTCAGTGAATGCACGGCGCAGGGTAGCGTCAGCAAACAGCTTGTAGTCGCCTACCATACCAGTTGCGTTCCAGATGCTCTGCAGGACGGCCTGAATGTCAGACTCAGTCAGAGAAGCAGTAGCAGTGGTGATATACTGGCCAGCAGCAGGGCGGTAGTCAGCAGGAACCTGATGGGTAACCTGAGCACCGATGTTGGCAGTATTGCGAATCCAAGTGCCGAGACCACGGAGGAGGTAAGGATTGGTCCCGTCATCAGCCTGATGCTCTTGATCGCTCAAGCAGGTGGACTCCATATCACGGAGAAGCTCGACGCCCTTCTTGGCGATGGCTTCTGCGACCTCGTCAGAGACGCCAGCAACATTGGAGACTTCCTGAGCCAGACGAGAAACCTTGGCCGTGCGGCGGAAGGTCTGCAGGTAGGAGCTAAGGAGTGCTCGGTTCTCTGCGTGGTTCTCGTAGGTGGCAACGTCAGTTCCATCAACAACTCCACCCAGAGCTGGGGCAGCGTAGATGTCTACGGGCCACTCGAGGTAGGTGTTCTGAGGGGTGCTTCCCTTGGAAACAAGGGACATAAACGGAGTGGCTTTCTCGTCCACTCGTGTCAAAAGGTCAAGCAAGTCTTCTCGCTTGGCAACCTGATTAATTTCAAATAATCCAGCCATATCAATATCCTAATCTTTAGGTGTCATTGCAGCCTTGATGAAGTCTCTCAAGCCTGCCCTCGATCCACTCTTATACACCTGAGCTTTTGCTCGCTCTGCCCTCTTGACTGCATCAGAGACTTCTGCCTTCTGTGCAGATGGCGCACCGGGTTGTGGTGTTGGGTCTGGCGTTTTTTGCGCTTTAACAGGCTTCTTCTGTGCCTGCTCTTGTTCTATGTAGAAACCAACCAGTGCTCTAGCTAAGTAGAGATCGACATCAGGTAAATTCCTGATACCCGGGTTGCTTTCCTTGACCTGTTCTACCCACGCCCGTGCAGGGCTCTTACTGTCTCTCAGCCACGGATATTTCTGTGCTGCGAACTCAAAGCTGCGAGCGTTCTGCGTCAGTTGCTTTCGCCGTTTCGGGATATCACTCTCCCTACTCCATTCGGCATTTAGTGCTAGGTCCTCGAGCCACGCTTCAGGATCTTCTGGGATGCTCTGAATGCGATTCTCAATTTCCCGTTCAACTTGATCAGGGTCTCGCCTGTATCTAGCTAGTGCTCGTTTCGCCCATCTTTCTGCCGATAAGGCCTCGTCTTCCAGTTGATCCAACTCCTGTTCAGAGTTGGCCTGCATGACCAGTTCCGAGATGGTGCTCTCGCTGTCCGTTTGCTGAGTTTTCTTGGCCTCCAGCTTGAGTTGCTTTTGAGACTCCTCAAGTTGCTCCAGTCGTTCTTCCAGCTCCTTCTTCTGGGCTGTGAGGCGATTGATGCGCTTTTGGAAACCAATGTGCTCAGATGGTTCCGAATCGTCCTGTTCTGATTCCTGCTCAGGCTGCTCCTCGAGCACGGCTTCAGGTTCAGGAACGGGCGGCTCCTCTACTATTTCAGGGGCTTCTTCCGGTTGGGGACTCAAGCTATCCTTGAGTGCATTCCGCAAGGCTTCCATTCCGCCAACTACATTTTCTGCCTCCGAGGGCTGGCTGGCCTCGGCTGTGGATTCAGGATTTGACATGCTGTTTTACGGCTGCAAGTGGCCGAGAATCAGGGCTTTTATCGTTCGCCCAGAGAACGGTTCTTGTTGGCCTCGGGAGCCTACGACACCAGATTCGCTCAGACGCAGGTGCAGGTCAATGATGGCAGGATAAAAAAGTTCACTTTAGGTGTTGACTCAATACTCAGTCTAGCGTATGTTGCTTGTGTCAGGAGGGAATAAGCCCACTGATTGAAAAGCAAAAGGAAAAATACAATGAACCAAAAACAAGTCGAAAAAATCATCAACGAAAAAATCAACATGAAGTATGCCACAGAGTGGGCAAACAGCAGTGAACAGCTTCTTGAGTTTGATTACGGGTTTAACTCAGATCACCTAGGGATTCAGATGTCAGAAAACGAAGATCTTTTCGACTGGGCGTTGAATTTCTTTGAGCGTAAATGCGAGGCCTTAATCGCAAAGGCGTAACCCTAACCGGGGGGCGCAAGCCCCCCCCCTCTTTTTTATCCAACGGCAAAGCAACACACGTAATGAGCAAGACAACAGAAGACCAAGTCAGAAAGTTTAGCAGTCGAGACGCTATATACACGCCCATCGTTATGGATGCAATTGATAGATACAAACTAGGCCTAGACCAAGAGGATATAGCTGAGTTTGTTCGGGGCAAGATCGATAAAATCAAAGTGTCAAAGAAACACGAGATTGTTTATTGGGTGCTTATGCGAGCAAGGGCGTATTTGCGCTATGAGAAGGAAAGGCAGAGGCTGATGGATGCATGTCAAGACCTCTCAGACAACTGCTTAAACTCACTTCGCCTAGTCGAAGAAGGATCACGCTCAGATCTCAATCTGGTGTTCGAGGTGACTATGGCTGTTAAGCTTGAAAAGATAAGCGATGTTGTTAGGAGGGTTGCATCGCTTGATGGTGTGACAATTAAGACTGTGGAGCCCTGCAAGGCGATTAATAAAAAGAGCCCCCAATAGGGGGGCTCTCCAAACCTAAGCATAACAAGAAATGACGCATCACTATGAGTAAGAAAAAACACAAGACAGTGCAAGACATTATTTTGCACTACGAGAAAAATGTCACTCACGTTAGACCAAACACAAAGAAACAGGTTCTGTATTGCAGCAAATATTTTGTCAGCAAGATCGGTTGTGATCTCTCAGATAACCCATCAAAGGTTTTCACGCCAAAGAATGTCATCAAGTTCCAGAAGCTGATGCTCGGGTCGTCTCAGAACAGTGAGCGCACTAGGGCTGCTATATCTGCTAATTCATTCCTGAGGATGACCAAAAGTCTGTTCTCTGAGCATGTCGTCCACATCTACAGGAATCTGCCAAAGGAGGTAGGCGAATTCAAAGCGTCCAAACCACTGCCAGCAAGGCAGGCTCAATACAGCGTGTCAGACAAGCGTGATGCAATGAGGCGAATCATTGAAAGATGCGAGAAGCTGAAGAACAAGAAGCCTGACGACTACCTGTGCTACTTCCTGATGATGCACTGTGGAATGAGGCGCAAGGAAGCAGCATTTGCTAGATGGAGCTGGATTGGTGACAACTGCATCACAGTCAGGGAGGAGGATGACTTCAGCACAAAGTCTGGCAGATCCAGAAACATCCCACTGTCAGATGCTCAGATTTCGTTTCTGAGAAGCAAGCAGAAGCACCGAGACCACATACTGCCCGGGGCCAAGACAAATCGATACAGGACCATCCCTGATCGCATAGCAAAGATCATCAGGAAGGAGGGCATAACCGGGTCGAAGTCTGCACACGAGCTGCGGAAATACTACGGGGCAAATGTGGCTACCCAGCTCGGGCTCTTCGAGGCTCAGAAGTATCTAGGCCATAGCTCACCAAACATTACCAGCCAGTATTACGCTGACCTGATCGAGGCAAAACCTGTGGAGGTAAAAATTCTTTAAAATACTTGTTGCAATACTACTCACCATAGCGTATAAGTATATGTGTCAGGCAGGAATGGCCTCAAGACAAACCAGAAAAATTAATATGAAAACAGAAAAAACATACGAATGGGCTAACGAGTGGGTTTATGAGGACGGTGGTTGCGATGATCGAGTCTACTCAGACAGCGTCAAAGATTTGGATTTACCGTCCTCTGTTAAAGATGAATACGGGAGAATCCGAGAGCTGGTTTTGGTGGTTGATGTCCGAGAGGACGATGAGCTTGTAGAGCAACAGTGGGCATATGTCAGGGGTAATAACCTTCCATCACGTTTTGAAGAAGGCCTGCTAGTTCCCAGCCGATTTCAAGCCGAGTTACACAGTTTTCTAGACGGTAAACTTTGACTTAACAGGGGGCCGCAAGGCCCCCATATCCAACAACAACAAACCAAAAGAAAGACAAACACATGAAAAAACATGAGTTCAAAATCGAAATAACAGCAGACATCTCGAAGGTGTCCGAGGTCTATGAGGCAGTCAGCCTTGTGGAGGGTGTAGAGATCAAGGTCCTAGACTGCATCGAGGTCAAAGAGGCAGTCAGGCCCAAGGTCACTGGTGCAAAACGTGGTCGCAAGAAGCAGAAATACAAGGTCGAGGAAGACCCTAATGCTGTGACCATCTACAAGAACGGCAAACACGTTCTCGATGTGGATGCTACCATCAAGAAGTTGGGCATCACCAAGGACTACCTCAAGAAGAACTCGTTCAAGCGAGATGCTCTTGAGTGTCGTCTCAAACATGCAATGGCAATCAAGGCTTCGAGATGGTCAAAGCACTGATACTACTGATCACCTGCTGCACTCTGTCTGCAGCGGATCACACCGTGGCTCTCACCATACTGGCGGAAGCCAGAGGTGAGGGCATACGGGGGATGGCAGCAGTCGCCTGCGTCATCTCCCAACGAGCCAAGGAGCGTGGCATCACGCCCAAGGAAGTCTGCCTGCAGCGCAAGCAGTTTTCCTGCTGGGACTCAGGCAAGGACCTGAGCTACCTGCTAGACACTCCTCAGGCTGAACATGCGCTCTACTTCGAGAAGCACATCCACAGGATGAAGCAGGAAGTCACGGGTGGAGCTAATCATTACCACGCAACATACGTGAAACCATACTGGGCAGATGAGTCGAAGAAGACTGTTCAGATTGGCAACCACATATTCTACAAACTATGAAGAAACCGAAAATAATTCAGATCATCAAAGGCTATGAAAGCGAAGCGTGGCCTTTGACCGTCCTAGGCCTTGCGGATGATGGGTGTATCTACTACATCCAAGGAGACGAGCCTGCTTGGAAACTATATCAAGGGCTACACTTTGCCCACGTAAACGGAAAATACTGCTATGAAAGTTACGATTGAATCACACTGGGACCCAGACGGGTCCATACCATCAGACGCAGATCCTCGAGAGGAGTATGAACTCTGGAGGGAATTTGCTAGGACACATCCTAAGGACTGGAATGGCTCTGAGTTCACACTGCAGGACTTCAGAGAGTATGTCAGGGGAGTTATTGAGTTCGGACGTTATGACTGATCTAGAAAATCTAAAGAGCGTATGTGTGGTCTTCAAGGAGTTGGACGATGATCGAGACGAGATTGTCTTCCAGCGAGGGACAGAGGAAGTATCATCCAAAGAAGTCGTGTCCCTAATTTGCGACACGTTGAACCTGACCACTAGGGAGTTTGCTGAATCCATCAAGGTCCCGGTCAGGACTGTGGAGGGCTGGCGTTCAGGCAAGCCTCCAGCAGCACTAGCCAAGATGCGAATTGGGAGATGGCTCGAGGGTGAGCTGATGAAACGGGAGGCAAAGAGCGATGCTCAAGGCTGAAGCTGTGGAGTATGGGCTCGATTTTGAGCCCATATGCGAGGGGTGCAATAAACGAGCCACTGAGATCGTCTACACTCACTATCCAATGGTCAGTAAGGACCCCACTTACTACGGCTGGTGCAGGCAGTGCGTTGAGCACCTAATAGTGGGTATGCTCAGGGACCTCACTGAAGTCATGTCTGAGCACGAGGTATCAGCGATGATACCTCACATGCCTGATCAGTGGAAAGATCAGCTAGGGTTTAATGTAGTTACATTTCCCGGGCCTCACACTTCAGGGTCTAAGTCTGGTCCTTGATCTTTCAAGGCATCAGCGTAGAGGTTCTGAAATGCGAAGTAGAGATCCTGAACTGCTGCAAGTCTTCCTGCGAAGTAGTGCCTCTGTTCAGAAGTCAAGCCGGGTCCGGTTACATTACCGGACTCGGCCTTCATTATCTCATTCAGGATCGTGTCGATGCCACGCCTGACTGGATGTTCTTCCTGCATCGAGAATGCCTCGAGCAGCCACTGTTCGTAACCTTGGAACCTGTATTCGTTATGCATTTGGATTCACACCTATCCTGCCTATCTGAGCGTTCTGCTGTTGCGTCACGCTCATCTGCAGGTTCTGAGCAAACGTCTGGACAAGCTGTGCGAACTGCTCGTCCTGCTGCATCTGCTGCTGATATTTCGGGTTGTTCTGAATGATCTGCTGGATGAACTGCATCTTGATGCCTGCAGACGGATCGTTCTCAACAAACTTGGGCTGATTACCCAGAGACATCAGGGCTACCTGATTGTTCATGTCATCGAACATCTGCTGTGATGCTTCTGCCTGCTCGATCACAAGCTCGTCTGCCAGTGTTGGGTCGATGACCTGCAGCTTCTTCCTAATCAACTTAGTCCTGTCAACGATACCCATCGTGTCCTCTGGTAGGACAAATTGGCTGATCGCCTGCAGCTTCTTCTGGACAAACTCATTGTCGAGTTCCCTGACATCGAAGTGCAATGTGAAGTTGTATTTCTTAGGGTCTCGAGGCAGTGGCATGTTAGTGCCAGTCACCAGAGCAAAGCGGTCGTCCGTGTCGAAGACCTGCGTCAGGTCCCAGACCCTGCCAATGACAGAACTCATGTGTCTGAGCCAGCGATGCACGTAGGCCTGCTGCCTGAGCTGTGTCTCTACAGGAGGTATGGCCGCATTGGGTCTGCCAAAGTAACGGTCTGTCCTGAGCTGGATGTGATCCATCAGGGTGAAGGCTAGGTCTGCGCCTCTGCGAGGTGCTTCCATCCAGCCAATGTCACCGGGCCTCTGTTCTGACACCTGCACACCGGGTCCAACTTTAATACGCTGGCCATAGCGCAAGGGAACCTTGAGTGGAGGAAGCGTGTCAAAGCTGGAGCGGTCGAATACCATATCGGCTTGTGCCTTGTATTCAGCCTGCCACGTGCGAACAATTTCTGATACACCACGGGATTCGATTGGGCTGCGCCGTGTCTTCTCACGGGTGAAGGTCTCGAATGGGTAAGTGTCCCCAGCCTCTGTCACGAGCCTGTGCTCTGCGAACATCTCCTTGCCGCTGGAGTTCTTCTCCATATACGGGGAGAAGACTGTCATGTAGATCCCGGGGTTCCCGTTCTCTGTCACCCTGCGGCTGTAGGCATGAATGACCTCGATCAAGTTGGTCTTGTCGTCCAGTCGTTCAGTGCTACCCAGAACAGGGCTCAGGCCTTGGTCCCATACCTGAGAACTCTGGCCTGCAGTCTTCTTGACTTCTTCAGCCCACTGCTTGTCCCACTCACCACTTGCTGCCTTCGCCTCTAGCTCGGCCAGTGTGTAATACTCACGGCGGAAGATCGCACGGGCTCTCTGCAGGTCAGTTGTCTCGGGCGGAAACAAGATCTCGTGATAGGGTCTGAGTGCCACGATGCGAGCCTGATTCTTTACCATATCAGGCAGCTCAAATGTGGTCTCACCCTTCTCCACAATCTCTCTGATGTGCTTCAGTGCCTTGGTCCTTGTCAGGCCTTCGTTGCTGGCCACAAGCAGGTCAGCGATGTATTCCTGCTCGTCTTGCAGCGCAGCGGTTAGAGCGTCGAGTTGTTGTGGGGCATTGACTCCTAAGAAGCCGGAGAGGGTCTGGAGGTTTATTGTTCGAGGGGTCTGGGCATAGGATCTATCCCAGATCACGTGAAGGACACTCCAACCATACTGCGCTGCGTATTCTGCATGTAACTCCAGCTCTTCTTCCCAGCCGGGTTGCATGAGAGTCGATAGCATCCACCTCAAATACAGACCTACAGCAGATGCTGCCTTGTGGTCTGAAGCCTCGATGCCAGCTACATTCAAGGCAGCCCTGCTGATGGCAGAGGTGCTCAGGTTCACCATAAACGAGCACACCTCGTCAGCCAGCCTGATCCTAGTGTCACTGGCTCCTTCCCAAGGGAACGGTTGTCTCCCTAGGTCCTTGGCGTGTTTCTTCCCGTCTCGGCTCTGCCCGGTCCACGTAGCAAATCGAGTTTCGTCAGACTCCCTGACACGGTAAGTTATCCTGTCATCAGAAAATGCCCTGCGGTATTCAGTGCAGAGCTGATTGATGTTGGGGTCTGTGTTGACCTGTAAGCGGTCGTCTTTGCTCGTGTTCATTAGTAGCTCAAAGTCTCAGTTGTGTATTGGGCCTGCCTCGAGACATAAATAGGGTCCATCAAAATCAAATATCTCAGAGCATCCACACAGTCCTTGGATGCTCCCTTATCACCATCGTTGCCAGTCCAAGTCTTCAGACTGTAGATCAGGTTCTGGCATTCATTGGACACATACAGCCTAGGCTCATTCAGGATGCTCACCTCTCTGCTCATGTCATAGGCGAACAGGTTGTTGACCAGAGCGCAGCTCTCGTCAATGTGCGCCATCGCTGAAGGCACAAACAGAAGACCATCCTTTACAATCTCTCCGCCTGCACCCCTGTCAGGATTGGCAAGCAAGTCAATCAGGCTCTGGTTGTGCTCCTTCTGGCCTATCACCGCAGTCCTGCCAGCTCTAGGATCGATGTATCTCTCGTGTATCCCTCCATCAGAGATCTCTAGCTCCCTGATGAGCTGTTTATACTGCTGAATATTTCTCCCACAGTCAGCCGTCTGTGCTGGTCCTTTCTTGCCGTCAAGCTTCTCGCTCGGAACTGCCCACTCGCCGTAGTTGGCCCTGTCTGGCCACTCCCTATAAATAAAAATCCTGCCCAGATCATCCACCCTAGCCCAGAGCATATACCAGTTGCGGTCGCCCGGTGTAGGATCGACAACCATATAGTTGGTCCCGTCCTTGGGGATCTGGTCCTTCGCAATAATATTGCGGTCAGTGAACCTCGGGAACTTGCCCACTACAGGGTTGCTCACATACCCGTAGGCCCTGATCTCTCGCTCTTCCCTAGTCCTGCCCCTGAGCGTCTGCTCCATTCGATCAAACGGGCTGTATGGATTCCACTCCGAGAAGAACCAGAAGATCTTCCCTGATCCACTGCGTGTTCTGCCCTTATACGGCATGTGTCCCTTGGGGACTCCATCAATCGAACTCTCATCCCCGATCAACTTAGCCTCTCGAGTCTCCTCGATGATGGCCCCGTCCATAGCATCCTTCACGGTGCTGGTGAACCCCTCAATTGGAGTGAAGGTCACGACCATTTTGCCCTTACGTGAGATTAGACGATATTTGAGCGTCTGAATCCACGCCATAGGGACCAGCTCATCACACCAGATCAAGTCCAGCTCTGTTCCCTCCATCGAGCTGAGTTCCTGAGAATAATTCTTGAACCAGCACTGGCTCCCATTAGGAGCCACAAAGGTCTTGTTAGAGAATCCGTTCTTCTGGCTAAAGCCTATGTTCACAACAGACCTCTGCCCTGTCCTCTGCTCCTTCCAAGGCAGCGGCAGATACTCATGCACATACGGCTGCTGAACCTGCACCGAGCTATCGTGTGTGCTATGACAACACCACACAGCACTCCTGTGCTTGTTAGCCAGAGTCCTGACTACCCTCGAGGCCATATACCGTGACTTGCCGCCACGATTGCCCCCGAAAATGTAGACCAGATCAACCTTGGGATCTTCCAGAGCCTCATCAGCATCTTTCCAGTGCCTGAACAGGCCCGTGGTATTATGCCAGTCAGAGCCGTAGTTGAAGGGGTCAGCCTTCTCGAGCCTGATCAACTCCTCCCTCTTCAGGTAGTAGTCCTGCAGCACCCCTTCAGCGGCCATAGCCTCTGCTTCCTCCCTGCTGGGGACCGGATATACTGGGTGCTGTGTCCAGTTCATCCCCAACGATCCAACTGCTTTGGAGACCCCACACAGACAAGCTTCCCTGTCCCCTGCTCCACCCAGACAGGGATCTTCAGCCCCTTCTGGAAGTCCCTGTTGTCTGACACCCTCACTAGCCCTAGATCTGTCTCCAGAAGCCGCATGTTAAAGGGCCTACCCTTCACAGTAGCCTGCTTGGGCTCCCTGCCAGCTTTCCAGCGGAGATCCGCTGTATCCAGCCCGGTTCGCCTCTTAGCCCTCTTGCCACGCTTCCTAGGGCTCTTCTTCGCACCTTCAGCCTCGCTCATAAATCATCAATAGCGTTGTAACTGTCAATCGACCAGTCTACCTGCAGCCAGCCTCCCCTGTCCCTGATCACCCAGTTCTCCACCCGGTGCTCCAAGCTCATGTCCAGCTTATCCCGTAGCTCCCTCACAAAGGCCTCCAGATAGCCTCTCAGACGCTCTTTAAGCACATCTGGGCTCTCCGGTAGGGTCATGTAGCTATACGGTGTCATATCGGCCATATACCAGCTCCTGAAACGCCATATGCGCTCGAAATCGATCCCATCAAGAAGCATCCTGATCTGGGCCTCCATAGAGGGGGCCTTGCCGAAATAGCCTGTGTTAGGCTCGATTAGTGTAGGCCCAGTAGGGGCATCGCTCTTCTGCGTATACATGTTGCTCATCTATTTTACGAGGGGAGATCCGCAACGATATCGCTATATTTCGCCAGCGTCTGACCCCCTCCCCCCATCTAGCCCGTGGATTTTCGCACAATATGTGTTATGTTTATAAGTGTCAATGTGTCTCACCGGCACTAACCACCTCTGCTTCAATCACTTGCTTTGGCTTGCAGTTCTTAATCAGCTTGGTGAGCACCTCTTCTGACAGATTCACAGTCTCGTGTCTAATAGTTGTCGAGGGTTTGCCGAGCAGGGTCTCAACTTTGTCGATGAGTATCCCTACTGTGACGGGTAACGTCTGCGGCTTCAGCTCACCTGACTTCAGGGCATCTCCAAGCTTCTCCAGAGCAGTGTCTCTTGTCTTCACAAGCTCCTGTAGGAAAGCCTCTTGAGCCTTGGGGTCTCTCTCAGCTTTCTCGACCATAGTCACGGCTAATTCCCGTGATATGCCGAACACTTCCTGCAGTGTCTCTATGCCGAATCCCTTCTTGGCAGCCTTGAGTATACTCTCGTATCTCTCAGGGTCCTGCTTCTTTAATCCAGTGCCAGTGTATCGTCTGATACCACTGGCTTCTAAGTCAGGATTCCACTTCGTTTTAACTCCCATAATGAGATGGATGGGAGCTGGATAAATGTGTATACATTCTGCCAGCCGCCCATCCAATTATATGTGGCCTAGGGCGTAAAGCAAGCCTTTTCGACTACTGGTCATATACTGTCCCAGACCAGCCTGCTTTGACTGCTGCTACACCCTCTCCATTGAGCTTGATAAACAGCTCTGAGGAGGCCGTAGAGGCAGCCTGAAAGACTGGGTAGTCCTGTGGGCTTATCTGGGTCAGTATCTTGCCGTCTACCAGCCTTGAGAACGGTCCTCTGAACTGGTCTAGCTGCCATCTACCGTCACCGTCTGCGTCTCGGTATATGGCTATGATCTGCATGTCTGAGGCTGGGTGTTCCCAGCTTGCGAATACGTATTTGTCCCCTATTTCGAGGAGGTTAGTTTCTTTCATGTTTGTAGTGGGTCTTTGTGGATGGTGAAGTGCTCGATGGGGATATGGATCACCACTCCCATATCCTGAGAGTCTCCTCTGTCTGATCTGCCGCCCATTCTCCAGTCATTGAATGGCTGGAACATGTCGATGCTGCCTAGGGCGTCTGTCCACTGCACCCACAGTGTGGCCTGCAGGAACTCATTGATCTGGCAGTAGGTGAAAGCGTTGTGGAACTTCTCGAGGCACAGCATGAATGTGGGGTATTCATTCAGAGGGTTTGTCCTGCACTTGACCTCGATCATGTGTGTGATCTCTCCCTGTCTGGTTGCAGCGTAGTCAAAGGAGTGCCTAGGAGGAAGCTCATGCAGTGGCTGCTGCATGATCATCTCGATCTTGGTCTTGACTAGCTCCTGATTGGCTCTGTCTTCATGTGTCTCGTATGTTGGCCTCATAATGCTTCACTGCTGCTAGGATGTTGCCCCTGAACTCGTAGATGCTGCCATCGTTGCAGACTGTGTAGTCTGGGATGATGTCATCCACACTGGTCTCAGATGTGTGCGTGTCTGAGGTATCTGTTCTGGGACTGTTAATCCCTATGACAAATCCCCCAAGAGACCTGATCCAGTCTGCCTCGAACGGAAACCTGATGTCGTCGCAGATCATGCTGCTGTAGTGATTGCAGAGCACGTTCCATCGTCGTGTGGCTGCCTCTACCCAGTATTCCCTGCCGTAGAGCTGCTTCATCGCTTCCCCGTATGCCTGCAGCACTGGCCGCAGGATCTCCTTGTCCTGCTTGCAGCAGGCTCCTGTGACTGACTGCACGGTCTCCTTGATTGGGCCTGCTAGGCTGATGACTGTGGCATCGTCCTCGAGATGCCTGACAATGGCTTCTGCTGCCGTTGATTTCCCTGAGTGCTTCCTGCCGCACAGGCCTATGATTAGTCTACTCATCGTCTTCCTCCTCGATTCCCTGATTGAAGTGCATGTCGTCGTCGCTGATTAGTGCTAGAGTCTTCATGATACCACCAAGAGCCAGCAGGTCAGCTACCTGCATCTCGAGTGATACTAGGGCCTCACTGGCCTTGCTGGTGTAGTGGATCTGAATGAGCATATGTTTAGAGCGGTGATGTGGTTGTGAGTTCCTTGGAGCGATCAACAGCACTGAATCTACCGTTCCATTTCGTCCACTCAAGCTCAACCTTGCCTGTCCTGCCGTGTCTGTTCTTCCTGACTATGATATCCACCCTGCTATCGTTGGCCTTGTCTGGCTGGTGAAGGAAGCTGACAGTGTCTGAGTCCTGCTCGATTGCTCCTGACTCACGGAGATCTGACAGGGAGGGCTCTCGCTCTGACATGTCGATCTGCCTGTTCATCTGACTGAGGCACAGGACAGGCACTCCTGTCTCCATTGCCAGCATCTTGATGGTCCTACTGTAGTCTGACACCTTCTCAACATTGCTGTTGTATCTGTGGCTTGCTGTGATGATCTGCAGGTAGTCGATGATGAACAGCTTGACGTTCTTCTCTCTGGCCATCCTGCGAGCCATAGACCTGACCCTGTTCAGGGGCAGTGTCTTGTCCTCGATTGTGATTGGTAACCGGGTGCAGGCTGACGCTGAAGTGGCGATCTTGTTAATGTCACCTAGGCCAGTCCGCTTGAAGTGCTGAACATCTTCTCCACTCACATTGGCAAGCAGCCTGCCAGCGATCTGGTCAAACCCCATCTCATAGGACCAGTAGACCACACGCTCGTCTCGCTCTGCTGCTGACTTCATTACCTGAATGGCAAAGGCAGTCTTACCACAGCCCGGTCTGGCTGCGATGGTGTTCATAGAACTAGGCTCAAAACCTCCGAGGATGGCGTCTAAGGCCCCAATGCCCGTCTTCAGGGTGTAGTCAGGCAGACCGCCCTTGCAAGCGTCCTCAAGCTGCCCTAGGAGGCGTTTCCAGCCATCCTTCTGGTCTGTTGACCCTGAGTTGGCCTTGGTGACCTCGTAGAAGTCATTCTCAAGCCTCTGAAGCAGGTCCTTGGCTGACATGTCGTGGCTGAAATGCTCGAGGGCATTGTAGTAGCGCAGGAACACGGACCGCTTGAGCCGGGTCTCCTCCAGCTTTGGCACGTAGTAACCCAGCATCGATGGGCTGTAGCCCTGATCCAGAAGCTCATTGAGGAGCATGCCGCATCCCTCGGTGGAATCCTTCACGGTCATGATGTTCACCGGGCTGCCTGCGTCTGCCAGCTTCGCTGCAGCATTCCAGATCTTCTTGTGGATCTGGCCGTGGAAATGATCAGGGCCTACACCCATATCGAGGGCTTCTTCAAAGCCTCCATCGAGGGATGCTCCTAGCACTGCTGACTCATGCTGGCTCGAGTGAGGGATCTTCCAGTCTGACTTCACTGAGAACCTCCTCTCAAAGCAGAGCCCACGAGGTAGCTTGCGACAAAGGCAGCATCCCTTCCTGCTCTTAATACAGTATCTTCTACAGTATTAACTATAGTATTATTAGTTACTGTCCCTATTTTGGGACACGTTCCCTGTTTCGTGTCCTCATTTTGCGACACGTTATCAGAACGTGTCCCTGATTTGAGACACGTCCCAGACAGGGATGCAGTGAGGCAGGACTTCTTGCCCTGCTTCTCAGCAGTCACCCAGCCAGACTCAATTAAATCCTTCTGGGTCTTGAAAAATGTGTTCTTACTCATATGCAGTCTAGCTGAGATGCTGCGCTTATCCTCGAAGCACTGGCCTCTCATGCGAACATACAAGTATACGGAGAGATGAGCTGGGGTCCAGCCCTGATCAAATAGCCACTCTGGGGCAACTGGTTGTATTGGTTTCATAAGATACGCAGGAACCAGTATAACAGATCAGACCACGCAATCAAGCGAAAAATAATTCTTGTCAATCCTGTCATGATGTGTTTAACTGTAATCAATGAACGAGATCACATCGAAGGTCTCTGAGGTCACGGGTGCAAGAGGGATTGATTCAGCCTGCCTGACACGGAGGTTGACTCACTGGATGCTTAGGCAGGTTACTGGGAACAGTTTTCCTGCAATAGGCAAAGTGACAGGGATTCCAGATCATGTCGTAAGGAGTGATTACATCAATATTAATTCCTACGACAACCAGCCAGTCTGGGAATGGGTGAAAAGGGTTGAGGACTGGGTCATTGGGGTATCTGAACAGATGCCCGAGATGATGACCGAGCTACCTGAGCGGAGCTACCCTCCAGAGCTGGACTGTCTGGTCACTGACTGGCTGCCTGACACGATGGATGTCTGGGAGTCGAGCTACGGCAAGGTCACGAATAGGCAGTGGGTGTTGAAGGAAGCAGACAGGATCTGCGGCACTCATAAGATCAAGCAGTTTCACACTGTGGCCTGCTTGGGATACGTGGCTCTGGCTAAGTCTGGGCTGGGTGACCTCAAGGACAGTGGGTGTTATCCATTCGATCAATAGAATTGCTAGTGGAATTGAATATGCCGCATGAACAGTAAGGACAAAGGCAAACGTGGTGAGCGCATGTGGGTTTCAGTGTTGAAGTTCTTTGGCTTCGATGCGAAGCGCACCGGGTTCCACCAGAGCCAGCAGGGGCATGATGCGCCTGATGTGACTTGCCACGATTTGCCTGTCCACTGGGAGGTCAAGAATACAGAGAAAGCATTGCTCAGGGATTGGCTGGCACAGGCCCAAGGAGACGCCAAGCCCTACCAGATACCCTGTGTGGTCTGGAAGAAGAACCACGGAAAGTGGATTGCGATTTTGCAGGCAGAGCACCTGCTGAAAATTTTCCAGTGCTGCGACATAAAGGCACTGGAGGAACTGATACAAACAAAACAGAAAGAAGAAAAATGAAGTTAGAGTTCAACGAAGGAACGAAGAGAGAAAGAAAAATGGTCCCAGAAGGTTCACATGTTTCACGCCTGTATGGCTGCATTGATCTGGGGACTCAGGAGACTTACTACGGCCCCAAGAAGCAGCTTGCACTGCTGTTTGAGTTCCCTGACCACTTGCATACCTTCCGAGAGGAAGATGGTCCACAACCACTGGGCAGGACCAAGATCGTGACCGCTTCCCTGAATGAGAAGTCGATCCTCCTGAAGATCCTTCAGGGAGTGAATGGGAAGGCATTCACTGAGAAGGACAAGAGAGACGGGATCAGCATTGACTCGATGATCGGCAAGGCCTGCCTAATTAGTGTCAGCCACAATAAGGGCAAGGACGGTAACATGTATGACAACATCGAGGGAGTCACTGCTTTGCCTGCTGGGCTCCCAGTCAAGGATCAGGTCAATGAGTCGTTCGTCTATGAGATCAGTGCTGGCAACAAGCACTGGGACAGGGTTCCTGAATGGATGAAGGAGAAGATCAAGTCCAGCCCTGAATACATCTCAATCAACGGAGGCTCTAATGAAACTGTCGATTACGAAGCAACAGAATCTCCGTTCTAAGTTCGACACGGGGGCCTTCTACGGTCTAGCTGAGTCAGTCTACCGGGCTGACTCAGCCTTATCCACCAGTGACCTGAAGCTGATAGACAATCCCTATCACTTCCACCAGAAGATCACCGGGAAAGCACCAGCCATCGACAGTCCAGCAATGGCTTTCGGCAGGCTGGCCCACAGTTACATCCTCGAGCGTGATGAGTTCGATAAGATCTACTCAGTCTGCCCAGAGGACAAGCAGGACCGCAGGCTCAAGGCCAACCGAGAGTGGTGGTCAGAGCAGGCGGAAGCAGGCAAGAATGTGATTAAGCAATCCGAGCTGGATTCAGTGAAAGCGATTGCAGATCGATTCTGGAAGCTGCCAGTAGTGCGAGACATCAAGGACTTTCATCCCGAGGTCAGTGTGTTTGCGAAAGACTACCGTGGCATCTGCGATGTGAAGTGCAGGATCGACATGAAGGCAGGCCCTGTTGTGGTTGACCTGAAGACCACTCGAGGTGGAGGAGCTGATCCTCGTCAGTTTGTTAGGACTGCTAGGTCGCTCAAGTATCTGTGGCAGCAATGTAACTACACAGACATGTGCAAGGCTGCAGGGATTGAGATCGCTCAGTGGTATTGGGCTGTAGTCGAGACTGAGTGGCCCTACAGAAGCTCTCTGCTGCAGTTCACTGAGTTCGACCTAGAGTCAGCCAGAAGGGAGCTTGACGAGGCATACGATAGCCTCAAGAGCTGCCTGACACTGAAGGCGTGGCCCGATTACACGCCTGATGAACCACTAACGGTATCGGCTTACGGGTTTGTCTGATGCCAGTTCTCAGGAGAGACTGTTACCACAAGCTCCCTGAGATAGTTCAGGAGGCAGTGCGTATGTTCAGTGCTAAGTCAATTAGCTGGCCTGACGGCCCATACGTGCTGCCTCCTGCAATGCCTAGTGTTGAGGCTATGGATGATATCCCTGACTACATAGCCTACTGCAAGCGAATGCTGAAGAGCAAGAAACTGGACAGGCATCAGGCTAGGTCCTTGATGGAGGGACTGAAGTCTTGTGGGGATGAAGGGAAAGTAATGATTGAGAAGCTGAAGAAAGTGAAATGAAGACTGCTATTGCGGTGCAGGCATACAATAGACCTGATGAATTAAAGATCACGCTTGATAGCCTCAAAGCCAACAAGTCGAAGCACGATGTCTGGATATGGGTTGATGGGCCAAACCTAAAAGCAAATGAAGAGACCATATCCAGAGTCAGCAAGACCTTTGATGTAGCTCGCAAATACAGGGGGGCCTCAGTGTCGGCTGGTATGGTAAACAACGGGGCCAACACATCACTCCTGATGCAGATGGACTACCTGTTCAACGTCAGGAAATACGATGCAGTGATCCAGCTTTGCGACGACCTGATGCTCTCCCCTAACTACATAGCAAATGTAGATAAAATGCTCAGGATGTTTGAGGGGGATCAGCGTGTAGGAATGGTTTCAGCTATGGGCGCAAGAAAGAAAGATGAGCATGATCCATATCTGCACTGCCTGACATCGATATCATATCAGATTGGAATCGCCACTTGGGCAGACAGATGGGCAAGATGGAGAAGGCATGTTCAGGTGTTCGTTGAGAAAAGCTCTCGTGATGACTATGATGGTATGGGTGATGTGGTTAAGAAATTTGGAGCGAACACTTCAGTGACTGGAGTTTCATGTGATGCATTGCTGTATGCGATCATGCTATGGGAAGATTCGATCCCTGTCAGCACTGTTGCTAACTGTTTGAAAAACATTGGCCCGGTAGGTGCATTTAGCAATGAAGATACATACAAGGATCAGGGCTGGAATGAAATGCCATTCTACCAAGACATCATCAAAGTGGATTATCCTGAGGACAAGTTCTTTTCTGAAGCACTTGAAACACTCAGGACAAACAGGAACAGATGAATAACTGTTACTTCATATACGGCGAGCAAGAGTCTAAGCCAATGCCCAGAGGATGGGCAAAGAACATCTCGGATTTCTCTAGGCTGAATTCGTCTCAGTTCAACACGAGACTGGTAACTCTGAAGACATGTAGAGATGAACACGGAGATCTTTTTAGGTTGAGCAAAATCTTTTGGGCTCAGGTCATGAGGTTCCAGTTCATCTATGAGAACGGAGGTCTTTACTCTGATTGCGACATAGAGTTTTACGGTCCAGTTCCAGATGTTTCTGAGTGTGATTACGTGTTTGCTACCGAGATTCACGGTCATGTCAGTGATGCATTTTTCTACGCAAAACCGGGCAGCAGCATAATCAAGAAAGCCTTGGACCTTAGCCTCGACTGGTGCTACGGGATTTTAAACAGCAAAGTCTCAAGTGTAACTACATTGGAGTTTTTGGAGAGGGCTGGTGTTGGCATGTTCAGCAAACTGGTAAGGCGTGAGACACCTCATGACTTTACGGGCAACAAGCAGGTTCACATGTCTCAAGCGGAGTTTGCTGGGAGGTTTCACCCTGAAGATGGTGTCGGCATTGTCCCTTTTGAGGCACTTTGCAGGCATAGCCGACATAACTGGATTGGCTGGCATCAGTGCAACGGGACTTGGAGGCCTAGGTCTGAGGACAAGGTTGATATGAATATCAACTCTCTAATTAAACTTAACAGGTAATTCGCTATCAAAAACGCATTGACATGCAAGCACCCGTAAGCAAGACTACACATGCCTGCCCGACGACACGTTGTCCTCGGGGTGACAGGTAAATTTGTTGTGCGAAGGGACGCTTGACCCCCGGCATACGACATAACGATACGACTGAACTGCCGCAGTGTTGTTGGATACGCTGCGGCAGTTTTGTGTCTACTTGTTCAAGAACCTCTCAGCCTCCTCTACAGAGCCGAATACAGGGCCTATGCGGCGTCCTGTAGGGCCGTAGACCCTCACACCTGCCCTGCTAGAGGTCTGGACCGCTCTGTGGCCTTCAGCGGTCGTATAGACGGCTCCACCACGATTGTTGAGGGATCGCTGAGGGGAGAACTTGTTGGCTTCCTCTCTCGCCGTCTTCATTTCCTGAACCCTAGCCTTACCTATGGAGCTACCATACTTCTGAGTTACTGGTTTCTCGTAGGTCCTAGGATCAAGTGCTCCCGGCTTGATTTCTGGTTGCAAGCTAGGATCAGTCAGACTTCTCATGCTGACTGCCCTGAACGTCGATGGGACTACGTCCCCCTTCTTGGATACACGATCTCCCAACTCAGCTCTTAGCAAATCATACATACTCAGGCGGCCCCTGATGTTTGATACAGACTTACCTAGAACGCCATACCTATATGACGGGTGAACGGGCAGGCCCATATCTTGTGGGTCAACGATTGATGTGGGACCTGATTTGTCGAACTTAATGACTTTGACAATGTCGCCAGTCCGGTATCCATCTTTGTCCTTATAGGCAGACATGTCTGCAGCAACATCCTTCCAGAATATGCCGCCATACTTGTTCTTGTAGGACTCTGATGCAAGTTTCTGCCACACCAGCTTCCTGACCTCAAAAGGCATAGTGGGAAACATGCCCTCAAGATCCTTCAGGCTTGTTATCTCAATCGACTCCCATTTCTTTGGCTTTGGCGCAGTGAATTTCTTGCCTTGCTTTTGTGCTTTCTTCTTATCTCTGGCCTCTTTACTGAGTCTATTTTTCTTAAATGTTTTTTGGATTTCAGCAGAGAGAGCCCCAAGCAGCTTCTTGAGGTCCTTCTTGATTGCAGGATTGTTCTTCAGATCATACCTCAACTCCTCCATCATAATTTCCGAGTAGTCCTTGTTGGAGGCAAGGGCAAGTTCATCCTGCAATGCGACAAGCCCATAACCATCAGTCGATCTGATAGCCTTATCAAGTCGAGCCCCTACCGGACCGCCCTCTACGGCCCAAGCAAGCTTACCTTGGTTGTCAGCTAGATCTGGATGATCTGGGCCGCCCCTTAGATTGAATACCCTACCGGATCGTGTCACGTATTCACCAACCATCATCCGGTCAGCAAACATGATGAATGCTTTCTTCCCATTTAGCTGATCGAGGTTCACTCCCGGGTCATTGACCGCAGGTGAGAATCTGGCGATGACATCTGGAGTTAGTGTGAGCACTCCGTTGGCAGGAGTTCCAGATTCTATGGGCTCCTGCATCTGCCGCCTTACCTCAGGTATGGTGTCTGGCTCAGGAGAGAACCTGATGTCATCAGTAGTGTCCTTGAATCGCTCAGACAGAGGGATGATGCTGCCGTCATCATTGTAGGTGATAGGGTCAGCAGATTTGATGCGCTCAGGGTCCCTGACTGCTATGGTGTTCGATGGGCCTCCAGAGTCTTCTTGAATCCTGATGGCGTCATAGTTTTTAAAGATCTCATCGATGATTCTGGAGGGCTCCCACACCATATAGTTGCCCTCATTCAGCCTCTTTAAAATCCGAGGGTCTAATTCGTTGATGCTGGAAACTCCAAAGTGATTGGAAACTATGTCCGCAAACTCTCCCCAACCGTCCCTAGGATCAAATACCCTGTCAGCCTTGAGGTAAGCGTCAACAACTCTGATGCCCATCCTAGACAAAGCTTCACTGGCTGTCATGCCGTCAAGCTGTGATTTTTCATAGTCGTGGGATCGTTTGAATGCAGCGTCTGACTCGCTATCAGGAATGTCTTTTTCAGAGCCGTATTTTTCCACGAGAGCATTGATGTCGTCCCTGAACATTTGCCTTGAGACGGCCCGAGCTTTTTCAATTCTCTCTGCTACATCAGGCTCTGGGTTTCTGTGGCCGCCAAACCCTCGTGCATATTCTTTGGAGAACTGCTGATCAAATGAGAAATACACTAGGTTGTTGGGGTCACGAGGAGACCTGAACTGGTTGAATCGCCGCTTGGTCCCGTGATAGACAGGACCAATGGTATATCCCTCGTCTGCAGCAGCCTGCTTCACCATCTGGTTCAGCTTATCGTAATTCTTAGCCTTGGCTGCCTTCAGGTAATCTTGATCAGCTTTGCTGCGGCCCGTGCCGGGAGAGAACCGTGCGTCACCGGGAGCCTTAGGGTTCCACCCAAACTCAAAGATGCTGTTGCCCTCGGAGTAGACCTCCTTGGCCTTGACCTTCTTCTCGAGAATGTCAGCACCAGTCTCATCGAAATACTTCGCATGAAGCTCTGCATACTTGCGAGAAGGTGTCACCCAGTCTCCCGGGTTAATCACACCAGAAACTCCTTTGGGGACTGCCCTGTAGATTGTCAGCTCTGCCTCAGGCTTGCCACGCAGGCTCCTAAAAAGCTGGATAGTCTTCCTGCTCTCGAAGTCGTCGTTGCCATAATACCTAGCACCGTTGGAGCTGTAGATATCGTCTGGGTAGACTGTGTCCATCTTGTCGATGGAGCCCTCGCCGTAAGTGCCATCAGGAGCCCTGTGAGCCATCCTGTAGCCATACTGGTCTACGTCAGGCATGAAGTGTGTCTGCCCCCTCTGGTAGGCAGCTTCAGAGAAGGACATGATGGGTCTGCCCTCACGCTGCCTCATTGAGACAATGCGATCCAGACGGAAGCTGCGCCAAGGGAAGTCCTTGCCTCCCTCAAATTTTCTGCGCTGTGCGGCAGTCAGGGGAACATCAGGTATCTCTGGGTTACCCTTGACGTTTCTGATGCTAAGGATCTTGTTTAGGAAATCACTCTTGCGTTGGCTGCCTAGAACTTCTGCTGTGCGCTTCTCGCCAGCAGTCAGTGCATTGATGTAGGTGTGCAGGTCAGCAAACATGTTAGCCTCTGACCCAAACAGCTTCTGCATCTCGCCACTCTCCCTGTAAAGCCTTCTTGCCTTGGTCTCCAGCAGAGACATATCCAGAATGCGACCAGAGATTGTCCCCGTTCTAGGGCTCACAATGATGTCATACATCAGGCCATCACGATTGCTGATGGGTAAGTTCCTGTAGCGAGTCTTGCCCAGCTTTGTCTTCATCGTGGCTGCAGCGTATGTCCAGTTGGCATACTGATCGCCAGTGGCAATCTTCTGCAATTCCTGTAGAGCCTTCTTGACTGTGTCAGGGATGTCAGGTGAATCCATCAGGGCCTGATACTGCTCATCACTCAGACTGCTTCCTTCCCAGTCACCGTTGGGTTGCTTGGTGAGCCCGGGTTTTCTCTTGCGATCCTGCTTTGGCTTTTCTTCCCTCTTTGGCTTCTCTTCCTTCTTGGGCTTCTCCTTCTTGCCTTTCGGAGCCTTCTTGTCATCGACTTCAATGTCTTCTTCCTTGGGAACTCGCTCCTGCTTAGGTGCTGCACCTTCAGACTCAGAGAGAACCTTATCAATAGCAGCAGCTCGCTCCTTAGCCACACGCTTCTGCTCGGCATCCCCCATCATGACTCTACGGCCACGATTGTCAGTCTTGGCGATGCCCATACCTACCATAGCCTCAAAAGCTTGATCGTCTGACAAGTCAGCATCGCTGTAGGTCTTGATAGGTTGATCAAATGATGCCTCAACTTCACGGCCAGCCCTACGTCGAGCCTTGACCATATCATTCATCATGCCGTCTAGCTGACGAGACTGCTTGATCCTGCTTTGAAATATAGGAGAACTGAATGTGTCGTAGACACGGTCCAGCTTGCCCTTAGTAAATCGAGCAAACATCCCACGCAAACCCTCTGTGAATGAGTTGCCCGAGAAGATGTAGTCACTGTTCTTGCCCTTGATGAAGTTGACGAAATATTCTGCAGCAAGCTCCTCTAGGATGTAGTCAGCTTTTGCTTCAGCCGATCCGTTGAATCGCTTGACCTGCTCGCCAGTCAATGGGATCTCTCTGGTTAGCTTTTCCTCATACTGCCTGATGAAGTCATTCAGCTCAGTCTGAGAATACATCCGCTTGGCAGTGTTCTTGATGTTTGAGATAAGAACATCGAATCCGTCCAACTTAGCTAGAGAGTGCAGCGTCTCGTGAAGCATTGTCCTGCCGTCTGCCTGTGTGTTCAGGTAGATGATAGGCTTCTCACCTTCTGTAGTGTAAAACCCAGCAGCAGTCCCAAGAGTGTTGCCAGCTTCATCGACCACAAAGTCTGGGTCCACATGCCTGACCTCTGCATTAACTGGTAGCAGGATCTGCTCTGCATCCATACGTGCGATCCTGTCCTCTCTGGATAGGCCCTCGAGCCTAGCTCTATCCTCTGGGCTCTTGCTTTCTATCCATCTCCCAAAGTCTGCATCCTGAGCGTTCCTGAGTGCTGATCCAGTCAGACCCTCCACGGCTCTGCCTAGGCCTCCACCAGCAGCACCCAGCACACCACCAGAACCAACACCAGCAGCAAGGCCCTCGAGGCCACCTGTGGCTAGGCCTATGCCACCACCAATGCCTGCACCTATGGCAGCACCTCCTGCAGCCCGGCCAGCATACTCAATTGGAGTGTCTAGGAACTTCAGCCTGCCAGCCATCTTGCCAGCAATCGTGTCTGGCTGATGTAATGCCAGACGGCCAAGACCACCCAGCCTTGTGGGTGTATGAGCCATAGCCTCGCCAAAGCCAGTCAGAAGGCCTCCAGCAACGTCCAGCATCGTTGGTGCGGCAACTACAGCTCCTAGAGTCTGTGCAGTGCCTGCTCCCACTAATCCGCTCGCTACAGCAGCCCCTACGCCGCCGGGGACGACTACATTGCCTAAGCCGCCAGTGGCCTCATCGACCACTTCAGTAGCCCCTTTTACGACATTCTTGCCTCTTTCGATGACATCACGACCAAACTCAGCAGCAATACCTGCTCCCTTTCCTGCCATCCTGACAGGCTTAGAGGCTGCCCGAGCCATAGCCCTAGAAGCTGCTCCGCCAATCTTACCTGCAGGGATCAGCAGTGTAGGGTCAATGAACTCACCAGTGATCTCTGCTGCCCTCTGGTCAACTTTTGCTAGGTCAATCTTTGCAGCATCGAGCCCAGCAAACTCTGCATACTCATTCCAAGCTCCTTGCTCTCCACGCTCAATAGCTCCACGGACATTCTGAAGCTCTTTGATGCCAAGGAATCGCCTGAACTCCTCGTCCATCTCGTTTTCTGATGTGCCACCAAAGGACGCCAGCTTGGTCCTAAGGTAGTTGTTACCCATCTTGACGAGGGTCTCAGTGTCATACATGCCACGAGCAGCACCCTCCATAAACGTGCGAGCAGATGTCCCGGGCTCAAACACGTTGGCATAGGTAGCAATCGCAGAAGGCAAGTTCTCGATAATCCTGCTGGCAGTCATTACAGCCGCATCCACAGCAATACCGGGTAGGTCTGATAGACCTATCTCAGGCTTCGCAGCTTTATAACGAGAAAAGTCCTCCCGAGTTAGGGAGGACGCTGGTGTGTCTGGGTTCTCGAATCGAGCTACCAGCTTCTCATCTGGTTCAGGGTAGTCACGCTGAATGATTTCCATAATGCGGTCCTCAGACATCTCGTCTGGGAACTGCAAGTTGACATCATAGTCTTCGAGATAGAGTTCTTGCATTACTGTATTACTGCATTACTGGCTTGCCTGACATTCCATAGGACACGGTCCTACCCATAGGACGCTGTGCCTGCCCTGTTGTTCCTTGCAGGGGAGCCCAGCTAATTGCATTGGCTCTGTTTTTCAGTTTACCCTTGAGGTCACTCTGAAGTTCCTTGAGAACTTTGATGTTCACATCGCTGAATGACATGATCTTTGTGACATCAGGTATGACGGATGCCAGTATCTGCCACTCACCCTCTGAAACAGCTCCAGCCCCAACAATTTGTTCTTTGAGTTCGCCCATAAGGCGTTTCTGGATGCTTGTTGCTCTGTTCCTGTTTTCGGGACTGAGCTTCCCTACAAAGCCCTGCTTTGCAATATCAATAAGCTCTTGGATCTTTTCAATGCCCTCCTGTGTTGGGATGGCAAACTCGCGGAAGTCCTGAGCGATCTGCACAGATGGTGCTACACCATAACCAGCAACTTCGCTGGCCTGAACTTCACGCTGCAGCTTCATCATTGCGATCTGCTCTGATGGAGTCAGCTTGTCTTGCTTAGGATAAAGCATCTCATACAGGTTCTTGGCTTGCGTTGGGTATTTCTGAGCAAGCTCAGGGATATTCTCAGAGACACGCCTCATTACTTCCTGACTGGTCTCAAGTCTTGTATCACCCTCTGCTGCCTGAATCCTGATGGCTTCCAAGTCTCTGGCTGCTTGCTGGACTTCAGGGGATGGCTCGAGTGCTGGCTCTGGCCCCATAGGTTGTGCTGGAGCTGATGGTTGAGGTGCTGCAAGCCTTTGAGGTGCAGGCTGAGGTGGAGCGAAGGTTTTATCGAAAGCCCCAGCTCTCCTCATTGCCTGCATCTCTTCCCTGCCGGGGATATCACTAACAAATCCGCCAGCAGGTTTTGACGCTTGAGGTGACCTAGGCAGAAGACCAGCACCTAGTCCACCTGATATTCCTTCAAATCTAGGAGCGTTATATCCACTTGCCAGAGACTGAACAAAACCACCAAGCTTATCTGCCACACCGGGTTGACCATAAAACTTACTGAAATCGGGTGGAGGTGGTTCTTCACTGGGTTTCGGAAACGTGAACTCAGGCCTGAATCCTGCTCGCTCTGCTTCTTGCAGCCTTCTTTCTGCAGCACTGATCTGTGGACCAAAGTCCCTCTCAACTTGCTGCGGCTGGTATGCTGTTAGCAAGTCAGAGTAAAAACCCTGAGCTTCCTCACGTTCACGTTGAGCAGCTATCTCTGGATACATTTGTGCATAGGCAGCAAGCTCTGATGCCTCCATACCCTTCAGCAAGTCTGCGTCAGCACCTAAGGCAGTCAAAGCAGTGATAGTCCCTTTCTTGAACTGCTCACGCTTCTTCATCTCCTCCTTGCGCTCCGCAAACTTCTCGATGCCCCTCCCGATGGATTGCCCTAGCCCTGCAAGTCCTGCACCAAGAAACTCGCCTACACGAGATCTCTCGGTAGGCTGAACGATTCCCTGTCCTGTGTATGTCTGTTGTGAAAATGGCATAGTGTTATGCGAGCAGTTTCTTGATGCGTGAGTCCATCCACTTCCTGATGGACGGCTTCAGCCATTCATTCTTAGATAGCCATCCAGCGAATCGCTGGCCGTATTTGACGTAGAGATCGTGGAACCAGACTGGCGATTCTGTTTCAAGCCAGCTCCTGAACAGTAACCACATTGGATTGTTTGCCCCGTAAACTTCTCGTGCTACCCAACATTTGGTCGCAAGACCTCCTCCGATTGAGCCAAGTCCTTGCATCAGTCCTGCGCCAACTGCAGCTCGAGCATTGGCCGATGCGATGTTTGCGTTCAGTGCCGCATTGTAGTTACTGGCAGCAAGACTGCCTGCGTAGGCTGACTCTGGATTGAAGACCTGTTGCGGAGCCATACCCTGACCCTGCATAGCCACTCCCTGACCAGCTTGTATACCCACACCGGGCCTACCGAGAATAGCCATAAACGGATCAGCGGCAGTGGCAGCGTTCAAGCCTACCATCTGCTGTGCAAATGCCTGACGCCTGCGCTGTAGCTGTTCAGCCTGCAGCCCCTTGACTAGGGCCTCCTGACCTATGTCAGCCATACCAAAGCCCATACCACGGGCAGCCTGAGCCCCACGGACCTGCTGCTCGAGTTCTCGAGACAGGGCTGGTGGTAGTGCTGCCCCTGAGGCCAGTTCTTCCTGCGCCTGCCTGTTCAGCTCTGCCATCAGTGCAGCCTGCTCAGGATTGGCCTGCCTGAAGGCCTCAGTGGCTCTCTGACCGAGTCTCTCGACTGCAGCGATGTCTCCCTCTCGAGACACATCAAGGCCAGCCACATCAGCTCTAGCGAGCCCGGGCATGATGTCTCGCTCATAGAGTTCCAGCAGACCGGGCTGACCGTCAGTGCCTCGCATCAGGTCACGCAAGACCTGCAAGTTGAGGCGAGCCTCTGCTGGCCTGCCGTATTCCTGACTGGCTTCAGCAGCAAACAGCTCTGGAGCCAGATCAATCTGTGCCTGTAGTGTGTCCCGTGTCTCCTTGGCGTAGTCCCTAGGAGGAGGGGCGTCTGCGCTATACATTCCCATAATTGTCTGTCTGGTATTCTCGGTGTAGCTGTGTGAATTCTCTCATCGCATTCCAGCCGCCACACAGGTATACGACTGCAAATATCACCTCGTGATAAAATGATTTCAGGACATCAGAGTGGACTCTCTTGACCTCCATCTCTGACTTCTCCCATTTGTTGGCATCGAGCCACGCATTGCAGCTCATGACCAAAATCGGCATTAGGAAGCTGCCGTGAGTCTGGTAGAATGAGTTAGTGCTCAGGGCCAGCATCCAGTTGAGTTCAGCCTGAATCAGCTCCTCATCGCTCATGACCTTGTTGTCGTCGATCATGTCGTCCAGATCGTGAGCCCGTCTGGCAAACAACTCCACAAACTGCCACGCCTTCTCATTGTTATGAGTCAGGCGCATGAAGTCTGGTTTGATGGAGGTGTCGAAATGCATTAGTTGGCTATCATTACGTTGAAGATAGGATCTGTGATTGAACCTCTTGCAATTAACACGATAGCGGAAGTGTTCCTAGAATTGGTCTCAACTAACGCAAGCTCAAGTTCACCTGATGATCCGTATTCACATCTCACCCAGATAGGCAAATCTGTGCTTACTGAGTTACTGAAGTTTATTGTCAACTCACTGTAGCTGGAAGCTCCTGTAACTTTGTTATATGTCGCTGAAGCAATGTTGGTATCCCCCGTGTAGCTGACTGACGATGTCCCAGAGCAAGCAAACCTACCCTTAGCCGCAAAGGCAGATGTTGAAACAGTTTCCCAACTTGGCGTTGCCCCGTTGCTCTGAAGAATTGTTCCGCTTGCTCCAAGGCCGAGCACAACCCAAGACGAACCATCAAAATAAGCAACGGACCCACTTGGAGCTATCGATGGCAGTAGGCCTATGCTTGATTGCCATTGAATAGTTCCGCTTCCGTCTGTTGAAATCAGTTTATTGGCTCCATCAGTGTTAAGCTGGCTTATGTTGATTGACCCAGTCCCATCCTGAGCCGACCACTCTGGGTTAGCTCCAGCACCTTTGGTCTTCAGGAACTGGCCATCAGATCCCGGTGCTAGTTTCACAAGATCACCATCAGCATTGTAATACAGGATCTGACCCTGAGTGCCTGCCTCGAGCTTTGTCAGATTCAGGTTGTGGTCATCGATCTTGCTGTTGATGTTGATTCCCTGCTCGAGCTTGCTTGTCACCACAGAACCATCAGACAACTGGGCAGATGAAAGCTCCCCAGAGAACTGAACAGAAGGAGACCCAAGCAAGTTCAGCTTGGGGTAGGTGACCTTCTCACCGTCAGAGAAGTTGTATGATGGAGTTACAATAACTGAGAGTGGCATGATCTTATGCTGTTATGATTCTGTGGCCTGAGGCGGACATATAGAATTTCAATGGTGTGTAGTTCACTGTGGCAACTGATGTGACAGACTGCTTGACGGCAACATATATGTAATCGTCTGTGTCCAGTTCAACATGCCCTATCAGTGAAATGTTTTTATTGTTTCCAGATGTCGGGTGATGATGGACCTGCTCGGTCTGAGAAATCTGAGAGCTGGTAGCTGCTAAACTGTCATATTTAAACAAGCTTGCTGCCACAGTAACATTTGATCCATCAGTTGATCCAGACAGTGATACTTGCACCTCCGCATCGATTGGGATGTCGCCCGTGTATTTCAACTGACCGTTAGCTGGCATTGTGAAATCAGTCATGTTTGAGTGAGTCGCCGTTGTTAGGGACAAGGCTGTGTAGGCTCCTCCATTATTGATTGCGACAGAAGCTGCTGCTGATGCGTAAATAGCCCCAAACGGATTAACATCGTGTTCAGTGACATGCTGTGGATACCACTTGCCAGCAGTGTTGCTGACAATGGTCAGTGTCTCCCCCTCGCTCACCCTTACATCCCCAAGACCAGCAGGCCCCCAGTCAGGGCTTGTGATCGTGATGAAACTGGAGGTGGCGTTAATGATATTCTTGACCGTGATATACCCAGTCTCAGGCGCAGACAGTGTAAATGATGCGCCACTGCTGATGATGTTATACAGCTTCGTGTCGCTGACAGTGTTGCTGCTGGTATCATTGTAGGTCTGACGAAACGTGTGAGGAGCATTGAGCGAGATCTCAGGGTCGCCTGTGCCGTTGCCGTTGGAGACTGTTAAGCCAGTAGCCCCAGTGATCGTCCTGACATTGGCAGCTCCGCTCCCGTCCAGCGCAACCAGACCAGCAGTTCCGCTGAGTTCGTCTATGGACCGAATGTTGCCCTCGGCATAGTTGAGTTGCTGCAGTGTTGTGATGAAGTCGTTCCGAGTTACTGTCTGGGCATTGACTGGCCCGTTGACCGCATCGACTACGAAGTTATTTGTGCTATCTGGCATATTACCAAAGTCCTGAGTGTTGTCCTTCTCGTTTCTGTCCTGTTGTCGATCCAGAGGTCACGCTGTGCAGTCTAATCCTGCCATCGATGCCCTCTATCTTGACCTGAAAGTAAGCTCCCCTCCTGTCCACCCTCATCTTGTGGGTCCAGTATTGATACAGGTCCAACTGAGTTCCAGTGGAGCCCAGAACAGTGCCGGGGTCAGCACTGTCAGTATCAAGAATGACAGAGTAATCCTCTCTGCCGGGAGTCTCGTGGGTGTCATCCAGATTCTGGATATCCCAGTCCTCCATCCCAAAGGTCATGTATTTTGTGCGATTAGGGAACGTGAAGCTGGCATTGTCCACAATGACTGACTCCTCCTTCACGCCATCCACAATTCCAGTCACCTTGTATTCTGGGTCCCACGTTGAGACGTAGATCTGAGCCTGCTGGAACCTCCTGCGGTTCCCTGCTTCAAACCCATAGCCACGAGTCTTAATCATGAAGCTGATGGGCCTGTCCTCTACCTCGATGGTGTCAGAGCAAATGACCTGCAGGTATGGATCAACATTCCCAAACTGATCCCTGACGCTGACTAGAATGGGTGATGTGCTCTCGAAACGCACACCACATCCGTTGTCGCTTTCTGTGGTTTCTCCAGAGAGCCAGCCGTCTTCCGTAAACCCTGTGAACAGGTTCGCCCCAGCTATCTCGCAGTGATCTGCGTTGTTCTCTGAGCCAACTCCCCATAACCATCCATCTTCTGGGTCATTTACATTGCCCTCAGTAGACTCGATAATCGGAAGACTCCCATCAGTGATCTCTGAGTCAGCGTCATCAATGATCTCTCGGCTTCTGGTCGCAGTGATCACTGTCCCGTTATTGACCTGAACAGTAGTGCCTTCACTGACATGACCCTTGACCATCAGGTCGCATGTATAGGTTCCTTGAACGATGGGACGGCCCTCTAGGTCAGAGTATTCGTAGAGCCCAATTGTGCCATCATAGTCTACGTAGTAGAGATGCTCAGAGCCTTGGAAGTCTGCCACAAACAGATACTTGATCTTGATGGCCTCTCCAGTGTCGTAGCCTGACCAAGCTCCGTTAATAAAGTCATAGACGAGCACAGCACTGTTCTGCTGGCCTCCATCAATCGGGACGCTCAGGTAATACCTGTTCCTCCAGTAAGCTGCACAGGCCGTCTCCTTGGCCGCATTGAAGTCGATCCTGTCGATCAGTGGTTGGATCGGTGTGCTTGCTGGTTCTGAGATCCCTTGCAGCTTGTTCTGCTCTGTCAGCCGCAGTGATACCACGCCTCTCTGGCTCAGGAACCACAGGTCGTTGCCTGCGCTGGCGACAGACCTTGTTCCCACGAGACCGTATTCTGTGGTCACCTGATCCAGCACAGCGTTGTTTCCCCAGTCTCCCACGAGATTGCTGACTGTGTAGATGCTTGTGTCCTTGAATACTACTACGGTCTGATCGTTCCACTTGTAGAGTCTGCGAATGCCGTCGGAGTCACCCTGATTGATCTTGAAGTTGTTGTAGACCGCATCGTAGTTGGTGTAGCTCAGGATGTCACTGACTGCCACGTGATCTGACTTGTAGCCTCCAGACGGCTTGTGAGGGACAAGAATGCGGTTCTGGAAGAACAGGGTTGTGTCAGAGTTGGGTATCGGATTGGTTCCGTTGTCAGAAGCAGGAGCTTCAATAAAGCCTTCAGCGAGCGAAGACATGACAAGCTGACTTTCGTCAGGACCTCGAGAGAGTATCACTTTGTCGAAGGCCTGAGTGAACCAGTATTTGCTGACCGTGTTATTGCTGGTGAATCTGGTAGAAGGAACGGTCAGACCAACGCTGCAGGGTATGGGCTCAATGCTGTTGCCGTATCGAGCCCTGTAGAGGTTCATAGTGACCCCATCGAGGCTGGCAGCAATCAAGATCCAGTCAGCTCCATTAGGGTCATTCCACACACCCACTCCATAAACCTGACCTAGGGCAGTTGTGATCTGCCTCTTCCAGTTAATGTCACCGTTGTTCCACTCGATAGGCCACGTAAAGCCGTATCTGTTGAACCACGTGAGAGGCATTACGCCCTTTCGGGGCTCTGCTACACCAAACCTGAACCTAGCATTGACTGCCTCAGAGACCATACCGGGAGCCAGCATGTGAGGCTGCTGCCTCATGTCTACACCCACAAATCCATTGTCGCCTGCTGTGATAGGCGCATCATCGTTGATGGTGTAGTTCCTGTGCTCCCTCATGTGTAAAAACCAATTTTTCTCAGGACCTGATCTAGGGCTTTGTTGCTGTTGTCCCAGTTCAGCTTCATGCCCCTCTCAGAGGCTCTCAGGGCCTTCTCTAGGCCCCTGTTACCATAAACCTCTCTCATTCTATCAACCAGACTGTCAGGCTTAGGCACAGCCCATAATCCGCCGTTCTGGTAGTGGTTCTCCGCTGGCCTCAAGTCGAAGTCCACTGGATACCCTACTGACTCGTCATAGAACTCAGTGATGCCCCCAAATGGGACTG
>Ga0222714_10000717_pt1 | contig 37931 bp, 31 predicted proteins | sample C33_3DmetaG_FD_165048 | JGI IMG/M metagenome (GOLD analysis project Ga0222714, IMG submission 165048) | Estuarine water microbial communities from San Francisco Bay, California, United States - C33_3D | ecosystem: Environmental > Aquatic > Marine > Unclassified | place: USA: California...
GTAGATTTGCCGGAGCCGTTAGGCCCCAGGAAGCCATAGATTTTGCCGGCCGGAATCTCGAGATCGACATTATTCACAGCCACGAGTGAGCCGAACTTGCGAGTGAGCCCGTGCGCGGAGATGGCGGGTGCGTTCATGGGTGACAGCCTATTCGAAGCTGATCTGCACGGGCACCCCGTCTGGCAAACGCTCGGCGCGCTCGGGCAGGGTTACTTCGGCGACGTAGGACAGGCGACCACGATCGCGTTCGGTGAGGGCGAAATACGGCGTGAAGCTGGGCTCGGCGGCAATGCGACGCACCGTTCCCGTAAGCGCTTCAGTCACGCCGTCCACGTGCACCTGCAATGTACTGCCGGGTCGTAGTGAGGTGCGCATGATCTCCGGAATATAGACGCGGGCATAGGGCTGGGTACCACCCAGCAGCACGGCCACCACATCACCCGGTCGCGGGCGTTCACCGACTTCAAACGGCAGGGAATCAACGAGGGCTGCCACCGGCGCAGTTATCTCAAGCCGTTCCAGATTCAGGCGCAGACCGGCGATCTCGGCCTCCACCTGCTGCAGTTGATTGCGGGTCTGGACGACGCGCTCTTCACGTGTGCCTGCATGCAGCAGCGTCAGTTGCGCCTCGACATTGTCGATGCGTGCGACCGCGGCATCCAGCAACCGACGCGCGTTGTCGACGCTCTCCTGTGAGCCCAGGTTCTGCTGCCGCAGGCTCTCCGCGCGCGCCAGTTCCTTCGAGCGGTAGTCGTGTTCGATTATCGCCTCCGCGAGAGACGTTTCCACGATCGCGATCTGTTCCGGTCGCTCACCGTTGAGCTGTTCCTGCAACACGGCGAGCAGACGCTGTCGGTTCGCGTCGGCGGCTGCGATCTGCGACTCGATCCGCGAGCCGTCCTGCCGCAGCACCAAGGCACCCGGCTGCAGTCCATCGCCTTCAGTGACGGCTATCGCCAGAATGGGTTCGGCGTACTCGGCAACGAGTTCGATGCGATCAGATTCCAGCTGTCCGACCGCCTGCAAGGCTGCTTCCTCGCAGGAGGCCAACAACAGGCACAGCATCACGAAACCGGTTTTGTAGATGTTCATGGATTTTTCTCCAGTGCGGCACCGGCACTCGCCGTGTGCACTCCATGCAGGAAGAGTTGGGTGTTATGGCTCGCGTAGCGGGACGCGAAATCGGCATCGACCTTGATGTTCAGTACCTGCTCTACCATCGGCTTGGCAAGGAAGGGAAAGATCGTCATGCCCATCAGCGACAACAGCATCATCGCCGGATCCAGATTGTCTCGAAATTGTCCGCCGGCCATGCCTTTATGAATCGAGGTGATGAGCCGCGGTGCGAAGCTGGTAGCGAACTTCTGGATCACGGCCTGCTTGATCTCGCCCTCGCTGAACAGCACCTCGCGCACCACAAAGTTGGGCCACCAGGGATTCGCCGCCAGCAACAGGCAGTAGCTGTGGCTGAATTCCTCAATCGTGAATTCGGTACCGGGGTGCAGGGCTTCCAGACTCTGCTCCAAGGACTCCAGCACGTCCTCCACCATGGCCAGATAGAGCCCCTGCTTGCCGCCAAAGTAGTAACTGACCATGGCGCCGTTGACGTTCGCCGCCGCCGCGATCTGGCGGATCGATACCGCCTTGAATTCATTGCTCAGGAACAGCGCACGCGCCGCTTGCAGCAGGCTGTCCCGCACCCGGTCGCCATCGCTGCCACTGGGGCGCCCGGCACCGCTGCGGGGGAGTTCGTTGTCTATCATGCCGGTTATGTCCTGTGGATCGGGGCCTGGTCTAACCTGACCATGGTCGAAGGGTTATTAATTAAACATTTAATTAATAAACTGTCAAGCCCAAATCCGCGACCAGGCATGCCCTCAATCCAGACCCACAGGACGGCCACAGGTCTGCTACACTGCCGGCTGCGTAATCGGGGGCTATCAAACGTGTGGATGTTGAGTGCTGGACTGATCCTGTTTCTGCTGCCCCATCTGGTGCGGGAGCTGGGCCTGCGAGAACCGCTGCGGCGACGCCTGCCGAGCGAAGGGGCCTACAAGGGACTCTACAGCCTGGTAGCCCTGGCGGGTCTCGGGCTCATCATTCTGGGAAAATCCCGCGCGCCTTTCATCATGATCTGGGAACCGCCCTTCGAGCTGCGGTACATCAGCCACCTGCTGATGATCCCCGCCTTCATGCTGGTGCTGCTCGGTAATCTGCCACCTTCGTACCTGCGACGCGTGCTGGGCCACCCGATGTTGCTCGGGGTCTGCCTGTGGGGAGCGGCTCATCTCTGGGCCAATGGCGACCTCGCCTCCATGCTGCTGTTTGGCAGTTTCACCGTGTGGGCCGCGTTCAAATTCATCGCGCTCAGCCGGTCAACCTCAGCCTCCGCTCGGCCACCGGCCTGGAAGTGGGATATCACTGCCGTGGTTGCGGGACTGCTCGGTTATGTCATCATCAGCGTCTTTCATGGCCAACTGTTCGGGGTGGGACTGAATTTTGTGTAAGCCTCTGGAAAAGCTGCTATCGGGTCTGGTGCTGCTCAGCGCCCTCACTCTCTCCCTGCCGGCGCAAGCAGCGGAAGATCTGTCCGCGCACTGGAACGGCGTCTGGAATGCCGAAGGCACCCTGTTCACGATTGGTGTCGAGGTGACGGACAAGGTCATGAAGGTGACGAAGATTGAGACGATGGGATTTGAGTGGAGCAATAGCGACGGCGAGGTGGAGGGCAATATCGTACGGGTTACCGTCGAATACGCCGGCGTCACCGGCGTCGTGCAGGCTGAACTGATTGACGCCACCACGGCGATTGCCTTCGCGGCGAGCTGCACCCCCGAGTACATGGTGGTCTGCGCCCTGGCCAAGGACCGTCAGGCGGTCTTCAAGAAGACCGCCACAAGCCCCTGAACGTTCAGGCTAGATTTCGGTGATTGACGTCACGACCTTGCTGACGATGCCGTAGTCGATCGCTTCCTCAACCGTCATCCAGTAATCGCGGTCGGTATCCTGGGCGACCCGCTCCAGCGGCTGGCCGGTTTCTTTGGCGATGAGCTGATTGATGCGGGCGCGCATCTTGACGATCTGTTCGGCCTGAATCTTGATGTCGCTGGCCACCCCCATCGAGCCCCCTGAAGGCTGGTGTACCAAAAACCGTGTGTTAGGCAAGGAAAAGCGATTTTCCTTGGCTGCAGCCAGATAAATCGTAGTTGCCGCACTCGCCACCCAACCCGTGCCTATTACCTTCACTACCGGCTTGATGAACTTGATCATGTCGTACACCACATCGCCGGATTCGACATGACCACCCGGAGAGCTGATATAGATTGTAATCGGAGCATCGCTCTCGGCGGCCAGGGCCAGCAGCTTCTCGGTTACCGAACGCGCCAGCTTGTCGTTGATTTCGCCGAAGATCGTAATCGCGCGGGACTTGAACAGCTTCTCATCCATAAATCCCGAAGGCGTTGGCGCCTTGTTGTCCTTGTTGTCGTCCCCTTCGGGAGAATTCACGTGCATTTGAAACCTCTGCGTTAAGTAAATAAAAAATCGTGCTATTCGACTGTGTCACACCCGACCTGCTTGCTGCGCAACCAGGCCACGATCTTCCACAGGTCGGCGTCGCCCTCCGGAAAGTTAGACCCGAAGCCTACCATGCGCGTGCCGGAGATGCCGACCCGAATGGTCCTGGCAATTTCTTCGTCACTCGAGCCATGATTCCATACGCAATCAAACAGGTAACTGGCCTCGGTAGTCTCGACCGGCTCGAGCGCGTGACAGGTATCGGCGCAGCTTCCCGCAAACAGGGCTGAGGCGCGTGACATCGCCTCGGCATTGGCCATGTAACTCTGCACCTCTGTGAGCGGCTCCGGTTCGACAACCGGTTCCTCTCTACAGGCCACAAGGGTGAGCAATACGCCGACAAGCAGTGCAGTCTTGTTCATCAAAGGCTACTCAAAGGCTCCGGGTTGACCTGTCAATCTGACCGCGCACGCTGACGCGTTGTTGGCCGCATCCGATTGTAGGCGCTTGCCGAAATCTTGCCAACTGACAGCCTCTGCCACAATGTCGGTCAGCGTTCCTCTTTGCCCAATGGCTGGAACGCAATCAGAAGCTGCGGCAGCAGGGTCAGGGCGCCGGTGAGGGCCACGATCATCGCCAGGCTTGTCAGCAAGCCGAACACGATCGTGGGGATGAAATTGGACAGCGCCAGGATTGAGAAGCCGGCGACGATGGTCATCGACGTAAAGTACATGGCGCGCCCGATGCTGTTATGACAGAAGTACATCGTTTCCCGGTAATTGCCGAAGCGGGGGAATTCGCGCTTGAAACGGTGCATATAGTGAATGGTGTTGTCCACGCCAATCCCCACCGAGATCGACGCGATGGTGATCGTCATGATGTCCAGCGGCAATCCCAGCCAGCCCATGACGCCCAGCACGAAGGCGGCGGCGATCGCATTCGGAATAATGCACAGAATGGCGATTTTCATGGAGCGGAACAGGGTGAGGAACATCAACATGATCACAAACATCACCACGCCCAGCGTCAGAATCTGGGAGTCATAAAGGCTCTGCAAGACGTTGTTATAGAGCACCAGGATGCCGGTGACGCGAACCTGCTGATCGGTAAACCCGAACTGCTGCTCGACACCGGATTCCAGCCGCCGCAGCAATTCGTTGCGGCGCAAATTGGGATCGGACTCCGGCACGCGCACGTTAAACCGTAACTCGTTCTCCTCGATAGAGACGAAGGGATTCAGCACCGATACTTTCAATGCCTCGGGGATGCGGGAGTACAGCAGTGCCCACATCACGCCGTCGATCGGCTCGTTGCCATTGAGTTTTTCGGCGAGTTGGATGACGGCGCCGAAGGACAGCACCTTGCCGGTCTGTGGATCGGCGTCGAGATAGCTGTGGATGTCCTCGATCAGGTTCATCTTGGGCGCCGTAAACCAGTAGGCGTCGCCACTGGAAGCACCACCGAAATCGCTGTCGAAACCATCGTCAAACCCATCATCGAAGCCATCGTCAAAGCCGTCGTCGAAACCGTCATCGGCGGCCTCTTCCGTGGGCAGATCAACGATCAAATCGAACGACAGTGTGCCGCCGAGTTTCTCATCGAACAGGGTCATGCCCTGATAGATCTCGGTCTTCTCCCGGAAATAGTCGATGAAGCTGTTCTCGACCTCCAGGCGTGTCAGGCCGATTACGCTCAGCAGCGCGATAGCGGCGTAGACATACAACATGCCATTTTTCATCTTGTCAGTAATAGCCGCGAGTGCCGCCGTGAGGTTCATCTGTAACGAGGCCGACACCTTCGACTGGTCCACGCTCAGCAGACTCATGACGGCGGGGAATAACAGGAACACGACGGTGAGTGCGACGAGCACACCCATCACCATCATCCAGCCGAAGGAGATGATGGGCGAGATGCCACTTACGATCAGTGAGCCGAAGGCCACGGCCGTCGTCAGGGCGGTGTAGAGGCAGGGCATGAACATGCTGAGCACCGAATGCCGCAGCAGCTTGTCGTGGTTGCTGAAGTGCCGGGTCGCCCGCAATTCGCGGTAGCGAACTGTCAGGTGCACCGTCAACGAGATGGTGATGATCAACAACAGTGAAATGAAGTTGGATGAGACGACCGTTACCCGCCAGTCCATAAACCCAAGAAAGCCCACCATGATGACACCGGCCACGGCACAGCAAGCCAGCGGTAACGCCACCCAGCGCACGCGCCGAAAGATCAGGCCCAGTGCGATGATGATGAAGGCCAGCACGCCGAAGCTGAAGCTGCTGAGGTCGCCGCGCACAAACGTGACGAGGTCATCGGCGATCATCGGTGCGCCGCCCAAATAGATCTGGGCCTTGTCCCGGTGTTGATCGAGGATGCCGCGGATGGTGGCAATGGTTTCGGTTTGACGGCGTCCGGTCTCGACGGTGTAGGCGGCGTAGTCGGCCTCGACCTGTCGCAGCTCAAAACCCTCTTCCTCGGTCAGCGTTCCCGCCGCCTCCTTGTTGCGCAGGTCGGTGCGCTGATCGAGCAAGGTGCGCAGCCGTTCGTCCGGCGCGAAGCTCACGAGCAAACCCGCAGTCTCGCCGTCGGGGCTCACCACCGCGTTGCGGAACACCGGGCTATTGGTGATTTCCTCGCGGGCCTGTGCCAGATCCAGTTCCGGGTCCATCACGGTCAGGTAGTCTTCGGAAATACCGGTCAGCGGCGTGTCGAGAAATACCGGCACATTGAGAATGCTGTCGATGGACTGCACGCGCTCCACCTGCATCAGGTCATCCCGCAGGGCGACGAGGTCATTGAGCACCGGCCGCGAGAACAGCTCGCCGCTGAGGGGTGTGTAGGCGACGATGACCGAGTCGCGCACGCCGAAGCGGTTATTGATCAGGCGCGAATATTCCAGGTCCTTGTCGCCTTCCAGCAGCAACGAATCCGCCGACGCGTCGAGCCGGAAATATCGTGTCTGATAGGCAAAGGCGGCCGCGATGGCCAGCAGAATGACGATAACGAGCAGCGGCCTGCCAAAGACGAGATTGGTATAAGCCCGCGTGAGTCTGGAGAGCATGGATAGTCCTGTGAACGTGTTCGACGGGTTCTGGAGACCGCGCGTGGGCGGCGGGGAAGCTCCCGGGTGCTTGCGGCGCTTACTATACGTGTTTCGGCGCCCGAATTCGAATGCTGCCCGTGATTCAGGCCACATTATTCCCCGGCTGTTGGGTAAAAAAAAGCCGGAACGGGGGTTCCGGCTTTGGTTTGCAGGTGGCGCGCCTGTTGACTCAGGTCCTTTTGATTAAGGTCCTGTTGGTTCAGAGCTTATTGATTCAGGGCCTCCTGATGCTCCAGTTGGCGGGCCCCGCCGAGAATGCCGGGGAAGGCGTAGTTGCCTTCGTGGCAGGCATACTCATACATGCGGTCGCCGGCCGGCCGACGGTTCATGGCGATCTCGCCGGTCCAGGCGCGCTGATAGGAGGCCGGGTCGTCCATGGTGAAACTGTACTTGATCTTGTCCGGTCCGATCAGCTCGAAGCGTTCGGTGATCTGCAGCTGCTCCGAGCTGCCGCGGTAGGACTGGAAGTCGTTGAAGTTCTTGGTTTCAACCACCAGGGTGTCGCCCTCCCAATGCCCGACCGAGTCACCCATCCACTTGTTCAGGTCGGTGTTGTTATGGGCCTTGTTCAGGGGAATGATGCGGGTGTCATGCACCATCTCCACCAGAATCACCACGTAGTCTTCGGTCTGCACAATCTGGTAATTGTTGTTATACATCACCGGCAGCATGGGCGGGCCGGAACTGGAGCCGAAGGACAGCAGGCAGCGCTCACCCAGCGGTCGCAACTCGGGACCATCGAAGTCCTCGACGCCGGGCATGGCGCGCAAGCGGCTGACCATGGCATTGGAGCGGAAACCCTCGACGAACGGAATGCGGCCATTGGCCGGATCGACGATGATGGAGGTGCGATATTCGCCATTGATCTCGATGGCATTGGTGCCGCGGTCGACCCAGAAATTGTTATACCCGGCTTCCGTGTTGCCGTCTTCTGGGGGAGCCCGTTCCGGGTCGCTCGGCAGGTCGGCACGAGCGATGCGGTCGCGCCAGCCCTGCTCCTGATCGGCGGCCTCGGCGGCGGTCAAAAAGCCTTTCTCGCCGAATTCCACCGGACGTTCCAGTGGGGTCTGGGTGGCATTGGTCCAGATGCCTTGCAGGTCAGGCTGGCCACTCGGCGTGCGGGGCGGGGTCCATTCCTGCCCAAAAGCCGGCAGCGCGAGAAGCGAGATGAGTGAAGCAACGAGGACGGGGGCGCGTGTTGTCATTGTTATTCTCCAGACACAGATTGACCCGATGTCAGGCAGGGTACTCCTTCTCCCCTGCCCCCTCAATATGCGCCGCGACACAGCTCCCGAGCGCCGGGACAGAATGCAGAAGCGAACATGACGGCGAGCCGAGCGGGGTTTGCGACGAAGCGGATGCCGGCGCCGGGCGGGCCTAACAATCCTCAGTTACTTATTCCTGAAAACCCGTTGAATAACAGGCTACTGATTCCTGCAAAGCCTGCAGATTACGGCCTTCGGTGGCGCGTTCTGCAATAATCTGTGACATTAAACATCGGCACTGGGATGCCCGCCGATAAATTGCTACTATTCTTCCCACGTTGCCGCCGCCTGTTGAAAGACGGCGTTGCGCGCCCAATACTCATGACTCGACGCAGACTTGTTCAGACCTTGTTTCGACCTTGTTGAGAGAAGAGGAGTTGTACACATGAAGTTTCCGGTCCGCTTATTCACTGCAGCCGCCTGCCTGCTGGTCACGGTCAATGCCGTTGCCGATGAATGGCTGCGCTCTATCCCCGATTTCACGCTCACTGACCAGTTCGGCAAGACGCACTCGCTGGAGCAGTACAAGCAGGATGAACTGCTGGTGCTCTACGTTCAGGGCGTCGGTTGCCCGATCGCCCGTATCGCGCTGCCCAACTATCGTGCTGTGCGTGATGAATATGCGGCCAAGAACATCGACTTCATCATGTTCAATGCCAATATCCAGGACAGCCCGCAGCGCATCGCGAAAGAAGCCGATGAATTTGGCATCGATTTCCCGATTCTGAAAGACGAAGGCCAGATGCTGGCCAAGGCTTTAGGCGTTGAGCGCACCGCCGAGGTTTTCATCGTTAATCCGAAGACGCAGGAAGTGCTGTTCCGCGGCCCGATCAACGACCAGCTCGGTTACGAGACCCAGCGCAACAACGCCAGCCAGCATTATCTGAAGGATGCGCTGGACACGGTGTTGGCCGGTGGTGTCGTCAACATGGACGACATTCCCGATTCCAAGGGATGTCTCGTAGCGATTTTTGATTCGTGATTTGAAGATTGAGTTTGCAGAAATAAAACAGAATTAAAAAAGGGGCTTAGGCCCCTTTTTTGTCGGCGTCCCCTTAGGTCCTAATTTAATTAGAAGGACTATTTATGCGCGCCCTGATTCTATTCAAATTTTGCAGTTCTGAATCGGAAGCTATCTCTAGCAATCTGTCGTCGATAATTTTTACCAATTCAGGGTTCCAGTTAGCTCGATTTTCAGTCCACCATACTTGTGAATATCGGTTGCCAAAAACATCAGCAACTGCTTCCCCAATCGTTTCTGTTGGATCGTTTTTGAATACGCCCAATTGATACAAAACCAATGTTCGTGCGAATTGGTCCATGTGAGCATAGATGTAACCTCGCATTTCAAGCATCTCCGAAGTACTGAGATTTTCCGGTTCTTCTATTGCTTTCTGAAGAACCTGAGCAAAGTTCTCGCTTTGCAAGCTCTGATCAATTTCCATCCATCCATTCTGGTGTTCACTAAACAATGATGCCCTTGCGAGCTCCGAATTTTGATTAATCTGCATCCAGACCAGAACCAGACCGGCAACAATCCCTATATTTGCACCTAGTTGAATCCAGCCATTTAATCTATTCCAATCCATTTGATTTTCCTGGGGAACTTTAGGGGACACTAATGCCTTGATAACTTAACAATCTCGCTATGACTTTTGAGTGCACTGAGTAATTAGTAACCTCTGCGTGAATTCGTAAAGTTATTAAGTTATTAGTGTCCCCTGTTTCCCGCCAGTGCCGCGAGAAGTCCGGCTGCCGCAGCAGTGTTCAGATATTCGCGAAGTTCGCAAATTTTTCCATCACGCACATCACCAACAACACACGCTGCCAGATCCAGGTTGCTCCCGTCCGGTAAGACGCCCCGAACCTTGTGCTCCTCGACGAATCCGCTTGGCGTTGCAGACCGTCTGGTTTCTTCGTAGCGAAAATTATGCACTACTCGAAGGACTGCTCGAGAAAATCCCAGCAGTGACTCAAGATCCATCGGTGGATTGTTGTTTTGTATCGCCTGAAAGTTCGCAGCACACAGACTACGAACACTTTCATCATCGCCCTTGGTAAAAGCATCGAATAGCGCTTCACATAAATTGATATTATTCATAGGGATTGCAATATTTTTCCTATACCGTTCTTAACAATAGTCGTGGTTTTTATTTTTGGAACTCTAGAACTCCAGGTGACATAAATAACTCAGTAACTTAACAAGCTCGCTATGACTTACGCGCGCTCTCAATAACGCGCAATCTCTGCATGAATTCCTAAAGTTATTAAGTTATTAGTGTCCCCTACTTGCTCTTTATGCGGCAGCAATGCACTCGATTTCTACGCGACTATCCCCACCCAGACTAATGCCAATGGCGGTGCGGGCTGGCTTGTTCTCAGGAAAGAATTCAGCATAAACCTCGTTCATGGAGCTCCACTCAGCCATGTCGACCAGATAGACCGTGCATTTCACAACTCGATCCATTGATGAGCCGAAACGTTCGAGTGCGTCTTGAATCGCTTCAAGTGCACGTCGTGTTTCGGGTTGCACTCCCGCTTCTCCGGGACCCCCGGTTTTGCCAGCCAGGAAAATCAGTCCGCCATAGCGCACACCTTCGGAGTAAGGTGCGCGCGAGTTTGGATTCAGATATTCCGGTGCAGCCGACTGTTGAGTTGCTTCGGCGGCTTGTGCGGTGGATGTCTCAGGTTGGCAGGCGAGCAATAGATTCACGAGAGCGATAACGGCTATGATTCTGAACATGCTATTCCTCCAGGGAAAGTCTCTTAGCGAGAAGAAGTGAAATTGCGAAATACTGGAAACGTCCATAGCTAACCAGCTTAACCGATAACCCCGCTAATATAGCAGCCTTGATCTGCTAAGCTGTGTTAATTCTCCGAGGTCTCACAGCTTAAACTGTCAGACTCTGGGTGTCCCCTTATAACCTAGTTCCTTATTAGTTCGATGAACTCCGGATCAAAATTTGCCTGATCTATGCCTAGACTTTCCCACAAAGGGAGAAGGTCCCTGGCCCCGACAAGGAGGTCTTCAAATGAAGGGTCGTCCAAGAAACCTTGCCTGTATTGATAGTGTTGACCCTGCATTCGATAAACCCTGGCAGTTTCCCAATCACGCAGCCGTCGCAGCTCTATGCTAGACAATGAGCTTACACCTTCGCTTTCCAGTTGATCGTAAATGCTTGGAAGATAGTCAGACAAGGCTGCGTTCTGAAAAGACGCTTCTATCTCAGAAATTCTCGCCTGATAAGTCGCCGCAGCGGTAATTTTATTGGATTGATTTATCTGAATTCCCAGAAAAACCAGACCTAGAATCACCCCAAGATTTGCTGCTAAAGACAACCAATCATTTAATTCATTTCTATTCATGCTTATAAGATCTTGAGGTTGAGACATTCTTGAGTTTGTCTATGATCATAATGCCCATCTAAACGAGGCAGTTAGCGCACAACGAGTTCGTTGGGATTAATATTTGGTCTTCCCGACCCCTTTATTTCGCTGTGCTCAGTGCGAAAAAAAGTAAACTAGACTAAAGTTATTAAGTTATTGGTGTCCCCTATCTCTCTTATTTTCCTTCGATTGTTATGTAGCCCCATCGGCAGGGCTCGAACTACGTTGATAGAAGAAAAATGCTATGCAGCCTAAAAACCCGCCGAATGAAACCAAATTTGTAATTATAGTTAAAACTGGAACGGCCCAGTCAGGATTGGTACCGAACCAGATGAGTGATTCTGGATTAGAATCCTTTAGGCTAAGTAGATACAGATACATTCCACTCATATCGTTTCTGATCAGGTTCATGCGGAAAATCAACATGATGCAAACGAGTGAGAACAACGATAAAACTAGAACACTAAGTACTCTGTTCAATTTGTCAGCTGCAGCAAAACACATCACCAGAAAGGCAGAAAGAACACCTATGTAACCGTACATGAGTTGGTAATAACCACTTATATACCCAAGTAGAAGCTCTGCTGCATCATGTGGGGTCATGTACTATTTACCTTGGAAATTTGGGAGACACTAATAACTTATTAAGTTCAGAAGCTCGCTATGACTCTTGGGTACGTTGAATGACTAGTAATCTCTGCATGAATTCCTAAAGTTATTAAGTTATTAGTGTCCCCTATTTCTCTGAATAAGTAGCCTAGTTTTCGCTGTCTATTTCCTGTATGAGACGATCTATCTCATCACGGAAACTCTGAGAGTATTGATATTGTGCCCCTGCCCAGACACGTCGAATTCCAGGCTCACCAAGTTGACGCTTCCATCTGACAAGCCTTGGTTCGAATTCTTCCGCGTCATACAACCCTTGTTGATACTGGTACCATTCGTTGGATAGGATCGTAAAGTAACTCGTTGCCATCATCAAAAATACAAAATACTCTGGGCCGGGTTCTAATTCGTTCCTTTAGCCTAATCCAAAGATATTTGCATGTTCAATATCACTTCCAGCAAAGTAGCTCCATGATAATTGCTTTTCCGTCATGCTATCCCTAGTTTAAGATCGAATCATTTGGGTATTTTGTTGAATTTCTAAGCCTAGAAAAACTATCCCCAGGATTACACCGATATTTCCGATCACACTTAGCCATTTGTTAAGTAATTCAGCGTTCATAACGATCTATCCGGCTGCAGATATTTTTCTAAGAAACATAACGCCCGTAATAATGGGCTCGCTTTAGCGAGTCCTTTGATTGATTTGATGGTTATTTGTACATTTCTCGCAGTTCGCCAATAGTCAATTCGCATTTACGAATAGCCAAATTCAATCTTTCCTTCTCTTGCGCATCTAAATGTGTGTAGAAATTGTGGTCAATAGCAAGACGGCGAACTACATTTAAGACATTGAGAATATGGTCTGGGAATCCGCTAATTTCAATACTCCATGAGCCTGGATTGAAATATTCGAAATTGTTCCGAAAGGTGTTCTGAATAAGGTTAATTGATTCACGCTCCTCTTCAGACAACTCCAGTGGTCCACGTGCTCCAATTGCTTGCTGACATATCTCAATTGCTTCTCCGCAAGTGATGAGCCTAGATTGACCTTTCTTGGTCTTACGGACCACAAACAGATCATCAGTACCCTTCGCTACCTGTATCGCGAATCCATAAAGTGCGCCAAAGCACGACATTACAACCCATTTCCAGTCTTCGGGATTGCACTTTGCTCTGTCGAGAAAAATTGCAACTTTTTCAAGATTATCTAACGCATTAGTTTCCGTATTAAAACGAGCCCATCTCTCAGTCATTCACGATGTGCCTCTGTACACATAATATCTGTATAAAGTGCATGCGCACATTGAATTTCGTGGTAGGTCAGTTTATTCCTCAACCCGCTAATTTGGCAACAGAAAGGTTTCCGGCCGAGACGCTTCGATCCTGCATACCAGGTGTCCTATTAAAACCCAATAGCAGGTTTCCTCTAATGCCTCGCTGACACATCAGAAAGAAGCGATAAATCAATTGGATATTGCAGGGATACTGAGAGAATGAGCCTTCAATAACTTGATGAATCTGAATGACCACAACAGAACCGCTTGATAAGGGCCACGTTGCCTAAACGTGCGGTTTTAAAAGAGATGAGCAAAAACGAAAACCGGGCAATGAGCCGCAAAGCCCATTGCCCGGATGTGGAATTACGATTAAAAGCCAGTCAGACGCCGGCTCGAAGTGTCCTACTCGACAAACGCCCGCTCAATCACGTAATGCCCCTTGATCCCATGCCGTGACTCTTCAAACCCCCAACCATTGAGGATGTTACAGGTGTCTTTCAGCATGCTCGGGCTGCCGCAGATCATGAAGCGGTCGTGCTCGGGGTTGGCTTGTGCCAGGCCGACGTCGCTGAACAGCTTGCCGGAGGCCATGAGGTCGGTCAGACGGCCCATGGTGGGGTAGTCTTCGCGGGTGACTGAGGGGTAGTACACCAGCTTCTCGCGCACTTCGTCGCCAAAGAATTCATTCTGCGGCAGTTGCTCGGTGATCAGCTTCTGGTACGCCAGTTCTGATTTGTAGCGCACGCCGTGGGTGAGGATGATGCGGTCGAATTTTTCGTAGACCTCGGGATCCTGGATGATGCTGATGAACGGCGCCAGACCGGTGCCGGTGCTGATCAGGTACAGGTTGCGGCCTTCCAGCAGGTGATCGACGACCAGGGTGCCGGTGGGCTTGCTGCTGACCAGCACTTCGTCGCCCACCTTGATGTTCTGAAGGCGTGAGGTCAGGGCGCCGTCGGCGACCTTGATGCTGAGGAATTCCAGGCCTTCCTCGTAGTTCGGGCTGGCGATGCTGTAGGCGCGCAGCAGCGGCTTGCCGTCCACCGGCAGGCCCAGCATCACGAAGTGGCCGTTTTCGAAACGCAGGCTGCGGTCGCGGGTGGTCTTGAAGCTGAACAGGGACTCGTTCCAGTGATGGACTTCGGTAACGCTCTGGGTCGAAATGCTGGCCATGGGTCTGGACTCCGGTAATACCTGAAAATACTGATTGCGCGGAGTCTAGGGCTTGCCTACTATATCTGTAAAATTGATTATTTAGCTATATCTTATCTATTTTTTAACTATGTACTTCACCCTGAAACAGCTCCAGGTCTTCCTCGCCGTGGCCAATCACGAGAACGTGAGCCGTGCCGCCCAGGAGTTGGCCATGTCGCAATCCGCGGCCAGCGCGGCGCTGAAGGAACTGGAGCAGCGCTTCGATGTGACCCTGTTCGACCGCATTGGCAAGCGCCTGCAATTGAACGAGCAGGGCTCGGCCCTGCGACCCCGGGCCGCCGCCCTGCTGTCACAGGCCGAAGAGCTGGAGGAGAATCTGACCCGCCACAGCGACATCGGCGAGATTACGGTGGGGGCCACGCTCACGATCGGCAACTACCTCGCTATTGGCATCATGGCCGGCTTCATGAACGAACACCCGTCGGCTCGGGTCGAGCTGACGGTGGAGAACACGGCGGCCATCGCCGCGCGGGTGCGCAACTTCGAGATCGACATCGGTTTGATTGAAGGGGAGTTGCAGGAACCCGACCTTGAGGTACGCTATTGGCGCGATGACGAGCTCGCCCTGTTCTGTGCGCCGGAGCATCCTCTGGCGCAGAAGCGGGTGCTGACTGACGAGGATCTGCTCGCCGCGCGCTGGATCGTACGTGAACAGGGTTCCGGCACCCGCCAGGCCTTCGATCGCGGCATGAGTGGTATCCTGCCCAACATCGATCTGCGCCTGCAGTTGCAACACACTGAGGGCATCAAGCGCGCAGTGGAGGCGGGTCTCGGGATCGGCTGCCTGTCGAAGATCACGTTGCAGGAAGCATTTCAGCGTGGCTCACTGGTGCCGCTGAGCGCACCCCATCGCACCTGGACCCGGAAGTTTTATTTTATTTTGCACCGACAGAAATTCCTCAGCACGGGAATCAAGAGTTGGATTGAACATTGCCTGCGCTCTGGTATCAGATCAGATAGCAGCCCGGATAAGCGCCCCGATAGCCGCCCTGATAACAACCTCGAGAACAAAAACCCGTGAGTCAATCTTCGCAGCAACTCAATTCCTTCAGTCGTCACTGCGCACGCTTCGCCGTCACCCATCGCTTGTTGCTGCTGTTGGGTTCGATCGTGCTCACGGGCCTGCTCGCACTCGGCATTCTGCGCAGCGGCTTCGATACTTCCCTCGGTGCCCTGCTCACGCAGAGCGATCCCTACCTCGATGAGATGGCGGAATTGGAGGAACAGTTCCCGGATCCCCTGCAAGTCACGTTCGCATTTATCCCGATGCAAACCGACACGGTATTCGAGCCAGCCGTGCTGGATGCCATCGCCGATCTGAGTGAGCACTACACCGACATTCCCCACACCGACCGTTTCACGTCATTAATCGATTACTTCTCGCCGGAGACCCAAACCCGCCTGTTCGAGCGACCCTATAACGACTACTCTGCATCAGAGTTGCTGAGTTTGCGTGACAAGGCCATCAACGACCGTCTGTTGACGAACAATCTGCTCGCGAACGACGCCAGCCTGACGTTCGCCAATGTTGTTATCGAAGACACTGAGCTGTCGGATGATGAGCATCTGCAGATCGCCACTGCCGTACTCGCCTTGCGGGAGGAACTGCGCGCGCGCCACCCCGGACTGACCATTCACGTCAACAGCGAGGTGATTCTCGAGCAGTCCAGTGAGCAGGCGATGGTGGACGACCTCACCCAGCTACTGCCCTTCGTGATTCTCGCCTGTGTGCTCGCCATCTGTTACTGCTTCCGCTCCGCCACGCTGGGCATCTGCATCCTGACTCACACGATCTTCACCTTGCTCTGCACCGTCGGTGTGTTCGGGTACGCCGGACTCGCCTTCAATACGATCTCCATCATCGCGCCGCTCGTCGTCGTCATCATCGCGGTGGCAAACAGCGTGCATCTGATCTCCATCTTCAACCAGGCGCGACATCGCGGTGACACGAAGCTCGACGCCATGGCATTCAGCATCGCCTATAACCTGCAACCCATTTCACTGGCGGCGTTGACCACGGCGATTGGTTTTGCCTCGCTCAATCTGTGCTCTTCGCCGGCGATTCAGGACTTCGGCACTATCGTCGCGGTGGGCATCGCCTTCGCCTATCTGTTGACCCTGACTGTGCAACCAGCGCTGTTAATCTGGCTGTCAAAAGCGATTGTGGACAATGACCCGAGCCGTGCGCCGTTTCTGCAGGACAGCCTCAAGCGTCTGGTCGCCTTCACGCTGAGCAAGGACAAAACCTTGTTCTGGGGTTTCTCTGCGCTCTCGCTCGTCACCCTGTTGTTGCTGCCGCTGAATGAGACTGACTTCAATCGCCTCGACTTCATCGCCGCCGATGGCGATATCCGCGATTTCTACGATGAGGTCGGCGCGCGCATGAACCGCGGACCGGCACTGACCTATGCGATCGACACCGGGGCCATCGACGGCGCCATCGAGCCGCGGTTTCTGCAGCAGGTTGATGCGTTTCTCACCGACTTGCAGGCACGCGGAGACATTGAAACCGCCGCCAGCGTCACCGACGTGGTGAAAACCGTCAATCGCGTGCAGCATCAGGAAGACCCGGCCTACTACACTCTGCCCGATGACATCGACACCATCGCCGCCTATCTCAACGGTTATGAGGCGGTGCAGAGCGAAGATTTCCCACTGCTCGGTTTCATCAACGCCGATTTCTCCATGATCACCCTGTTCTTCAACGCCACGCCGATGTCGAACCAGTCGTTGATCGATCTGGATATGGAACTCACCGCCGAATTCGAAGCGCAATTCGCTGACGCGTTTCCTGAAGCGCGCCTGCTCCACGGCAGCGGCATCCTGTTGTTCTCGCGCATGGACGAACTCGTCACGACCGAGTTGCTGGAAGGATATTCCCTGAGTCTGTTGTTGATCACCCTGAGTCTCATCATCGGCCTGCGCAGCGTCTTTTTCGGCATTCTCAGTATTCTTCCGAACCTGTTCCCGGCCACCATTGTGTTCGGGTTCTGGGCGTTGATCGTCGGCAAGCTCGATCCCTTCGTGATGATGTTGTTCAGCATCAGCATCGGCCTGGTCGTCGATGACACGGTGCATATCCTCAGCCACTACTTAGAAGGTCGCCGTGAAGGCAAGGACAAGCAGGACGCCATTGCCCACTCGATACGCACCGCCGGACCGGCGCTGATCATCACCACGCTGATTCTCGCGCTCGGCACCACTATCCTGATCGGCGCCAGCACCATCTATTTCCAGCAGGCGGCGAAGCTGCTGGTCCCGATTGTGATCATCGCGCTGGTGTTGGACCTGCTGTATCTGCCGTCTATCCTGTTGCGATTTGACCGGCAGAAACCGGCTGAAAACGCTGTGGCGAATTAGCCGAAACCAGTACACTGGCACCTCACACGAGGAATTCGTTATGACCGCATCCGATAACAACAAGCAACCCGGCGCTGTGATGAGCCGCCGTGAATTCACCACACGCGGCGCCTCTGTCCTGGGCGCCACCATTCTGGGCGGTACTGCCCTGGGAGTCAGTCAGATGGCAACAGCACAAACCCCCGCCAGCGCACTTGAGTCCGTCTACCTGATGGAACTCGCGCTGGATGTCGATCCTCAATTGAACACAGGCCATACCCGCATCGCCCCGGTGACCGGCGGCGACTTCTCCGGCCCGCGCCTGCGCGGCAAGGTGCACAACGGCGGAGCCGACTGGATTACCCAGGTCGCCGGGCACAGCAGTCTGGATGTGCGCATCACGCTGGAGACCGACGACGGCGCGCTGATTTACATGACGTACAAGGGTGTGGTCATACGCAGCGACAGCGGCGTGTACTGGCGCGTGACGCCGGTGTTCAACACGGCTTCGGAGAAATACGACTGGCTCAACCATATAGTGTGTGTGGGTAAGAGCAAGACGATCGAGGGCAAGGTGGCTTACGACATTTTCCAGATTCTGTAACCCATTCTGTAAAAACCCGCGCAAGAAAAAAAACCGGTCAGTTGTCCACTGACCGGGTTTTTTGTGGGTCGACTCTGGTTCTGGAGCGAACCAGATGTGAATGATCAGTCGCTGCCCTGCTCGGTGTACTTCCAGCGCACAGCACCGAAGAACATCTCATCCCAGCTCTGCTCACCCCAGGGCACAGAGCGCTCCGGGTCGGGATTGGCCGGGTTCTGGGCAGAGTTGTCGAAAGTACCGATCGCGGTGATCTTGGTGCCGGCGGGCACGAACTTCGGCTCGGCGTAGGTGTACGACAACTGCCAGTTGTAGTTGTAGTTCGCGATGTTGATCAGCTCCTCGGTGGTGCCATCGGGATAGGTCGCCTCGAAGCGCATGCTCTTGCCACGGAAATGCATGTGGGGAAGCATGCTGTGGATGCGCGCATCCTTCGCGATCGTGATGCTCTGGCGTTGTTCGAAGGCCGGATCGTGGGGCGGAATATTGGTCCAGCCCGGTGTGAAGATGCAGGCACAGCGACCGGACATGCGCTCTTCCGGCACTTCGCCCTCGGGATAGAACCACAGACCGATCTCACCACGGTCCACGGTCTCACGTCCATTCGTTGTGTAATGAATGTTCAGTTTCAGCACCGAGCCGTCCTTCAACAGGCCACCGGTATTGGGCGGATCCAGTCGCGGCGTACCGCCGGGAACATACGCGGTGATGTTGGCCTGGTCGGGGCTACCCTGACGGCCCTTCTGACCCGGATCGATCAGATCGTTCACGGTATGGTGCAGCACGGTACGATCGCCCGGAATGTATTCACTGCCCCGCAGCCAGCGGTCCTTGCCGCCGAGATCAATCGGAACGTCGACAAAGCGGTAATCGAGTACGCCGGTGGCAGGCACATATTGCTCGGGCACTGTGAGGATCATATCCGGTTCGCCGAAGCTCCACTTGGTGGTGGGCCAGGACAACTGCGCCAGCGGATCTTTGTCGCTGTCCTTGACGGCGCCGGCTTCGACCCAGTGCACGAGTTTCTGAATATCGGCATCGGCCAGGGTGCGGCCATTGATAAATTCACCCACGTCAGGATCGAGTTGGCCCGGCGGCATGCGCTTGGTCATCAACACTTCACGAATCATTGGCGACCAGCCCTGCACCATGGTGTGGCTGTCCATCGCGAACGGCGCGATGCCGCCTTCGCGGTGGCAGGTGGCACAGTTGTCGGCGATGATCGGGGCGATGTCTTTCTCATAGGACAGGGGCTGTTGCTGATGGGCCAGCGAAATTGGATAGGTCACGGCCTTGCCCTGCATCGCCACCTGGGGCTGGCTGACTTTTTGTCCGGCCAGCATTTCCTTGATCGCCGCTTCGGTATTGGCAACGGGACCCCGGAACTCCACCATGAAGGATTTCGGATTGAACAGGAACACCTCACCCAGCTTGTCGACGCCTAGACTCTCGGAGATGACACGGGAGTCGTCCATCAGCACCGGCATGTCGATGCCGTAGTCCGCCAGTTGGGCTTTCACGGCGGCGCGGTCATGCAGACCCATGGGGTTGAGCATCATGAATTCGATGCCGGCGTTGTCGTACTGACTGCGCAGGGCATCGAAGGCGGCGGCATTGGCGGCATCGGCCGTGTCGCTCGCCTGCACCAGCAGCGCGATGGCGACATGGTCGTCATACCAGCTCATGTTATGGAACGTGCCGGACTGATCCAGCAGCGAGAAATCGCCAACCCGGTCGGCTGCTGTGCCGGCAACGGGCAAAGTGAGACAGGATACGACGAGGGCGGTGAGCAGGTTTCTCTTGTTCATCAGCGGCTCCTTGGTGCTTCTTCTAATTATTCTTTCTATTAATCATTGTTTTTATGGTTCGTACTTTTGAACCTGTTTGTTCTTGATCTGATTTGTTCTGAGCTCGCCAACGATCCCACGGACCTGGTGACGGAATAACAGCTGTACCAGCGCGACTCTACTCCCGGGGCCAGCACCGCGCAAGCGACGGTGACTCCACTCGTCGCAGCCTCGCGGGAGCCCACGGAGAACGGGCAGAAAAAAACCCGGGCATCTTTTGAATGTCCGGGTTTCTTGAGACATGGGCTTATCGCCGCTGCGGGGGGCTAGTCGCTGCCCTGATCCGCGTACTTCCAGTTCACGGCACCGAAGAACATCTCATCCCAGCTCTGCTGGCCCCAGGGCACTGAACGCTCCGGATCGGGGTTGGCAGGATTCTGGGCCGAGTTATCGAATGCACCCACGGCGGTAATCTTGGTTCCGGCAGGCACGAACTTCGGCTCTTTATAGGTGTACGCCAACTGCCAGTTGTAGTTGTAGTTGGCGATGTTGATCAGCTCTTCCTGCGTGCCATCGGGATAATCCGCATAGAAGCGCATGTATTTGCCGCGGAAATGCATGTGCGGCAGCATGCTGTGGATGTAGGCATCCTTGGCGATAGTAATGGATTCACGCTGCTCGAAGTTCGGATCGTTCGGCGGAATATTGGTCCAGGTCGGCGTGAAGATACAGGCACAGGCACCGGACATGCGCTCTTCCGGCACAACTCCCTCCGGATAGAACCACAGGCCGATCTCGCTGGCATCCACGGTTTCCTTGCCATTGGTGGTGTAGTGCAACTGCAGGTTCAGAATGGAACCGGCTTTCAGCAGACCACCGGTATTCGGCGGCTCCAGCTGCGGTTCAGCACCCGGAATATAGGCCGAGATATTGGCCTGGTCCGGATTGCCACCACCCAGGAAGCCACCACGACGGCTGGCGCCAGGTTCGACGAGGGAATTCAGCGTGTGGTGCAGCACGGTACGGTCACCCGCGACATACTGGCTGCCGCGTACCCAACGGTCTTCCGGAATATCGATCGGCACGGACACGTGACGATAATCGAGTACGCCAGTCGCCGGAATTGATTGCGGGGGCACTTTAATAATGTAGTCCGGCTCACCGAAGGCCCACTTGCTGTCGGGCCAGGTCAGTTGTGCCAGCGGATCGGTAGTGCCGTCTTTTGGCGCACCGGCTTCGACCCAATGCACAATCTGCTGGATCTGTTCGTTGGAAATCAGCATGTCGTTAATGAATTCGCCAACATGACCGTCGAGCTGGCCCGGCGGCATGCGCTTGGTCATCAGCACTTCACGAATCATCGGCGACCAGCCCTGCACCATGGCATGGCTGTCCATCGCGAACGGGGCGATACCGCCCTGGCGGTGACACTTCGCGCAGTTCTCGGCGATGATCGGGGCGATGTCCTTCTCATAGGAAGGCACGTTCTTCGCGTGCATCTCGGCGACCGGATAGCTCACTGGTGAACCGGTGGTGGCTACCATCGGTGAGCTGACTTTTTTGCCGGCGAGAATTTCAGTGATCGCGGTTTCGGCAGCGGAGACCGGACCGCGGAAATCCACCATGAAAGATTTCGGATTGAACAGGAAGACTTCGCCAGTCTTGTCGATGCCCATGGCTTCGGACACGACGCGGGAGTCATCCATCAATACCGGAATGGACACGCCGTAATCGGCGAGCTTGGCTTTCACCGCATCCCGGTTGTTCAAGCCCATCGGGTTGATCATCATGAATTCGATACCGGCATCGGCATATTTCGCCTGTAAAGCGGCGAAGGCCGGAACGGCTGCCGCAGTATCCGCGCTGTCGTTGGCCTGCACCAGGAGGGCGATGGCGGCATGATCGTCATACCAGCTCATGTTATGGAAATAGCCATCCTGATCGAGCAGGGAAAAATCCCCTACCCGATCTGCGGCGCTGGCAAAGGCCGGTATCGCCAGTGCGGCCAGCAACACCGATCTGAAAAGCGTTGAATTGGACATGTAAACTCCTGTTCCCTGACGGGACACCTGTAAATCCTGAACGAGTCCAACCGATTCCCTCGTGGAATGAGCGGCTCGTACTTCCCCCTGAAAATTTGTTGCCTGGATGGTTCGGGGAACCCCTTTTTTAAAGGACACCCATCTAACCACGCCATTTAGCAGGCGTACTGTACGAAGTCAGTTCCGGGTCGTCAACGCAAAGCCGCCCACCACGGGCGATTCGTCGATGAGTGGAAGTGCGCTCAGGCCGGGATTTGGGGAGAAATGCCGTCGCTCTGGTGGGAAGCCTGCAAGACAGCCAGCAGTTGCGGGTAGATCGAAGGATTTGCGATCAGAATGTCGGTGGCGTGGAACTGCGGGTTAGAGCCTGGCGGCACCGGGCTGAAATGACCGAAGCGGGCGCCTGCCTCGGTAGCGATGAGCTGGGCGGCGGCGAAATCCCAGACGCTCAGCGATTCGTAGTAGCCGTCCAGTCGACCCGCCGCCAGCCAGCAGATGTCCAGTGCTGCGGAGCCGAGTCGGCGAATGTCGGCACAGTGCGCCAGGACGCCGTGAAGGCGATCGACCAACGGCCCAATGACCGACTTGTCATAGGGAAAGCCAGTGGCGACCAGCGCCTGCCGCAGTTCGGTTACCGCACTGACCTGAATTGGTTCGTCATTGAGCGTCGCACCGCCACCCAACCGAGCGGCGAACAACTCGTCAGTAAACGGGTTGTAAACCACCCCGCAACGCACCTGCTGCGCTTCGACCCAGGCGATGGAGACGGCTGACTGGCGATGTCCGTGGGCGAAATTCACGGTGCCGTCGATCGGATCGATAATCCATAACGGTTTGTTGATCGTTTCGGGATTGCCAAGGGTCGGTGAGGATTCTTCCGAGAGGATAGCGTGCTCCGGAAACCGTGCGGCGATAGCCCTGCAAATCAGCGCATCCGCCTGCAGATCGGCGTTGGTCACGAGTTCATTGCCATTCTTGAAGGCCTGCGTCAACGGCGCGTCCTCGCGCAGTTGGCGGATCAAGGTGCCCGCTTCGCGCGCGAGGGCTTTGGCAAAATCAAATTCGGTCGTCATCGCTGTCACTGCCGCCTGTTATCTGTTCATCCAATTCATCAAATTCTGTCAGCGGGATTTCACACTTCTATCTCGCCGTGGGTTTGCGCGTGCGATTCACCACCGAGTGGAACTGATCCTGTGTTCCGACTGGGCGAGTGCGGATTATATGTCCCATGTGCGTCGAGTGCATTACACTCGCCACGTTTGTCTGTCCGTATTCGCTTCACTCACTGGAAACCTTTCCCCGATGTGGCTCGCCCTGAAGTACAGTGCCTTTGCACTCCTCGCGACCGTGCTGAACCTGTTGTCACAGGAGATCGTAGTGCAGACCTACACCGGCAACCATGCCCTCTATCTGGCGATGGCGGTCGGAACATTGAGCGGACTGATCAGCAAGTACTGGCTCGATAAACATTACATCTTTAACGTCGCCGTCGACACGTCCCGTCGCGATGCGCACAAGTTTGTCGTGTACGGACTCACGGGTGTTGTTACCACACTGATTTTCTGGGGCTTCGAACTGGCCTTCGATGCGCTGTTTTCAGGACGCATGGCGCGCTATGTTGGCGCCTGTGTGGGATTGGCGATTGGTTATGGGTTAAAGTACCGGCTGGACAAACACTTCGTGTTCGCCAACTAGGAATGAGCAATGGAACTATCGGGCTGGGGGCGATTCCCTGTCGTCTCTGCGGAGTTTGTCGAACCCCTGGATTTTTCATCCTTGCAGATGCTGCTGGCAAGCTCGGACCCGTCGGCAAAACTGGTGCCGCGCGGTGCCGGACTCAGCTACGGTGACAGCGCGCTGGCGGCCCGGGTCATCGGCAGTCGCTTCATGGATAACTTCTCGGCGATTGATGAGACCGCGCGCACGATTCGTTGCGGTTCCGGGGTCAGTCTGAGGCAGCTGCTGCGACTGTGCATGCCCCGGGGCTGGTTTCTGCCAGTCGTACCGGGCACTGCCAACGTCAGTGTGGGTGGCGCGATTGCGGCCGATGTGCATGGCAAGAATCACCACCTCGATGGCAGCTTCTGCGATCATGTTCTCGACCTCACTCTGTTACTGGCCAATGGCGAGCTCATTCGCTGCAGCAAGACCTCCAATCCCGAGTTGTTCCAGGCCACCTGCGGCGGCATGGGATTGACCGGCATCATCATCGAGGCGACTCTGCAGCTACGTGAGGTGCCGGGTGTCTTTATCCAGCGTCGTTCACTACTCGCGCATTCGCTGCGCGAGTGTTTCGAGTTGTTCGAAGTGAACTCAGCCAGCTCCTATTCCGTCGCCTGGCTCGATTGCCTCGCCCGCGGCAAGCAGCAGGGCCGGTCAGTGCTGTATCTGGGCGAGCATGTCGACGTTTCGAACAAGCGCCCTTCGCAGCACCCAACTCGCGGCTGGTTGACCGTGCCCTTTGACTTGCCCGCGTCATTGCTGAATTCCTATTCGCTTAACCTCTTCAACAGCGCATATTTCCAGGCCAAGCGCTATGCGCCCAAGTCCGATACGGTGAACAGCACTTCCTATTTCTTTCCGCTCGACGGCATTGCGCACTGGAATCGGTTGTACGGCCAACGCGGGTTCCTGCAGTACCAGTGTCTGATTCCCGACGACGGGGCGTTCGAAGCGATCTCTGCAATCCTGCACAAGGTCAGTCGAGCCGGCAAAGGCTCGTTCCTGTCGGTACTCAAGAAAATGGGTGCGGCCAACTCGAACCTGCTGTCTTTTCCCGGTCCAGGTTATACCCTGGCGCTGGATTTCAAGTTCGAGCCGGGCCTGTTCGCACTGCTGGAAGAGTTGGATGCGGTCGTGCTCGCCTATGGGGGACGTTTGTATCTCGCCAAGGATGCGCGCATGAGCGAAGCGGTCTTCAAGGCCGGCTATCCGCAATGGGAGAAATTCGTCACCCTTAAGCAGAAGATCGATCCCCATGGCCTCTTCGCGTCCCAACAGTCAGACAGAGTTGGTCTGACGCAGGCCGTGCGATAACATTGCATCCACCAGCAGCGCGTCGCGGAAAAACGAAGCATGAAGATACTGATAATAGGCGCCACCTCGGCCATCGCGATCGCCACGGCGCGACTCTATGCTGAACGCCGCGACCATCTGTTTCTCATCGCACGCAATGCCGAACGGCTGTCGGATCTTGCGGCAGACCTGCGTGTGCGCGGCGCCCAATCGGTGGCTTGCAAGGCCCTCAATCTCGACGAGGTTGGCGCACACGCCGCCGTCATCGCCGAGGCCGAGGCGTTTCTGCAACACATCGATGTCGCGCTGATTGCCCATGGCGTACTGCCCGACCAGACGGCAAGCGCCACCGACTACAAGCACGCCCTGAATTCCATCACAACCAATGGTCTCAGTGTTATCTCGCTGCTCACGGAGTTGGCGAAACGCATGCAGGCCCAACGCTCGGGCACTATCGCGGTCATCACCTCAGTCGCTGGCATGCGCGGCCGACAGCCTAACTATGTTTATGGGGCCGCGAAGGCGATGGTCTCGACCTATCTGCAGGGTCTGCGTGGACGCCTGCATGAATTCAATGTTCATGTCGTCGACATCCGCCCCGGGTTGGTAGACTCGCCCATGACGGCACAGTTCCCGAAAGGCCTGTTATGGTCACGACCGGAAGTTGTCGCCAACAAGATTGTAAACAGCGTCGCACGCAAGCAACACACCGTGTACGCGCCTGGCTACTGGCGCTGGATACTGCTGTTCGTCATCGCGATTCCCGAAGCCCTGTTCAAACGCATGAAGTTCTAGGCCTGTGCTGACCGGCGATTCCCAACTTCCACTCTATGTAGATCTGGATGGCACACTGCTGAAGACAGACGTGCTGCTCGAATCCATCGTGCTCCTGCTCAAGCGGAATCCGCTCTATGGCTTTCTGCTGCCGGTTTGGTTGCTGCGCGGGCGGGCGCGACTGAAGCATGAGCTGGCCCGGCGTGTGCAGGTGGCGTGCGAATTATTGCCGTTGAATCCGGAACTGCTGGCGTTCCTGCGTCAGGAAAAGGATCGAGGTCGCCGCCTGGTGCTGATCTCGGCCTCCAACGAGGCCGCCGTGCGCGCCGTCGGCGCTCATCTGGACCTGTTCGACCTGTGTCTGGGCAGCGACGCTGATTTGAATCTGCGCGCCGAGGCCAAGCTGGCGTCGATTCGTCGCCTGCAACCGGAGGGCGGCTTCGCCTATGCCGGTAACTCCCGAGCCGATCTGGTGATTTGGGCGGCGGCGACGCAACTCTACCTTGTCAACTGTCACCCGCGTCTGGTCGAGCGACTGGTTCCGCGCGCCAACGCGATCACGCAGTTCGATCAACCCGAGCCCGGACTGCGCCGATTCATTGAGGCCTGTCGCCCACACCAATGGCTCAAGAACGGCCTGGTGTTTCTGCCGCTCCTGCTTTCCCACCAGCTGAATGACCTGGGACTGCTGCTCGCGGCCTGCATCGGCTTCATCAGCTTCAGCCTGTGCGCCTCCAGTGTGTACCTGCTCAATGACCTGCTCGATCTGGAGAGTGATCGCCTGCATGCCACCAAGCAGCGACGCCCGTTTGCCGCCGGCGAGTTGTCTTTGGCTGTGGGTTTGCTTGGCAGCCCGGCCCTGCTGGTGGCGTCGATTCTTGTCGCCCTGCTGTTACCGCTCGCGTTTCTGCAAATTCTGCTGGCCTATTGGCTACTGACCTGTCTCTATTCCTTCGTGCTGAAGCGCGTGTTTCTGCTCGACGCCCTGATACTCTCCCTGCTTTACACCTTGCGCATCATCGCCGGCTCGGCGGCCATCGGTGTGGTGACCACCAATTGGTTACTGGGTTTCTCGGCCTGTCTGTTCTTCGGACTGGCGTTGCTGAAGCGGTACACCGAGGTGTCGAAGCTGCTGGCGCAGGGCAAGTCGGCGATCGCCGGACGCGGTTACACGGCGGCGAGTCTGCAGGGAGTAATGCTCGCGGGTGCCGTCAGTAGTTTGCTGGCGGTGATCGTGTTCGCCTTCTACATCAACGCGCCCGACATCACCGAGCTTTACAGCCGTCCCGGACTGTTGTGGCTGATCTGCCCACTGCTGCTGTATTTGCTGTGGCGCATCTGGTCATTCGCGCGTGAGGGCAGATTGCAGGAAGACCCCTTGTTGTTCGCCGCTTCCGATCACCGCAGCCAGTGCATCACCGGCCTGTGTGCGCTGATTATCTGGGCCGCGATCTAGCGCAAGTACTGGGCGTGAAAGCGCAGGTGGTCCTCGATGAAACTGGCGATGAAGAAATACCCGTGATCGTAGCCCGGCCGCCAGTTGTACTGAACGGGATAGCCCACGGCGCTGCACGCCTCGATGAACAATGCCGGCTTTAATTGTTCTTCGAGGAACTGGTCGGCAGCTCCCTGATCGATCAACATCGGCAACGGCCGTGGCCCGGCTTGCATGAGTGCCACGGCATCATAGTCACGCCAGGTGCTCTGGTCTTCTCCCAGATAGTGGGTAAAGGCCTTCATTCCCCACGGACATTGCATGGGTGCCACAATCGGCGCGAAGGCTGACACGGAGCGGAAGCGTTGCGGATTCTTCAGTGCGACCGTCAACGCCCCATGTCCGCCCATGGAGTGGCCGCTGATCGCGCAACGGTCTGCGTCGGCGGGAAAATGGGTATTGATCAGGTCAGGCAATTCCTGTGTGACGTAGTCATACATGCGGTAGTTGTCGCGCCAGGGCGCGCGCGTGGCATTCAGATAGAAGCCGGCACCGAGGCCAAAGTCATACGCGCCGTCGGGATCATCAGGGACACCCTCTCCGCGGGGACTCGTATCCGGCGCGACGAGGATCAGGCCCAGCTCCGAGGCAACGCGCTGCGCGCCCGCCTTCTGCATGAAATTCTCATCGGTGCTGGTCAAGCCCGACAGCCAGTAAACAACTGGAAAGCGCAGCGACTGCGTGGCCGTGCCAGCCGCGAGCTGGTGCGGGAGATAGAGGGAGAAATGCATCTCGCAATTGAGGCTGGTGGACTGGTGTTTGTAGCGCAGCTGCTCACCACCGAAGCAAAAACTGTTCGCGACTCTTTCCATGTCTCAGTTTCCCGTGCCGAGGTCAACGCGGGCGAGGGCAATTCCGCTCTCGCCACCAACTGCGTAGAACAGATAGATCGTGTCCCCTTCCTCAAAGATCGCCGGATCGCGTAGCTGGTTCACGAGTCCATAGGCTGTGCTGCGCACCGACGGTTCCAGCGGCGCATTCGCGCCTTCCCACTCACGCTCGGGTCGTAATACCACGCGCGGCTCGGACGGCTGCCAGTGTTGCCAATCGCCACTGATGTCGATGCTGCTCACCATGATGCTCTCCGGAACGTCTCCGACACGCGTCCAGAACACATACAGCGTATTCCCGCGCTTCAACAATCCCGTGTGTCGCATGTTAGGTTCAAACAGCTGCGGGCCGGTTTCGAAATTGGTGAATCCGTCTCGCGAGCGATAGAGCTGACCCGGCATGGCGATGAAATACGTCATGTCCTGATGCGCGAAGGCGCGCAGATAGGTGCGACCGAGGTTCTGGGGTTGCGCCACAAAATGAATGCCATCGCTGGAGGTGGCAACGCGGGAGTGCTGTCGGCCGGGACCGGCGAGGCCGTGGTAATACATGATGAAGCGACGGTTCGCTTCGTCCACGTGCACATCCGGCGAGGCGATGTGAATCGAGGTCAGCTCGGTTCTGAGATCGTGCGCGATCTTGACCCCGTTGGCATCCCGGTCGGCCTGCATCTCACGCAGCACGGCGTCAGACACCTCGGGTGGCTCGGTAAGAAAGAAGGACTCGCCGATCTGCAGGCTGCCCGGTGCGTAAATGTGCCAGGGCCCCGTGAGCACATCGGCATAGGCGAGGCGGATGTAGTCGCCTTTGTGATCGGCGAAGTATAAATAGTAGTTGCCCAGCCGTCCCTCGACCCAGTCGGGGACTCGTACGACACTCGGTCCCTGGATGTTGGCACCGATGCTGGGATCGATGCCCGGCGCGATGATCGGATGATCCAGCAGACGGGTCACGGTGATCCTGGTGAGGTCGGGCGCCTGCGCTGTCGCGGCTGCACTGAGCAGGGTGAGTAAGGTCGACGCCATCAGGGAGAAAAACAGCCGGGAAGAGAAAACTGAAGTGGGCATGGTGAGTCCGCCATAAAAATTCAGCGACCAGAGTAAGAAATGACCATCAAAATGTCCATCTCCGCTGCCCGAGGCAGCATAGCGGGATCTCAGGTCACGCGGGCGCGGTGCGCGTACTCGGGTGCCTGATATCGGCGCTCGCGCTGAATCTCCCGCAGAATTTGTACCGCGTCCCAGATGTCCACATAACGCAAGGTGAGAGGCGTGATTCCAATGCGCAGAATGTCGGGCGCCCGGAAATCCACGATGACACCGGCAGCGATCAGCGCCTGGCAGATGCCGTAGGCTTCAGCGTGAGCGAAGGCGAGATGGCTGCCGCGTGCCGCGTCCTCGGTCGGAGAAGCAGGCCGCAGCGCGGCCAGGTCCGGACTAGCAGCGACCAGCGCGAGGAACAGGCGACTCAGCGCGAGTGACTTGGCGCGCACCTGCAACAGATCGACATCGGTAAACACCTCCAGCGCCGCATCGAGAGCTGACATCGCCAGAATCGGCGGCGTCCCACAGAGCATCTGTTGTACTCCTGATGCCGCCTCGTAGTCAGGCGCGAAGGCGAAGGGATTGGCGTGGCCCATCCAACCGGTGAGTGGCTGGCGAATGACGGCCTGATGCCGCGCCGCGACATAGAGAAACGCCGGTGCACCGGGTCCTCCGTTGAGGTACTTGTAGCCGCAGCCAACCGCGAAATCCACCTGCCATTCGTCCAGTGCAAGCGGCATGGCGCCGACGCTGTGGGCCAGGTCCCAGACCACCAATACTCCCTTCTCGTGCGCCGCTCGCGTGAGTACCTGCATATCATGCATGGCTGCCGTCTTGAAGTTCACGTGTGTGAGCAGCAAGACCGCGACCTCGGTGGAGAGCGCATCCGCGATCTCCTCCGCCGCCACAGCACGAATCTCGCACACTGCCTGTCGATTGTCGCGCGCGATGCCTTCGGCAATATAAAGGTCGGCGGGGAAATTATCGCGCTCGGTGAGCACGATGCGTCGCTCCGGTTGCAGATGCAAGGCGGCGGCGAGCAGTTTGAACAGGTTGACCGAGGTCGAGTCGCAACAAATCGTTTGGCCAGGGGCCGCACCAATCAACTGAGCAATCTTCTCGCCCGTGAGTTGAGGCAGGTCGATCCAGTGATGCCGGTTCCAGCTCTGTATCAGGTCAGTGCCCCACTGCCGCGCTACCACTTCGTGCAAACGGGCCTGTGCCACATGAGTCAATGGACCCAGTGAGTTGCCATCGAGATAGATGGCATCGTCGGGTAAGGCGAACGCGGCCCGTTTGTGGGCTAGCGGGTCGGTCGCGTCGAGCGCCAGCAAGTCGTCCCGGGTCACAGCGGCAGTTGCTCCTGCAACACCGCAAGCAAGTGCCGGAAGGCGACCGTACCGGGATGCACCCAGTCGAAATGTCCGGCGCCGGCTTGTCGGTAGACGTCGCGCGCGGAGGTCAGCGTTTGCGCCAGGGGGACGATGACATCGCGATCACCTTGCATCAGCAAGGTATTGGGGTGCAGGGTCAGTGCCGCCGGGTTCGCGGCGCGGAAACTGGCCGGCGCCGCATCAGGCTCGGCTCCCATGAAAGCTGAAGTGACTGCCTCACAGCTGTTGCTGCCGCGCGCGTAGGCCGCAATATCGGTGATTGCCGCCAGCCCGATGACAGCCGTCGCGGTTGGCGTCTGCGTGCCCGCGAGCAGGGCCAGATGTCCTCCGGCGGAATGACCGGTGAGCACGAAGTGATCGCGGGCGATGGGGTAGTCGCTAGCTTCGGTGATGTATTTGATGCCGGCGAGAATGTCTGCGAAGGTTCCGGGCCAGCCACCTCCCGGGTCGCCGGTGCGGCGATATTCCAGCGACCACACCGCGTAGCCGGCCGCCGCCAGGGCACTCGTCAGGGGCAGGGAATGTTCAATAGTGTATTCATTGAGCCAGCAACCGCCGTGGATGAAGATGACGAGCGGTGCAGGAGCCTCCTCACTGACGTTATCGGGAAGCCAGAGCAAGCCATACTGCAACTGGGGTTGCTCTTCGCCATAGACCAGCTTTGCGGTAGGTGGACTCGAGGGCAACGCGATCACACTGTCGAAACTGACATCGCTCGCCACCTGGGCAACTTCCTGCGCATCGACAAGACCCACCCACGCCAATAACAGGAAGGGGATGCAACTGTGCTGAAGTTGTTGTCTTCTCATTTCCCCCCCTGCCCCACAATCAGGAAGCTGTCTGCTATCGGGTCCCATTTGCTGGGCTTGCCGATGCGCGTCACTTTCATCGGCTTGCGCACTTTCGGCTCCAGCAATGGCGCGAATTCGGCGACGTCGTGGAACGTCGGGTCCAACCATTTCGCCACCAGTGCCTCGTCTTCAAAGTCCAACATGAGCGGCATAGACTTCGGATGAATCTCGTTCCATTCCGGGACCAGGGGCGGCAGAGTGATGATCGAGGCGGAATAGACACTCTCGCCGGTGTCCCGGTTCAGATACTCTTTATAGACGCCGCCGAAAGCAATCGCCGACCCGTCCAGCTCGATCATGTGATAAGTCTTCTTGTCGCCCAGACCCTCGATGAAGGCGCTGGCAGGAATCAGGCAACGGGATTCGCGGTACGGGTGGTAGGCAAGAGAGCGCTTGATATCCAGCTTGTCCGAACGGGAATTGAAGCTGGCGTATTTGTAGTTGGGCTTGAGGGTGTCGGCATCGAGGAAAAGCCACCAGATCGCATCCGACACGCGCCGTTCGCCCGCGACCTCGTGCACGATGGCGATGGTGCCACCCGGAGCGATGTCGCCCTGCGCCTTACGCGGCCCCAGGGTGACACCCAGCGACTGACAGAGCCACTGGATTTCCGGACTATCGATAAGATTGAAGCGGCCGCACACGAATTCGACTCATTGCTGCATGAAAGCCTGACTTAAGCAGGAATCGTCGCCGAGGTAAAGCGCTTCCGATCTGGCAGCCCCACGCGTGGGGCTGCCGCCCTCTTATCGCAGACTGAGCAGACGACTCAGGCCTGCTGATTCTGATTCCCGAAAGCTGAGATTGACCGCAAACGTGGCCGCGACTGGCGTTCCCTGCCGCATGGCCGGCCGAAAGGGAATCGCCTTGATGCGTGCGAGAGTCGCCTTCAATTCGCCGGAATCCAGTTCGGTTTCGTCCTGGATGGCGATGTCAGATGGCGTCACGTAACTCGCGGTCGTGTAACCGCCATTGTTGGTGCGCGATTGCACAGCGGGGTCCACATCGAGCGACAAGGCGAGCGTAGTCCACTCGCCCGTGGCCTCCGGCAGTTGTTCCTTGCCGGCTCGCTCCTCAACCAGTCCCGACAATTCGTGATTGCTCTCCAGCAGACTCAACTGGTAGGTGGTAGAGCTGGCCACTGCGTTGCCGTCGGCGCCGGCGACGCTGGTCAGCACATAGCTGGTGGCCGTCTCGATCGTTGTCAGCGCCTGCTCGAAACTGAGCGTGAAGTCGGTTCGCGGCAACACGACCGGATTGGCGAAGAAACGCTCGATGCGCTCCGGCGTAATACCCGCCTCCTTCAGCAGCGCGATCGCCGTCGCGTATTCGCCGGCGATGTCCGTGCTGCGATTGAACGCCAGCTTCCAGTCAGCGACGTAGATTTCTGCCATCGCGATTGCTTCGGCAGACGCATTGGTCTGGCCCGCGACCACGTCGCGTAGCATCAGCAGCTTCTCCAGTCCGGCCCGGTAACGCACGTCCCTGGCCTCGCCCTTCGACACCATGATGTCCATGCCCGGGAAGAGTCTGCGAATGGCGTAACTGACCTTCGAATCTCCGAACACGCTCCGCGCCTCGGCGTAATATTTTCCGCTCAGGGTATGCAGCAGTTGCGGGTAAATCGGTTCATCGGTGTGGCGTGTCAGTTGCGCCATCTGCACGGCAGTTTCGCTCAGCATCGTCGCCTTGATCAGATGCGCGGCGCGGTGATTGGTGTCGGTATCGAGGGCGCATTGCAGATGGGTATTCGCCAACCAGTTCAGCGTCTGCAAATGGGTTTCACTGTCGCCTTCAAATTTGCGCGCAGTCAGCCAGGTCAGGTGATCGAGTTGCTCGAGGGTCTCGTCCCAGTCTCGACGAGCCCGGGAGATTTCAATTTCCAGTTTCAACAACGGGTATTGCGTGCTGCTGTAAAGCCCGTCCGAGAAGCGTGCGATTTGAATGGCCTGCTCGATGGCGGCTTCAGCGTCATCGAAGCGATTGGCGCGCATCTGAATTCGTGCGAGTTGCTCGAGCGGTTCCATCAACTGGTAGTTATAGCGACCCAGTGTGACTTCGAGTTCATCGACATGGGCGAGATTGCCATCCATCTCGTATTGCAACTCTATGTAATCAACAGCAGGTGCTGACTGTGCATTGCTGGCACAATACAAAAGAACACTTGTTAGTAGAGAATGAAATATACCAGGAGAGCTGCGGAGTAGTTTTTTCCGGGCAATAGCATGCTTCTTCACGGGTTTGGCCTCGCAAATAATAACAATGAATTTGTACTCTCGACAGCATCACTACATTGTTGTTATGTGCTTAGCGCGTCTCAGCCTGCTCGTCTGATACCGCTTCGGTGAAATCCCTTTGCGCCAAGCGTTTAGCGTAGATCTTTTTGAGATACTGCCACGCAAGATTCTTTGCAAGACACGTGCCAGCGCCGGCGAAAACCTGAACCGGACTCGGTAACGGCCGCGAATTGTGGATTCTCACCGCGGTTTTTGCCGCTGTGGCCCTAGCGGGTTGCACCAATTTCGATTTGACTGCACTATTTGCGCTCACACGTTGCGGTCACACGCTTCCGCGGATACCCGGCACCGTCAGGTGGGAAGTGCGACCTTGGGCTCTCAAGCATGAGGTCTATGGAAGAAATCAGGTCTTTCGAACAGACTGGCCTCAAATAATAAACTGGCTTCAAATCATAGACTGGCCTCAAACCATGAAAAGGTTCTTCATATTAAAAGGTAATCCCATGAACCGTCTCCGCCTGCGCCTTGCTACCTGCGTTGTTCTCCTGTCCGGTTTGCTGCCCCTTGTGCCCCTGTCCTCGCAGGCCCAAACCGGGGCCTCGGCCCAGTCCCTGGCCTGTGAGGCACTGCGGGACCTCCCTGACCTCACCATCACCTCGGCCGCGCTGCGTGACAATGACGCCTCCGACAGTCCGTATTGCTACGTCCGCGGCATCATCGCCCCGGCGATTCATTTTCACGCGCAGTTACCGCTGCCGGAGAACTGGAACGGACGCTTCCTGCAGTGGGGCGACGGTGGCAAGGACGGCGATCTTGATTTCGCCAATCACCGCGTGGCCGAAGGCTATGCGGTGACCAACAGCAACACCGGGCACGACAGCGCGACAGAACCGGGCTCAGCCTTTGGTTTCAATAACCGGCAGTCCGAGATCGATTTCGGCTACCGGGCAGTCCATCTGACTACGCTGGCGGGCAAGGCCCTGGTCAACAGCTACTACCGCCGCCCGGCGCAATACTCCTACTTCGAGGGCTGCTCTACCGGCGGTCGTCAGGGGCTGATGGAAGCCCAGCGGTATCCGGATGACTTCGACGGCATCGTCGCCGGCGCGCCGGTGAATTTTTACCAGGCGATGAACGCGGCTGGAGTCTGGCATCTGCAGCAGATGTTCAAGGACGACTACGCCGGCAATCTCGCTGTCGACGCGGATGGCGATGGCAGCCTCGAGAATGTGGAACTCGTGAATATCCTTAACACGGCTGTGATGAACAAGTGCGATGCCGCCGATGGTGTGCGGGATGGCGTCCTCGATGATCCGTTTTCCTGCAGCTTCGATCCGGTGGTGGAACTCGCCGACTATCATTGTCCGAATGCGGGCGCTGCCGGCGTGTGCTTCACGGATACCCAAATCCAGACCATCGCCAATTTCTACCGCGGTCCTGCTGACCGCGATGGCAATGTGATTTACCCGGGCAAGATGCTGGGCTCGGAGCCGGACTGGATCAACCTGTTCATGCCCACCGCCCGCAACAACATGCTGCCCTCGATGCTGCGCGGCCCGGCTGGCGACCATGTGAACTACCTGTTTTATGAAGAAGATCCCGGCGTGACAATCCCGGCGCTGGAGGACATTCACTACCAGGCCCGCACCACCGGCATGAACCCGGAATTCCACTGGCTGGATTTCGATGTGCAGGACTTCGCCGACGGCAAGGCGGAGACCATGAGCGCCCTGATGGACGCGACCGATCCGGATCTGAGCAGCTTCCTGCTCAGTCGCGGCGGCAAGCTGATTGTGTATCACGGACTTACCGATGCGCTGTCTGTCTCCAAGGCGACCGTCGGTTACTTCAATGACATGGTCGATGCCACCTTCGACGGCTCATTCGCCGCGGCCAATGATGCGGCACGCCTGTTCCTGGTTCCAGGCATGGGGCATTGCGGTGGCGGCGCCGGCCCGAATACCTGGGACAAGCTGGTACCGCTGGTGAACTGGGTTGAGAACGGCGTGGCGCCTGACCAGATTGTCGCCACACACAGCAGTGGCGGTCGGATCGACAACGAGCGACCGCTGTGCACGTTTCCGCAACGTGCCCGCTATATCGGACCAGCGGGAGGCGCCAACGACAGTGCCAACTGGACCGCGGCCAATTTCGAGTGTCGCTAGGCTGTTATCCAGCGCATCTGCGGCCTTGCGCCAATTGCAATGCGCTGGAAATTGCGGCATGTTAGCCAGCCGCTCGACTCAAAATACACACGCCAAGAGGTCACTATGAAACCCGGCTACAAAGCGCTGCTATTTATTACCACCCTGCTCTTCACCACTGTTCTGCAGGCCCAGTCCGGCGCCTATCGGGCCCGACTGTCACCCATGCCAGTGAATCCACAGACCGTGAAGACCATTACTGGTGGCGGAGAAGTCAGCGTCACGCTCACAGGCAACAAGCTGGTAGTCACCGGCAGTTTTTCCGGCATGAGTTCGGCCGCGACAATGGCGCATCTGCACAATGGTCCGCCCGCACAGCCGGGTCCGGTGGTGCAGCAATTGCAGGTGACGGCCGCTCCCGAAGGCACCGTCAGCGCGGAGCTGGAATTGACGCCTGAACAGGTCACGGCCCTGCAAGCCAACTCGCTCTATATCCAGATTCACAGCTCGACGAATCCCGCCGGCGAATTACGCGGCTGGATTTTCCCCCGTAGCTGACACACTCAATAAAATACCAAGAGGCACGTCCCATGCGTTTCACACTTGATGCGACAACCCGATTAGCCGGACTCAGCCTGTTGCTCGGTCTGGGCCTGACCGCCTGTGACAGCGGCAGCGAAGCGCCGGTGGCAAGCTCGACGGTGGTCGAAGAACTGAACTTTGCCAGCCAGGCCCAGGCAGGCGCGGTCGCCTTTGCCGCGAACTGCGCGGCCTGTCATGGTCAGAATCTGGAAGGCTCAACACTCGGCCCGATTCTGTCTGGCGCCGCTTTCCTGCAGCGCTGGGGCACCCAGTCGCCAAACCTGTTGCTGGCCAATATCCAGGCCAATATGCCGCCCGGTGGCAATGCCGGCATCAGTGCGACGGATTACCTGAACATCACCGCGCATCTGCTGAAATCCAATGGCGTCAACGCCGTCACCGCGGCACTGACCCCGACCACCGATTTCATGATCGCGGAAAACATCTCCCGGGTGGCGGAACAGCAGCAACGTCGTGAGCCCGAATCACCCCAGGGCCTGACGGTCGCCGGTACAGTGCCGAACTTCGTGCCTGTGACCGATGCCATGCTCGAGAACCCCGACCCGGCGGACTGGCCAATGCATCGCCGCACCTACGACGCACACAGTTATTCGCCGCTCGACCAGATCAACACCGGCAACGTGAAGAATCTGCGACTGGAGTGGGTCTGGAACATGTATGAAGGCGATTCCGAGCCCGCACCGCTGGTCTATGGTGGCATCGTCTACCTGATTAACCCCGGCAATGTGGTGCAGGCACTCGACGGTAAAACCGGCGAGCTGATCTGGGAGCACTGGACCGGTCCGGCGAATCGTCAGGACATGCGCAATATTGCGATCTACAACGACAAGATTATCCAGGCCACCACCGATGCCCGTCTGGTCGCCCTCGATGCCCGCACCGGCGAGAAGGTGTGGGAGACCGAAGTGGCGGATGCGACCAAAGGCTTCTCCAATTCCAGTGGTCCGATCGTCGCCGATGGCAAGGTCATTCTCGGTCTGGCCGGCTGCCAGCGTTATATTCCTGAAGACTGTTACATCAGCGCCCATGACGCCAACACCGGCGAGTTGCTATGGCGCTTCAACACGATCGCCAAAGCCGGCGAACCGGGTGGCGACACCTGGGGCGAGCTCGACAATGTGTTCCGCGCCGGTGGTGAAACCTGGATTACCGGCAGCTATGACCCCGAGCTGAAACTGACTTACTGGGGCACTGCCCAGCAGAAGCCGTGGGTACCGGTCAGCCGTCATCTCACTATCTTCGACGTCGGCCTGTTCACCAATTCCACTGTGGCCGTGAACACCGACACCGGCAAGCTCGACTGGTACTTCCAGCACGTACCGGCCGAAGCCCTGGATCTGGATGAAGTGTTCGAACGCGTCCTCGTGAATCGCGGCGACGAGAAACTCGTGTTCTCACTCGGCAAGTAC
>Ga0222714_10000718_pt1 | contig 37918 bp, 32 predicted proteins | sample C33_3DmetaG_FD_165048 | JGI IMG/M metagenome (GOLD analysis project Ga0222714, IMG submission 165048) | Estuarine water microbial communities from San Francisco Bay, California, United States - C33_3D | ecosystem: Environmental > Aquatic > Marine > Unclassified | place: USA: California...
TTATTTATTTTTTAATTGGTTTACTTCATCTATTAATTCTTTAACAGCTTCAATCAACAATGCTGTTAATCTATCATAAACTACTGTCTTATATTCATCCCAATCAACTACTATTTCAGGAAGTACTTTTTCAACTTCTTGAGCAATAACTCCAATTTCTGTTTTACCAGCTCTTGAAGGGGCCATTGCTTCAGCTTCTTCAGTCCAATTGTATCTTACACCTCTAAGTTTAGAAATTAATTCTAAAGCTGATTCAATTTTTTCAACATTAGTTTTTAATCTAGCATCTGAGTAGAATGCTATAATGTTACCTGTTGCTCTAATTTCTCCAGCAATACCTGGAGCAGCTGTATTAACACCTAATGAATTAACTTGAGCGTTTGAGTTTGTAGTAAACCCACCAGTTGCACCTTGTGGGCCTGTTGGACCTGTGCTTCCATTACTACCTGCTGCACCTTGTGGACCTGTTCCTCCTGTTCCACCAGTTGTTCCTTGTGGGCCTGTTGGACCTGTTCCTCCTGTTCCACCAGTTATACCTTGACGTCCTTGGATACCTTGAGCACCGATAGTTCCTTGAGTACCTGTTGCTCCAGTAGTACCTTGAATTCCAGGGACACCTGGGTTTCCTTGGTTTCCTGTTATACCTTGGCGTCCTTGAATACCTTGTGCTCCGGTAGTACCTTGTGAACCAGTTCCACCTGTTGTTCCTTGAGGACCTGTTGGGCCTGTTCCTCCTGTTCCTCCAGTTGTTCCTTGAGGACCTGTTGGGCCTGTTCCTCCAGTACCTCCTGTGGTACCTTGTGGGCCAGTTGGACCTGTAGGGCCTGTAGGACCGTCTGGTCCTATTGGGCCTATATTACCTGTTATACCTTGTCTGCCTTGTATACCTTGAGCACCAATAGCTCCTTGGGCACCTGTTGTACCTTGAGGACCTGTTGGACCTGTTGGACCTGTTCCCCCAGTTGTACCTTGAGGACCTGTTGGACCTGTTCCTCCAGTGTTACCTGTTATACCTTGACGTCCTTGAATACCTTGAGCGCCTGTTGTTCCTTGAGGACCAGTTGGACCTGTTGGACCTGTTCCACCTGTTGTTCCTTGTGGTCCAGTAGCTCCTACAGGACCTATAATACCTTGAATACCTTGAGCACCTATTGCTCCTTGAGGACCTATAGGACCTAAAGTACCTTGAGGACCTGTTGGGCCTGTTCCTCCAGTGTTACCTGTTATACCTTGTCTACCTTGTATACCTTGAGCACCTGTTGTACCTTGTGAACCAGTTGGACCAGTTGGACCTGTTGGACCAGTTGGGCCTGTTCCACCTGTGTTACCTGTTATACCTTGTCTACCTTGTATACCTTGAGCACCTGTTGTACCTTGTGAACCTGTAGGACCTGTAGGGCCATCTGGTCCTATTGGGCCTATATTACCAGTTATACCTTGACGACCTTGAATACCTTGAGCACCAATAGCTCCTTGGGCACCTGTTGTACCTTGAGGACCTGTTGGACCTGTTCCTCCAGTGTTACCTGTTATACCTTGTCTACCTTGTATACCTTGAGCACCTGTTGTACCTTGGCTTCCTGTGGCACCAGTTGTACCTTGAGGGCCAGTTGGACCTGTTGGGCCTGTGTTACCTGTTATACCTTGAGCACCTGTAGTACCTTGTGGACCTGTTGCTCCTACAGGACCTATAATACCTTGAATACCTTGAGCACCTATTGCTCCTTGTGGACCTACAGGACCTAAAGTACCTTGTGTACCTGTTGTACCTTGTGGACCTGTTACACCTTGACGTCCTTGAATACCTTGGGCGCCTGTTGTACCTTGTGAACCTGTAGCACCTGTTGTTCCTTGTGGGCCTGTTGGACCAGTAGGACCTGTATTACCTGTTATGCCTTGTATACCTTGTGCGCCTGTAGTACCTTGTGAACCTGTCGCACCTGTTGTTCCTTGTGGGCCTGTTGGACCTAAAGGACCTATATTACCTTGAATACCTTGAGCACCTGTTATACCTTGAGCCCCAATAGCTCCTTGAGCACCTGTTACACCTTGACGTCCTTGAATACCTTGGGCACCTGTAGTACCTTGTGCGCCTGTAGTACCTTGTGGGCCTGTTACACCTTGACGTCCTTGAATACCTTGAGCGCCTGTTGTTCCTTGTGTACCTGTTGTACCTTGAGGACCAGTAGTACCTTGAGTACCTGTAGTGCCTTGAGTACCTTGAATACTTACAGGAGCACCACCATTTACAGAAATATCAATACCTGTAGCTACAGCTCCTGATTTTTTCATTGTCAGGATAACTGATTGAGTTCCGTCTTGAAAATCTACAGTTCCTGATAATGGTATTATTTGTACATTTTTGGCCATTTATTATAAATATTATTCTTTAATGTATTCAATTGTTAATTTGTCTACATCTTTTCTTTCTCCGTATATTACATAATAACAATCAATTGTTCCTTCTTCAATTCCTATTACTACTTTTTCTGGGTTAGCAGATACTATGTATAGGTTTTGATGTTTACCAATTGAAGTTAAAGTTACTGTTATAGAATCTTCATGTACTAATGATGACCAGTAGTATGGTAATTCAATTGTGTTATTATTAGTTAATCTACCTCTAACATATACACCAATTTCTGGACCTTCAAGTACTGAGTATCTTAATCTCCAAGGTTCACCTTTTGCTGGGTGGACAATATCAAAGTTCTTAGTAACACCGTTTAATGTATCAACATTAATTATTGAACCTCCTATACCTGTTATAGTACCAGTTCCGAAATTAATAAGACCATTACCTGTATCAATGGTAGCACCATTCATATTTAGGTTACCTGAAGCTATATCAATTGTTGGAGTACCAAAATCAATTACTGTTCCATCATCTGTGATACTTGAATTACCAATTGTTGAAGCACTTGTAAACTTAACAATTGTATTATTAGTACCACTTACTGATACTGCTGTACCTTGTATACCTTGAATACCTTGTGCGCCTGTTATACCTTGTCTACCTTGTATACCTTGAGCGCCTGTTATGCCTTGGCGGCCTTGAATACCTTGGGCACCTATAGTACCTTGAGTTCCTGTAGTACCTTGAGTTCCTGTTGTACCTTGTGTACCAGTAGTACCTTGAGCTCCTGTTATACCTTGACGGCCTTGAATACCTTGAGCACCAGTAATACCTTGACGACCTTGAATACCTTGGGCACCTGTAATACCTTGAATACCTTGAGCTCCTGATGTTCCGCTTGAACCACTAGTTCCATTTACACCTGATATTCCTGAGGTTCCAGATGAACCTGAGCTACCTGATGTTCCTGAAGAGCCTGAGCTACCGCTTGTTCCTGATGAACCTGAAGAACCGCTTGTACCACTTGAACCTGAGGTTCCTGATGAACCGCTTGTACCACTTGAACCTGATGTTCCACTAGAACCTGAACTACCTGATGTTCCTGATGAACCTGAAGAGCCAGAAGTGCCTGATGAACCAGAAGTTCCACTAGAACCAGATGAGCCACTTGTTCCTGATGAACCGCTTGAGCCAGAGGTACCTGATGAGCCACTTGTTCCACTTGAGCCACTAGTTCCTGATGAACCACTTGAGCCTGATGTTCCTGATGAACCACTTGAACCACTAGTTCCACTAGATCCAGAAGAACCTGAGGTACCACTTGAACCAGAGGAACCACTAGTTCCGCTTGAGCCTGAGCTACCTGAAGTACCACTTGAACCTGAAGAACCTGATGTTCCTGAACTACCGCTAGTTCCTGATGAACCTGAAGTACCAGATGAGCCACTAGTTCCTGATGAACCTGATGAACCACTTGTACCTGAAGAACCTGATGAGCCAGATGTACCTGAACTTCCACTAGTTCCTGATGAACCGCTTGTTCCATTTACACCTGATATACCTGAAGTACCTGAGCTACCACTTGAGCCGCTTGTACCTGATGAGCCTGATGAGCCTGAAGTTCCACTTGAACCACTTGTTCCAGATGAACCTGAGGTTCCTGATGAACCTGAGCTACCTGAAGTACCACTTGAACCAGATGAACCACTAGTTCCTGAAGAACCTGAAGTACCTGATGAGCCTGAAGTTCCAGATGAACCTGAGCTACCTGAGGTACCTGAGCTGCCTGATGAACCTGAAGTACCTGATGAACCGCTTGAGCCTGATGTTCCTGAACTTCCAGAAGTACCTGAAGAACCTGATGAACCACTTGTTCCACTTGAACCTGAAGATCCACTTGTTCCTGATGAACCACTAGTTCCACTTGAGCCACTAGTTCCAGATGAACCTGAACTACCACTTGTTCCTGAAGAACCACTAGAACCTGAAGTACCACTAGAACCTGAAGTTCCGTTAACTCCACTTATACCTGAAGTACCACTGCTACCTGATGAGCCACTTGTACCTGATGAACCTGATGAACCACTAGTTCCACTTGAACCAGAGGTACCAGATGAACCACTTGATCCACTAGTTCCTGATGAACCAGATGAACCAGAAGTTCCTGATGAACCTGAAGTACCTGAACTTCCGCTTGTTCCTGAAGAGCCGCTTGAACCTGAAGTACCTGATGAACCACTACTACCTGAAGTGCCAGATGAGCCTGATGTACCTGATGATCCTGAAGTACCTGATGAACCTGAAGAACCACTAGTACCACTACTTCCACTAGAACCTGATGTTCCAGAAGAGCCTGATGTACCTGAAGAACCTGAAGTACCTGAGCTTCCACTAGTTCCTGATGAACCACTTGAACCTGAAGTACCAGATGAGCCTGATGAGCCAGATGTTCCTGAACTTCCGCTAGTTCCTGAAGAACCAGAAGTACCATTTACACCTGATATACCTGAGGTACCTGAGCTACCTGATGAGCCACTTGTACCTGATGAGCCACTAGAACCTGATGTTCCAGAGCTTCCACTTGTTCCTGATGAGCCACTTGTTCCTGATGAACCTGATGTTCCACTTGAGCCAGATGAACCACTAGTTCCTGATGAACCACTTGTTCCGCTTGAACCTGAGCTTCCTGAAGTTCCACTTGAACCACTTGAGCCACTTGAGCCTGATGTGCCTGATGAACCGCTTGATCCAGAAGTTCCTGATGAGCCACTTGAACCTGAAGTACCACTTGAACCACTTGTGCCTGAAGAACCTGAAGTTCCACTAGAACCACTTGTTCCGCTTGAACCTGATGAACCAGATGTTCCTGAACTTCCACTTGAGCCTGAAGTACCTGATGAACCGCTTGAGCCAGATGTACCTGAAGAACCGCTAGAACCACTTGTTCCATTAACTCCACTTATACCTGAAGTACCACTAGATCCTGATGAACCTGAGGTACCTGATGAACCACTAGTTCCACTTGAACCTGAAGAACCACTAGTTCCTGATGAGCCGCTTGAGCCAGATGTTCCTGAACTTCCTGATGTTCCTGATGAACCAGATGAACCAGAAGTTCCTGATGAACCTGATGAACCACTAGTTCCGCTTGAACCTGAAGTGCCAGAACTACCACTAGTACCTGAACTACCAGAACTACCAGATGTTCCTGATGAGCCTGAGCTTCCACTAGTACCGCTTGAGCCACTAGTTCCTGAGGAACCAGAAGAACCTGATGTTCCAGATGAACCGCTTGAACCACTTGTCCCGCTAGAACCACTTGATCCACTAGTTCCTGATGAACCACTTGAACCTGATGTTCCACTTGAACCTGAAGTGCCTGATGAACCGCTAGTTCCTGAGGAACCAGAAGTACCATTAACACCACTTATACCTGAAGTACCGCTGCTGCCTGATGAGCCACTTGTACCTGATGAGCCTGATGAACCAGATGTTCCTGATGAGCCTGAGCTTCCACTAGTTCCTGATGAGCCACTTGAACCACTTGTTCCTGATGAGCCACTAGTTCCTGATGAACCTGAGCTTCCACTAGTTCCTGATGAACCCGATGAGCCTGAAGTTCCGCTTGAACCAGATGAACCTGAGCTACCACTTGTGCCTGATGAGCCACTTGAACCTGAAGTTCCTGATGAACCACTAGTTCCACTTGAACCTGAGCTACCTGAAGTTCCTGATGAACCAGATGAGCCTGAGCTACCACTTGTGCCTGATGAACCACTTGAGCCAGATGTTCCTGAAGAACCAGATGAACCACTAGTACCTGATGAACCGCTAGAACCTGAAGTGCCATTAACACCACTTATACCTGAAGTACCGCTGCTGCCTGATGAGCCAGAAGTACCTGATGAACCACTTGAGCCAGATGTTCCTGATGAACCACTTGATCCACTTGAACCAGAAGTACCTGATGAACCTGAACTTCCGCTAGTTCCTGATGAGCCACTTGAACCAGATGTTCCTGAAGAACCTGAAGTTCCACTTGAACCTGAAGTACCAGAGCTGCCACTAGTTCCAGAGGAGCCACTTGAACCTGAAGTTCCACTTGATCCTGAAGAACCGCTTGTTCCACTTGAACCAGATGAACCTGATGAACCACTAGTACCTGAACTACCTGATGAACCTGAGGTTCCTGATGAACCTGAACTACCTGAGGTACCAGATGAACCTGATGAACCGCTTGTACCTGAGCTTCCTGATGAACCACTTGTTCCACTTGATCCAGATGAGCCACTAGTTCCATTAACACCACTTATACCGGATGTACCTGAAGAACCAGATGAACCTGAGGTACCTGAACTACCACTTGAACCACTTGTTCCGCTTGAGCCACTAGAACCACTAGAACCAGAAGTTCCTGATGAACCTGAGCTTCCACTAGTTCCTGATGAGCCACTTGTTCCTGAAGATCCTGATGAACCTGAAGTTCCACTTGATCCAGATGAGCCAGATGAACCTGAAGTACCTGAAGATCCTGAACTTCCGCTTGTTCCACTTGAACCTGAACTGCCTGATGATCCTGAAGTTCCTGATGAACCTGAGCTGCCTGAGGTTCCACTTGATCCACTTGTGCCTGAAGAACCTGAAGAACCTGAAGTACCACTTGAACCAGATGAACCAGATGAACCACTTGTTCCTGATGAACCACTAGAACCTGAGGTTCCGCTTGAACCAGATGAACCGCTAGTTCCATTAACACCACTTATACCTGAAGTACCGCTGCTGCCTGATGAGCCAGAAGTACCTGATGAACCACTTGAGCCAGATGTTCCTGAAGAACCAGATGAACCTGATGAACCACTAGTTCCTGATGAACCTGAGCTGCCTGAAGTACCTGAAGAGCCAGAAGAACCAGAAGTGCCCGAACTGCCAGAGCTACCACTAGTTCCTGATGAACCAGATGAACCTGATGAACCACTAGTTCCTGATGAACCACTTGAACCGCTAGTACCACTAGATCCAGAAGTTCCTGATGAACCACTTGAACCACTAGTACCACTAGATCCTGATGAACCAGAAGTTCCAGATGAGCCAGAAGAACCAGAAGTGCCTGAAGAACCAGATGAACCACTAGTTCCACTTGAACCTGATGAACCTGAAGTTCCTGATGAACCTGATGAACCAGAAGTTCCGTTTACACCACTTATACCTGAAGTACCACTGCTACCTGATGAGCCAGAAGTACCTGAACTGCCACTTGAGCCAGAAGTTCCTGAGCTGCCAGAACTACCTGATGTACCTGATGAACCACTTGAACCACTAGTGCCTGAAGAACCTGAAGTACCAGATGAACCAGACGAGCCACTTGTACCTGAAGATCCTGATGAACCTGAAGAACCACTTGTACCTGAAGATCCACTTGAACCTGAAGTGCCTGAAGATCCTGAACTACCAGATGTTCCTGAAGAACCTGAAGTACCAGATGAGCCTGATGAACCACTTGTACCTGAAGATCCTGATGAACCTGAAGAACCACTTGTACCTGAACTACCACTTGAGCCGCTTGTGCCACTTGAACCTGATGAACCGCTTGTACCTGAAGATCCTGATGAACCTGAAGAACCGCTTGAACCACTTGTTCCATTAACACCGCTTATACCTGAAGTACCACTGCTACCTGATGAGCCAGAAGTACCTGATGAACCTGATGAGCCAGAAGTTCCGCTTGAACCAGATGAACCAGATGAACCGCTTGTGCCACTTGAACCTGAACTACCGCTTGTGCCTGATGAACCTGAACTACCACTTGTGCCTGATGAACCTGATGAGCCACTAGTTCCTGATGAACCTGAACTACCGCTTGTTCCACTAGATCCTGATGAACCACTAGTTCCACTAGAACCACTTGAACCTGATGTTCCTGAAGAACCTGAAGATCCACTGGTTCCATTTACACCTGATATACCTGAAGTTCCTGATGAACCACTTGAACCTGAAGTGCCTGAGCTACCTGAACTACCAGATGTGCCAGATGAACCACTTGAACCTGAACTACCACTAGTTCCTGATGAACCTGATGAGCCACTTGTTCCTGATGAGCCACTTGAACCAGAAGTGCCTGATGAACCTGATGATCCTGAAGTGCCAGATGAACCAGATGAGCCTGATGAGCCAGAAGTTCCTGAAGAACCTGATGAACCACTAGTACCAGATGAACCACTAGTTCCTGAACTACCTGATGAACCTGAAGTACCAGATGAGCCAGAACTACCTGATGAGCCACTAGTTCCTGATGAACCTGAAGAGCCACTTGTTCCTGATGAACCTGAAGAGCCACTTGTTCCTGAAGAACCAGAAGAACCACTTGTTCCACTTGAACCACTTGAACCTGAAGTTCCGTTTACACCGCTTATACCTGAAGTGCCTGAGCTACCTGATGAACCACTTGAGCCAGATGTTCCTGATGAACCAGAAGAACCACTTGTTCCTGATGAACCAGAAGAACCACTTGTTCCTGATGAACCTGAACTACCTGAGCTGCCTGAACTACCTGATGAACCGCTAGTTCCACTTGAACCTGAACTACCTGAAGTGCCGCTTGATCCACTTGACCCTGAAGTACCACTGCTTCCTGAAGAGCCACTTGTTCCTGATGAACCACTTGAACCAGATGAGCCACTTGTTCCATTAACACCGCTTATACCTGAAGTACCTGAGCTGCCTGATGAGCCACTTGTACCTGATGAACCTGAAGAACCAGAAGAACCGCTAGTTCCAGATGAACCTGAGCTTCCACTAGTTCCTGATGAACCACTTGAACCTGAAGTTCCTGATGAGCCTGAACTACCGCTTGTTCCTGATGAGCCACTAGAACCTGAAGTGCCTGAAGAACCAGAAGAACCAGAAGTGCCTGAAGAGCCTGAGCTACCTGAGGTTCCTGATGAACCACTTGAACCTGAAGTTCCTGATGAGCCTGAACTACCGCTTGTTCCATTAATTCCGCTTATACCTGAAGTACCTGAGCTGCCACTTGAACCACTTGTACCTGATGAACCTGATGAGCCTGAACTTCCTGATGTTCCTGATGAACCAGATGAACCTGAAGTACCATCTACACCTGAAGTTCCTGATGAACCACTTGAACCTGAGCTGCCTGAAGTGCCAGATGAACCTGATGAACCAGAAGAACCAGAAGTACCTGAAGAGCCAGATGAACCACTTGTTCCACTTGAACCACTTGAACCTGAACTACCACTTGTGCCTGATGAACCAGAACTACCACTAGTTCCGTTTACACCACTTATACCTGAAGTACCACTGCTTCCTGATGAACCAGAAGTACCTGAACTGCCACTTGAACCTGATGTACCAGATGAACCTGAGCTTCCTGAAGTACCAGATGATCCGCTTGTTCCTGATGAACCGCTTGAGCCAGATGTTCCTGAGCTTCCTGATGATCCTGAACTTCCACTTGAGCCTGATGTTCCTGAGGAACCAGAACTACCTGAAGTACCAGATGAACCAGATGAACCTGATGTACCAGAAGAACCTGAAGTGCCTGAAGAACCAGAAGAACCTGAAGTGCCTGAAGAACCTGAGCTACCTGAACTACCGCTAGTTCCTGAAGATCCAGATGAACCAGATGTTCCTGATGAGCCTGAGCTACCTGAAGTTCCTGATGAGCCTGAGCTACCGCTTGTTCCTGATGAGCCACTAGAACCTGAGGTTCCATTCACACCTGATATGCCTGAAGTACCACTAGATCCTGATGAACCAGAAGTACCTGAACTACCTGATGAACCACTAGTGCCACTTGAACCAGATGAACCAGATGAGCCTGAAGTGCCAGAAGAACCTGAGCTACCGCTTGTTCCTGATGAGCCTGAGCTACCTGAGGTTCCTGATGAACCTGATGAGCCTGAAGTTCCTGATGAACCAGATGAACCTGAACTACCTGAACTACCACTAGTTCCAGATGAGCCACTTGAACCTGAAGTACCACTTGAGCCAGATGAACCTGATGAGCCTGAAGTACCACTTGAACCTGAAGAACCACTAGTTCCTGAACTTCCACTTGAACCACTTGTTCCTGAAGAACCTGAACTACCGCTAGTTCCTGATGAACCTGATGATCCAGAAGTACCACTTGAACCACTAGATCCTGATGTACCATTTACACCTGATATACCTGAAGTACCTGAGCTACCGCTTGAACCACTTGTTCCTGATGAACCTGATGAGCCTGAAGTTCCTGATGAACCTGAGCTACCACTTGTACCTGAACTTCCAGATGAACCACTTGAGCCTGAAGTACCTGATGAACCTGATGTTCCTGAAGAACCTGAAGAACCTGATGTACCAGATGAACCTGAGCTTCCTGAAGTACCTGAAGAACCGCTTGAACCAGATGAACCACTTGAACCACTTGAACCTGAAGTACCATTTACACCTGATATACCTGAAGTGCCAGATGAGCCAGATGAACCTGAAGTACCTGAAGAGCCAGATGAACCACTTGTTCCACTTGAACCACTTGAACCTGATGAGCCTGAAGTTCCTGATGAACCTGAACTACCGCTAGTTCCTGATGAACCGCTTGAGCCTGATGAACCTGATGAGCCACTTGAACCTGAAGTACCACTGCTTCCTGAAGAACCACTAGTACCATCTGCACCAGAGGTTCCAGATGAACCTGAAGAACCACTAGTTCCTGAACTACCTGATGAGCCACTAGTTCCATTAACTCCACTTATACCACTAGTTCCGCTAGATCCTGATGAACCTGATGAGCCAGAAGTTCCTGATGAACCTGATGAACCAGAAGTACCTGAACTACCACTTGAACCTGATGAGCCTGAGGTACCACTTGAACCAGATGAACCACTAGTTCCACTTGAACCTGATGAGCCTGATGTACCTGATGAACCTGAGCTGCCTGAAGTACCTGAAGAGCCAGAAGAACCAGAAGTGCCTGAAGAACCAGATGAACCACTTGTTCCACTTGAACCTGATGAACCTGAAGTACCATTAACACCACTTATACCACTAGTACCACTTGAGCCACTTGAACCACTTGAACCTGAAGTACCACTAGATCCTGAACTACCTGAAGAACCATCTATACCTGATGTACCACTGCTACCTGATGAGCCTGATGTACCTGATGAACCACTACTTCCGCTTGAGCCTGAAGTGCCGCTACTTCCTGAAGAACCAGAAGTACCACTAGACCCTGAAGATCCTGATGAACCTGAAGTGCCTGATGAGCCTGAACTGCCACTTGTACCTGATGAACCACTAGAACCTGAAGTGCCATTAACTCCGCTTATACCTGATGTACCACTGCTTCCTGATGAACCTGAAGTACCTGATGAACCACTTGATCCACTAGATCCTGAACTACCTGATGTACCTGAGGAACCACTTGAGCCTGATGAGCCTGAAGTGCCTGATGAACCTGAACTGCCACTTGTTCCAGATGAACCTGAGCTACCTGAGGTTCCTGATGAACCTGAGCTACCACTAGTTCCTGAAGAACCGCTGCTTCCACTTGAACCAGAAGTACCTGATGAACCTGATGAACCTGAAGTGCCATTAACACCACTTATACCTGAAGTACCACTAGACCCTGATGAACCTGATGATCCTGATGAGCCTGAAGTACCTGATGAACCTGAAGAACCACTAGTTCCTGATGAACCTGATGAACCTGAACTGCCTGAAGTACCAGAGCTGCCACTTGAACCTGAAGTGCCACTGCTTCCTGAAGAACCAGAAGTGCCACTTGAACCAGATGAACCTGAAGAACCTGATGAGCCTGAACTGCCACTTGTACCTGATGAACCACTAGAACCTGAGGTTCCGTTTACACCACTTATACCTGAAGTACCTGAACTACCTGATGAGCCGCTTGTACCTGATGAACCTGATGAGCCAGAAGTACCTGATGAACCGCTACTTCCTGAAGTACCAGATGAACCTGAACTTCCTGAAGAACCACTTGTTCCTGATGAACCTGAACTACCAGAAGTTCCTGAACTACCTGATGAACCATCAACTCCACTTAATCCTGAAGTACCTGATGATCCAGATGAGCCACTTGTTCCGCTTGAACCTGAACTTCCACTAGAACCGGATGTTCCTGATGAACCTGAAGAACCACTAGTGCCACTTGAACCAGATGAACCTGAAGTGCCTGAAGAACCAGATGAACCACTTGTTCCACTTGAACCTGAACTTCCACTAGAACCGGATGTTCCTGAACTACCTGAAGAGCCAGAAGTACCTGATGAACCTGAGCTACCGCTTGTACCTGATGAGCCTGATGAACCTGATGAGCCTGATGAGCCACTAGTACCGCTTGAGCCTGATGAACCTGAGGTACCATCTACACCAGATGTTCCAGATGACCCAGAACTACCAGAAGTTCCACTTGATCCTGATGAGCCTGAAGAACCACTTGTTCCTGATGATCCGGATGAACCGCTGGTACCACTTGACCCTGAAGATCCTGATAAACCTGAAGTACCTGATGAACCTGAAGAACCGCTTGTACCTGAACTTCCTGATGAACCACTTGAACCACTAGTTCCTGAAGAACCTGAAGAACCACTTGAACCTGAACTGCCTGAAGTACCAGATGAACCTGATGAGCCGCTAGTACCACTTGAACCAGATGAGCCTGATGAACCTGAAGTACCTGAAGATCCTGAAGAGCCACTAGTGCCGCTTGAGCCTGATGAGCCTGAACTACCACTTGTTCCGCTTGAACCTGATGAGCCTGAAGTGCCACTACTACCTGAGGAACCACTTGTTCCTGATGAACCACTGGTTCCTGAAGAACCACTTGTTCCATCTATACCTGATGTTCCTGAAGAACCTGAACTTCCGCTGGTTCCTGATGAACCACTTGAGCCTGATGTTCCACTTGAACCACTTGTTCCTGAACTACCTGATGAGCCTGAAGAACCAGATGAGCCACTAGTACCACTAGAGCCACTAGTACCATCAATACCTGAAGTACCAGATGAACCTGAAGTACCAGATGAACCTGATGAACCAGAAGTACCTGATGAACCTGAACTTCCACTTGTGCCTGAAGAACCAGATGAACCACTAGTTCCTGATGAACCTGAAGTACCTGAAGAACCACTTGTACCTGAAGAGCCAGAAGTACCACTTGATCCACTTGAACCTGATGTTCCAGATGAACCTGAGCTACCTGAGGTACCAGAACTACCTGATGATCCAGAAGTGCCTGATGAACCACTTGAACCACTAGTTCCTGAATTCCCTGAGGTTCCACTTGAACCTGAGGTGCCAGAACTACCTGATGATCCAGAAGTGCCTGATGAGCCTGATGAGCCACTAGTTCCTGATGAGCCAGATGTTCCAGAAGAGCCGCTAGAACCACTAGTTCCTGATGAGCCACTAGTACCAGATGAACCTGAACTTCCATCTGATGGCATATCAGAATATTCTAATACTCCTGAAGCCGGAATATATGTTACAACATATGAAGGACTAGCTTCATATGGTAATGTTTGAATTATAATAGGTTGGGCTGAACCTGAGATTACTAATGATCCTGTAATTACTGCTGAGCCTTCAAATGGGAATCCAGCGCCAGAACTACCTGTAACATATACAGTAACACCTTCTGTACCAGTTATTACTTGTGTAAAAGCTTCAACTGAACCTGTAAAGTTAATAAAAGGAGCACTTGCCTTAAGCAAAGAACCTGTATAATATATATCAACAGTACCTGTACCTTGCCCCGCGGTACTTGACTGGTATACTCCAACGGGTACTTGATCAAGATATCTAACTTTAGCCATTTATTTATAATAAATATTAACGTTACCCGATGGATGTAGATTTATTTTGAGTTTCTTTTTCAGCTGCTGTAGGTGTAATAAAACGCCCGTCTTGTTCTGTTCCAAGGAATACTCCTTCATTATTTATCGCTTCAACTGAAAATATAATTTTAGAAGCTTCGTATGATTTCTTTATAGCGTTCATGTCTTTTTGTATAACATCTGGTATGATATATCCGTAAATTTTTAAATCAAAAGTACTACGTACTACTCTTTCTGCGTTTTCTGCTAATTCTGTTTGGAAACCAAATGAAGAAATAGTAGCTTTAAATTTATATCTTTCAGGATCTCCCCAATAGGAGTCTGAAGCATATTCCATAGCTTCAACTATTTTATTTAGTTGTTCTACATAATATGTAAATATCACAAAAGAATATGTTAAATTAACATAATCAGGTACTACAACATTATAATAAGTTTTACTAGGAGTTCTATTGTTTAATACTGTAAAATTATCATAAGCATTTTGAGCATTATAACTTTTTGTAAAAGTTCCATAATTATTAGGGCTATTAGCATCTAATTTATTAGCTAAACTTCTAACTTTTTCAATATTATTTCTTTTAAAAACAATCAAAGGAGCCATTAAAGCACCTTTTAAGTCTCTTAAATAACCATCTTTCTGATATGATTTCCATTTTTCAGCATCCCCATATAAAACAGGAACAGGTATTCTTTGTCCATTTTGAATAGTAAAAGGTTTAATAACATTATTTAAATAATAAAAAACTGCCTCATCTATATCTTGAATACCTATACTAAAGGGTTTAGTAGTATCCTTTTTAAAAGAAGTTTGAAGAGCTCTATTATTTTCATTAGCTGAAAGGTTAGGATTTCCTTGTTCTTTATCATAAGCATTTTGTAAAGAAACACTAATCTCTTTTTGAGTTTTAGGTATTGGTTTTCTTCCGTTTTTAGCCATTATAATCTTTGTTTAGTTATACCTACTCTGTCCGCAGGAACATAGTGGGCGGTGCATATTAATGAAACATTGTAACCAAATTCAGCTAAATCAGTTTCATAAGGATTATTACCATTTGAATCTAAATAAGGATAGTCTGGGTTTTTACCTACAACATATTGGTTAGCATTTGTGTTATCTATTTCCCAATATCCTTCTTGATACATTATAAAATCACCTACTTCAGGTACAACATTAGCGTCAACTAAGTCATCTCTTAAAAATTTAAAAGTTATAGGTTGACTAAATCCTATATTTTCATCTATAATTGGAGATGTTTGATCTTGTCTTTCAATTAGAGCAAATAAAAGTAAAGGTTGTTGAAATACTCTACCTTGAGAGGCTTCACCATACATATTAACAATTGTTTCTGTTATATCACATTTATAAAGTACTACTTGTTGAGAAATAATGTTCTGTATTAACTCACGGTTAATATGTCTAAACATTGAAATATCTCTTTCTTGTCCAAATAGTGCCATATTATCCTATAAAAATTGTCATTGGAACCTGATTAATTTCATTCACACGAGCTGCTGATTCTGCTGCCCTTCTTTCAAGTAATGCTTGACGAGAAGTTTGATCAAAATATTCTCTTAATCTAGTGATTAAAGCTTCTTTTTCAGAAGTTGCTGCTGATATTAAATCACCTTGGTTTAATGTCACTTCAGCTCCAGGAACTGGAATAGTACTGTATTTACCTCTAACATATCCTAACATTTCTTTAGCTAAAGCTAATGTATATTCAAAAACCCAACTTCTACCTACAGAATTAATACTTGAGTAAGTTGGATTTCCATAAGGAGCATTAGAAACATTATTAACTTTTGTTGGAGCAGAAGTTATAGAAGCATCATATTTTTCATCTATGATGGAATATTGGAACCATAAATTAGTTCCTTCATCTCCTGTACCTGGTATAGGGAATATTCTTAATTTATTATTAATTAACTGGAATGTATAGTTAGATATTCTAACTTGATTTGACATTTCAATTGCTTGAATATTTTGCAAATCATAACTTAAAGGCATTAATAAGAAGTTAGTTGAAGGACCATACCCAGCAATACCTACTAAACCTACAGCACTAGCAGCACCCGGTAATATACCAGCCCAAGGGCTATATAATTCAGAAATAGCAGGTACATCTTCATACCATATTTTTTTAATTTCTAAGCCACCTGAAATGTTATTATCAGTAGCCCAAGCACCTAAATCGTAATCTTGAACACTTCCTGTTAATGTAATTGAGCCACTATACCAATTGTAATTTCCTCCAGTACCCGCTTCCGCGGCATATTGTTGGGACATGCGTATAACACCCTCTAAATTAGGTGTAATAAGAGAAGTATTTAAGTTAGAACTAGTTGTTGACCCTTCTAAAGATAAATAATTATCTCTAACATTAAAAGCATATAGTTCATTACCATATACAGTAACAGCTTGTTCAAAAGCTGTGTAAAAATTAATATCTTGTAGTTCTACGTTTTCAATAGGGTAACCTAAACGCAAACCACAAAATTTTGCTACTTTATCAGCGTCTGTTTGAAAGTCAGTATCATTATCATAAAAACCAAAAGGAGTATCTCCTGGAGCAAATGAAGATGAGCCGGGCCAAATAGGGATGTTTGCCATAGATGTTTTGGTTATAAATATTAAAAAAAAAGGGCTCCAATTTGAAGCCCTTATATTATTATTTATAAATATTATCTTTTTGAAGTTCCGTTAGTTCCTGAGGTTCCTAAATTAAGACCTCGTTCTGCTGCCTCTTCATAAATATTTATTAAATCTTGTACAATTGGGTCTCTATGATTTTGTTTTAAAGTGATAGCAGCCATATTTTTAACTTTACGAGCTGCTGTGTATAAGAATCTAAAACCAGAATCACGTTTTGCTTTTAAGTCTACCTGGTGGTCATCTCCACAAACAATCATTTTGCTTCGTAAACCAATACGAGTAGCAATCATCTCCATTTGTTCATGGGTAACATTTTGGGCTTCATCTACAATAATGCAAGAATCTAAAAATGTTCTACCTCTCATAAAGGCTAAAGGTACAATTTCAATTTTTCCGTCTTCAATAAGTTTTTCTACTTTTTCTTTATCATAAAGAGCATACATGTTTTGGTAGATAGGTTGTATCCAAGGATCCATTTTTTCTCTTAAGTCTCCTGGTAGAAATCCTATTTCTTCTTTAGACACTGTTGGTCTAGTTATAATAATTTTTTCGTAATGTCTTCTTATAAGACCATCTAAAGCTACTTGAACTGCTAATAATGTTTTACCTGAACCAGCTGAACCTGCTAATAAGGTTAAGGTATTATTCAATATTTCTTCTTTAGCTAATTTTTGCTCTTCGTTAAGTTGAATTTTAAATTTAATAGGATTTTTTATCACTCGTTGTTGTCTATGCACCTCATCGGTGTGTAGTTTTGATGTCATTATTTTTTACATTGATTTTTACTAATTTATCAAGTCCAGCGTTAACATGCATAGCATTGTCTAACACCGTCTCGAATTCAAACCTCCCATCTAGTGGTAATACTAGATCTACTTGAGAGCCCCATCTAATTAGACTAAATCTTTCATTCTGAGCACAAAGATCTAATTGCTTCTTAAATGGAGCAATTACGTTTACGTCTTCATCGGCTATTTGTATTAAATAATATGTGTAGTTTAAAGAAGGAACATATATTTGGTTAAACATACGTTCATTGTACTTTAAATACTCCATGTTGTTCGGGTTAACTACCTGATTTAAAATGTCCTTCTCAACCGCCAACATGGGTAAGTTTGTAGACTCAATAGGCTCTAAATGTTCATAAGTTAATATTCCTCCATAAGGAATTCTATTAATATGAACATCATAGAATGACATAAAAATACCAATCACTAAGGACGGTTTATCATATTCATCATCTCCCATTACGTCTTTTAAGGTATAATTCATACCTTTAATTTCTACAACTGTTTCATCTGGTTGGACAACTTTTTGGTACAAGATGGTTCCATCAGCTGGACTATAGAAATGTTCATGGTCAATGTAATTTGGACGGATAGGATCTCTAAAGAAAAATGTGTTACTTAGCTCACCTACAGGCAGTTTAGAGAGTTCTTTAACCTCACCGTTTAACCAATCTTCTAATGTTTGTGCCATTATAATAACGTTTTATTATGGTCAACTCTATTCAAATGCATTACCATACATGATAACATAGCACCTGATTTCATATATTCTGAGAGGTTGAAAATTACTGGTTCCATACCTTCATCAGAACAAATTTTTTCTAATGATTCAATTTTATGTTTTTCAGCCTCATAATATTCATGAGACTTTTTCATTTCAGCAATGTTTGACGCGCATAAAATCATGTTTCCTAAGCGTACAGAGTTTGTCATTCCGCCCAAGGCATCATCAACATTTACGTCTATAATTTCAGTATACTGTTCTATTTGCGCTACCTCTTGAGGGTCGAACAGTTCAGTACAAATTAAAGTTTTGTCTTGATTTAATGGAAAGATTGAACAATCCAAATGATATAAATATTCATCAGTCATTGCAACTTTGATGATTTCCATATCAAAGTTTTTTTCCATCCACTCATAAGTCTTAATATTGGAACGAATACCATAACCCCCAATATATACATTGTCATATAAATACTTGATATCAGCTTCACCTTCCCATTTAAAAGGAGAGATATGAGTTTTGTAACCCATTTGGTTAAAGAATTTTTCACCAACAAGCTCTTCTCCCTTACGAGGGTCTGAAGTAAAGTTAGATAATAAAATATGATTTTCATCCTTAATATGAGGTAATTGTAGTCCTAAATTAGCTACATATACTTGGTCTTGATAATTTCCTTCAGCAGGTAATAAATGAACAAGTGATTGACCAGCCATAAAGTTATACAAATCCATAAACTGCTTGTACGCTTTAGGTCTATTAATTGTTAATTCTTCATCTGTTAGCTCTTGCATCCAGATGTTATTAGGATCCGCTGTTGAAAGCGAAAACGGAAAATTCATTACATAACTTTGCAGAGGTAACTGGCTTGGAGTTTCTTTCATAGGACTATTACTTATAACTTGTATTTACTATAAATATGTAATAAGTACCTAGAAACAAAGAAGGCCTAGGAAAACCTAGGCCTTTCTTTATAGACTCTAATCTAATTATTAGATAGTGTTTAATCCGTGAACATACACCTTAGCGTAGAATTCAGGACGTAACATCTTCTTAGCGTAACGAGTCAATAAACCTTTACGTGGAGTGAAGGTATCAGGATCGTACACCAATGGAGTCATGATCAATGGAATATATGGAGCAAATACAGCACCAGTTTCCAAGAATTGTGAACCTTTGTAGCCCATCAAAATCAAGTTTTCAGTCATGTATGGGTTCTTGTAAACAGTGTATCTGTTATTCAAGGCACCAACTTTTTGTACACCGAAAGCGTATTCCATTTGAGCGGCATCACCGTTTGAGTTAGCAGCAAATCCTGGGATTGATTCCAAAATAGTAGCTACAGTTGGAGAAGTAACTAAGAAGTTAGCTCCGCCTCTCAAAGTCAACTGGTGAATTTTGTTAGACAATTTCTGTAACTTAGTTCCTAAAGTAGCAAACCACTGACCTTGAGTATTGTAGAAACCTGAAGATAAAGTAGTTGGAGCAGATCCAGAAATTACAGTGTTGTTTACAGCTGACCAGTACTCAGTTCCAGCAGCAGCATCTTCGATCAACATATCTAAGATTTCCAAATCAATTTCCATTGAAATGTACTCACTCATGATGTTAGTCAATTCAGCTTCAGCATCGATGTTCTGGTAAGCAGCTAAGTCTTGAGCAAACTCAGGAGTCCATACAGCCTTCAACTTCTTAGTTTTAGCAGTGATGGCTTGTGACTGCATCTTAACGTTAATCTGTGGGATAGAGATAGTAGTTGCAGAAGCAGCGTTTGGAACAGCGTATGAGCTTGAATCTTCGAAATCACCTCTAAACTGATCAGTAGTAGCTTTTTGCCAGTAGATAGTAGTGTTAGCAGAAACAGCAGTAGCGTTAGTTTCAGCGGTAGAAGCAGTAGCGAAGAAGCTAATAGTGTTGTTAGTGTAGTCGTAAGAAGTAAACTGAGCTAAGTTTTTAGCTGGAGTAATAGAAGAAGACTCTAATACAAATCCTCTAACAGCATCTGAATCGAAGTTAGCTAAAGCAGTTCTAGCTGTAGATACTACAAATTTCTTAATCTCACCTCTAGCTACAGAAGCTGAGAAGTCAGTGTCGAAATTAACATCTTGGAAAGAAGCTGAAGTTACAGCAGTACTTACAACAGATGAAGTTTGGTTAGTAGAATAAGTAAATCTACCAGCACCATACAAACCACCAGCAGTGTCAGTAGTTTGGAATGGGAACTCACCAGAAGCGTTTCTATCACCATATAAAGAATTACCAGCAGTGAATGGGTTCTTAGTATCTCCATATTGGAAATCCAAGAAGAACACAAGACCTGAAGGCATGTTCATTGGTTGAACACTAACAAATTCTTTAGCTACGATAGTTCCGAATACCTTACGTACTAATGGTAAAGCAATACCCGCCCAGTTCTCACCCTGAGTACCAGAAGTGAAAGATGAGTTAGTAGCAATGATGTTTTGTGTTTCAGTTACTAATTGCTTGGCTTGGTTTTCCAACAAGACTGACATATTATTTTTCTCAATCTCGCCTAAACCTTCCAACAAACCAGTCTTAGTCCACTTACCAGCCAATTTGGCTGCGTCGCTTTGCAAATTCTTCCAAGAACCTGCAGCGCTCTCTAATAATTGTTGTACTTGTGACATTGTTTTTGTTTTTTATTTTTTGTTTTTTATTTAATACCGGCTAATTTTTGCCATCTAGCAACCTGGTCATTAGCTTCCATAATTGGCTTCTTAGTAGCTACACCAGCAGCTTTAGAGGCACCACCACGGATTAATGACTCATTCATAGAAGCTCTCTTAGTAGTGAATCCTTCAGATAAAGTTTCAAATACTAATTTAGCTTCCTCAACATTAGCAGCTTTATCAAAAGCAGCTAATACTTTAACCTTTTGACTTTCAGTCAAATTTTTAGATTTGAAGATTTTGTTAGTGTAAAGAAGTTTTGCGTTGAATAAGTTAACTTCAGCTAATTCTTTTTTAATGGTTTTAATAGTGTTGTAAGCTTCATTTAACTCTTTTTCATCTTCTTCAAGATTAGTTCCAGGGTTAAATCCTCCTTTACCAGTACGAGTACCATAAGCTGGTCTGTCGTAGTCAGCTTTAACGAATTTAATAGCTTCTTTAGCTGCTTCTTCTGGAGGCATACCGTTCGCAATAAGTTCTGCTGTCTTTTTCTTGATATCCATCTTTTTGCTTACACTAGTAGTTATCACACCGGCACCTACAAGGCCTGAGATAATTCCTCCGGCTATCATAAGAGCAGTACTCATTACTACTTCATTTACTGGTTCTTTACTTTTTTTCATTTTTGATTTTTTAGCTTCTGCAACTTCTTCTTTTTCTTCTTCACCTTCTTCTTCACCTTCTTCTTCGCTTTCCATACCTTCACCAGCTTCTAATTCGCCAGCTTCAACCATGTCAGCGATTACATCTTCAATGAATTTTTTAAGGTCGTCTTCAGACATGTTTTCAAGGTCGATTTCTTCTTCAGTTTCTTCAGTTTCTTCGCCTTCTTCTTCGTCTTCAGCTTCCATTAAATCTTCTTCTTCACCTTCAGACATTTCTTCATTTTCATCCATGTCTTCAAGTTCTCTTAAAAGTTCATCAAGGTCCATCTCGTTCATGTCTTCTGCTTCTTCCATGTCTTCGCCTTCTTTCATTTCTTCTTTGGCTTCATCCATGTCATACGCTTCATCCATGTCGTAAGTTTCCTCGATTTCCTTTTCTTTCATTTCGGTTACTTCTTCTTCAGCTTCATCCATTTTGTCCATTTCAGCTATCTTTGCAGCTAACTTTTCACGGAGCATAGGACTAAAAGCTTCTTCAAGAGCAGCCTTTGCATTGGCGATGGCTGTTTCCTTAACAGCTTTGGCATCGGCAATGGCTTCTTTGAGTAAGTCTCTGTTTGCCATACTTTTTTTTAGTTTTTTCCTCAATTAAATTGTGTTGGAAGTACGCTTATTATTGACTAATGTCGAAGCGTAATAGATATTAAAAATCTCGATGCCATATAGAAAATGGCATATTGTCGGGTATACGTATATAAAGATTTTTTAAAATTGCAAAGGGCTTAAAAAACAGGACAAGAGCCGTTTGCGCAAAGAATTTCGGATAACAATCCGTTAACTTTACCATATTGGTATGTATTAACTTCTTTACCTTCTTTAACTAGATGCATATATGAACCTGGATTTGAAGGTGTTGATACAAAGTCCCAACATAGTAATTCAAAATCATCTTGTACTTCTAATGTGCCTTCACTAATTTCTTTTAATGAACCCATTCCACGAGATGATACACCTACTGTTACATTATTATCAATAAGTGCTTTTAAAATATTTCCAGAGGTGGTAGGCAATATTTCTATTTTACCTATTACTTTATCTCCATCCCACCAACAATCTCTAATGATATGAGAAACATTTTTAAGAGAAATAATAGATGATTCAGGATGGTCCAATTCACCTGTTGCTCTATTTTCTTTAATAAGTTCTTGGTATTTGTCAATTTCTCTTTCCCATATGTCTTTAGGATAATATCTACCATTACCATTTTTTACTTCAGCAGTAGCTAAAATACCTTCAACTAAAGGATTACCAGATGGGGCTTTTACTCCCTCATGAAGTTGTTGAGGAGATACTGAAAAAGGAATGGTTTCAATTAATACTTGTTTCATATTATCCGGCGGCTTCAGCTGATGCTTCTTGTGCTTTTAAATCAGCTACTTTTTTTTCAGCGTCAGCTAGTTCTTTTTTCTTTTGAGCTACTGTGTTTTCGGCAGCTGCTATCTGATCATCTAAAGCACCTTCTTCCATAATGTCTTCAGATAACATTTTAACCAAAGAATATTTTGATTCTTTTAAATCACCATAACCAGATGATTTATGTTTACCCTTAGGTGCTTTAGGTTCGGTTGAAGTTTCTAAGCCAATTCCTTTAACACCAAACATACCATTTTTAGCATAGTAGTTAACATCTTTAGCCATATTTTTAGCTACAATAGCTTTTAATTCATCTACTGTTTTTTTAGCGTTTTTAGGATCACCCATTTCAGCTAAATAACCAATTAAGAAAGATTGACCATAAACATTATCAATATTCTTTTTATCTTTATAGTCAAAGTTTTTAGTTTCTAAGTCAACTAATTCTTTTTCAGTTTCTTTATTGTGGGCTTTAACTTCAGCTTCAAAGATTTTAAACCAATCTTTTTTACCAGTAGTCATATCATCTGTTCCTTCAGAAAGAATACTTTTACCTTTTAAAATATTAACTGTTTGGTCAAATGTATTATGTACAGTTATAAATTCTGGGAATTGGTTCATGGCTTGTTTAAGGAAAAAGTTTTTATCTCCTTTGCCTTCTTTAATTAAGTTATATTGTTGTTGTAGCGTTGCCATATAATATAAATATTATGAATTTTTAAATAGATATCGAGCCAGCGGGAACTGCTCCTACTCCTCTTAAGTTTAATGTGTTTGCAGGTATGTCATCTTCAGGAACAAAAGTTAAAGTAGTACTACCAGGTGGAACTACTACAGAGGCTATATAATCACTTTGTATTAACCCAAATTGTCCTGTGTCTAAAGTAAAGGATCCAGAAGTACTTTTAGAAATATGGGGCTCATATAAACCTTGGTTGTTTGGCACTGTTTCTAAAGTAAAGTAACTTGTAGAAGATAAAGGATTATCAATAACAAAGTCTAAAGTAGTACCAGCACTAACAGCTGATGTTAATAATAAATTACTTTGGGTTACTGATACATTTAGAGTTGCCATTAGTCTTTAAATAATTCTATTATATCCTTTAAATAATCTTGTGCTAAATCAGTTCCATATACAACATTAAATGAGTCTGGATTTTGTTTATAGTAATCCAAAGTTTTATGTTTTGCTTGTTGTAATAATGGAATTAATTCATTTAATTGTTTTTCAATTGTATCAAATGCTAATACTCGACCACCAATAAATTTTTTATTAGAGTCTTTATTTATGTTAGCGTCTTTTAAATAGGTTTCAACATCTGTATCTTCCCAAAGTTGTTTTACTTCAATACCTTTAGCGGCTTTGTTTAAAGCTTTTTTATCAACTAATTTATACTTAAAGTTTTTAACATAAGTGTTATTAGTAACACCTTCAGGACCAGCAGATGGACCAGGGCCAAATGTTGCTCCAGGACCTTCTTCTATTTTCTTTTTCTTTTTACCAAAAGCATATTTGGTAGCATAATTAGCTCCTTCAGTACCAGAAGTAAAGTGAGCACCTCCTGCTCCTCCTCCTGTCATACTCATTTCATCTAATAAATTTTTAATAGTAACATATTGTTCAGGGTATTCCTTTCTAATATGTGTTCTAAATTTATTAAACACATCACGGGCATCTTGGGCTAACACTGATAATTTAGGATCAGCTTTACCATCTGCTGTTTTAGATAAGTCTGTTAAAGCTTTAACTGCTTCAGACATTTCTCTTAAAGCGTCTCCAAAGTTAGCTAATTTAATTATTTTATGGTCTATATTACCAGTTTCATTATTAACATTAACTGCTTTAAAGTAAGTACTTAAAGTATCATTAAAAAAGTCATTTTTGAAGTCAACTTTACCATAACGTCTTTCAATCCTAGATATTAACTCAGGATCAACGTCTTTAGGTTTAAGTACTCCGTCAGCCTCTTTTAATTTATACTTGTAATTAGCCATGAACTTTAGTTAATTCTTCTAACAATTCAAAATATTGTAATAAATTAACTAAGTTATCGTTACCAACATTGGCTGTTTTACTTAATGGAGAAAGTAAGTTAGTTACCTCATTTAATTTAATCTGAACAGCTTTATCAGTAACTTTTTTAGATAATTTATTTATTTCTTCTTTAATTTCTCCAACTTTACTGTTATAAAATTCTCTTAATTTTGGAGTTGAGTCAACTGAATTAATAAATTCTTTTAAAACAATCTTCTGATTGTCATTTAATGACTCATACTTACCATTGAATTTTTCTAACATTACTTTGTAAGTTAGAATACGTAAATCTTTATCATAAGACTTAAATTCTTCTAACAATTCGTCTTCTACTTTTTGTTTTTTAATATTTTTAGAAGTTAAATGTTCTAAAAGAGACATTTTATTGTCAATAATTTGGTCTGGATTAGATAAATTTTCACTATTATAAACCTCTAATAAAGTATATAAAGAAGCAAATACTTTATAGTTAGGTAATTTAGTTTTAAAAAATTCTTCTAAATTATAGTGTTTTTGGATTTCACTGATAAGATTATATTTTTGTCTTTTTAAAGTTCCTCTATTAAGATCTTTAGAAGACTCAACTATTGTATTAATAATAATCTCCGCTTTACCTTCAGTAATATTTTTATGCTTGGAAAGAGTTTCATATAATTTATACTCTCTTCCTAATTCGGTTTTTACAAAGTACTTTTTTAAAATACCGGTTGCCTTAGAATCTTTACCAGATAAAGTATCAGCGGTAATCTGTCTTACTAAAAGCTCAAATAAAAGGCCGGTATTCTTATACTTAGAATGTTTAATATTCATTCTTGAGGTTTTGTTATAAATATATAAGGATTTTTACTTCTTTAAATTAGATTCATCTAATAAATCTTTCTTTTTATTAGTTTTATTGAATACTGTTTTTTTATCTAAACTTTCTAATAAAGTTTTATTTTTAGCTATAAGTTCTAAAGCTAATGGTGAACCACCTTTATAATTTGGTTGAATAGAACCCTGTTCATTCTCATTATCTGGATTAAGGAATGATTGATTGCCTAATCTATCTTTACCAAATGGTGATTCTTGTGTATTTCTATTAGTTATTTTTTCTTTAGGTCTTCCTAAAGGTACTTTTTCATCATACCCATCCGGTAATTCTGTAGCTTCATATCTACCACGACCATATAAAGAAGCTAAATCGTGTGGTGTACCATATGATTTACCTGATTCTAAAGGATCATTACCTTCAGCTTCAACTTGTGATAAACGGAATTTACGCTTTTGATCTTGTACAATTAAATCTCTCATTTCCTCATACTGGTCTTGGCTAAAGTGGAAGATGTTTTCATAAATCCAATCTGTTGAGATTAATTTACTTTCAGCCATTGTAGAAGCTAAATCCATTTTTTCTTTCATCAAAGCAATACGTTCTTGATCATAGATAATAGATGGAGTAGTTAATGATAATTCAAAATTAGTTAAATTATCAGATGTATACCCTTGTGTGTATAAATGAATTAAAGCAATTTTATATAACTCTGATAATACAATTCTTTGAATACGGTCGATTGTGCGAGCAAATCTAATATCTTCAGCAGCTAATGTCGCTTTACCGGTTAAATCTTTTTCATAACCCATATAAGCTTTAGGTACTTTAAGAGCGGCAAATAATTTGTCTCTTAGGTAAGTAACGTCTGCTATACCGTCATAATTTAAACCAGGTGAAGTTTCAATTTTTGTTGTTTGGTCATTACCCCTAACTGGAATATAAAAGTCTTCCATTAGGTTTTGCATGTTATATTTTAAGTTATATTCACCTGTTTGATTATCTACTAATGGAGTACGTTTCATAGTAGAAATAGTTTTCTGCATAAAGTTTTCTACTTCATTTGGTGGAATAGAACCAACATTAATATAGAAAACACGTCTATCAGGTGAGCGAGAGATTCTATGAATTAACATAGCATCTTCCATTAATGAATATTGTTTAAATATTCTACGAGCAGGTTCAATATAAGCTCTACCATATGGAAGATAGTTAACATCCGTCATTAAACGGAAATGAGCCATTTCATAATTTTCAAAAACAATTGTATTATCTTCTTTTATTTTAGCTTGTACTTGAGGTACACCATAATATCCTGAACTACCTCCATAAAATCCTTCTGGTGAGTAAACAAATCTTACTGAGTTTGGATGTTCTGGGTCATAGTTTTCTTGTCTCTCAATATTATAAGCCTGATAAGGTATTACATTAAATACACCAAATTTTTCAGCAATTTCTAGTTTTAAGAAAAAGTCACCATACTTACACATTTGACGAATCCAAGACCATAAATTAAATTCAATGTTTAATACATCGTAAAACAAGTTATAAAGTATTTGTTGAATATCTTCATCACTTGATCTAATTTGAAGCACTTCTCCCATCTCATTTTTCAAAGTACTTTCTTCAGCTATAATATCCAAGGCAGAAGCTACAATAGCGTCATTATCCATTACATCATAGTCTGAGTATATAAATGTTCTTAGGTATTGATAGTTAATATTTAACTGTTGACCAAAAAGTGAAGTTGAGTTAGGTGAATAAATTCTATTATATCTATCCAACAAAGAGTTAGTAGCTATATCACCTGATCTTTGGATGCTATCAACGTCTAAAACTTTAAGTTCATTTCCACCCTGATTTCTAATAATTACATCAGTTGAAAATAATCTTTGTAAACGTTTAAATAAAGTAGTATCTGCCATAAAAATATATTATAAATATTACAAAAGCCAGCTAATGTTTTCCTCTCCATCTCTAGTTTGTATAGAGTAAGGATTAGGAATATTGTTAGACCCATATGCTCCTTTAAATGGAGTGGTTCCTTTTGAAAAATTACCTAAAGCTGCTCTAGTCATATCTTGAGAATGTTGTTGAAACTTAAGTGACGTGTCTCGTAGGAACATACCGATCCCAAATGACATAACCAAGTCATCGTTGTATCCTGTTTGAGCTTCTGGTCGACCATTTTTCCAAATGAATACTTTCATTTCTTCTACTAATCGTTTTGAGCGAATAGTTACACTTTTGTCACCAACATATTCTCTAAATTTGTTTACAACTAATGGTCTTGTTCTTAAAGACATTGTAAATCCAGGAGTCATATCTGAAGTGCCTTCAAATACTCTTAAATAGGATTCAGCTGTTAATTGATCTGATTTAGGTGAGTGGTATAGATTTCTATATCCTCTTTCAATAATAGCGTCTATTGTAGCCCAACCAATTGAGGCGTTTTCAACAACAAGCATAGCATTATTATATTCAGTAGCTAAACCTGTTAAAAAGTAACCATATTCTTTAGGTGGTAATTGACCTTTATATTCAGCTACTTGTGTATTAGTTGCTATATCAATTATATGACAAGCAGAAGAGTCTTTACCATCACCTCTAGCTACGTCTGCCACTACCATGTATTCTCTAGAATAATCAGCTGGTTCCCAAATCCATAAGTTTTGGTCAGCACCTCTTCTTTCTAAAGGTTCTTTAATAGTGGTCTGATTTAAAAATTCTATCCATTCAGGATAAAATACTACATCACCAGAAGTACTAAAGTCACAGTCACATTCTTGAGCTGCTAATCTAGGATCACCTAGTAATTCATCTTGACGTTTTCTCCAGTCTTCATTTCTTTCTGGATGGACGTGCCAAGGTAGTTTGATTGGTAAAAAGTCGTTTTCTCCTGACTCTGCTTTGCTCCATGTCTGATGGAACCAATTTCCAGTTCCATACGGTGTTGAAAGTACTATTGCTCCACCACCCGTTGCTAGTGTTTGTTGTGCTGATGCCCATATTTCTCCAATTTGTTCAATAAAAGCTGCCTCATCCACTATCAGCAAAGAAACGGCTTCTGATCGACCCGCATCACTGCTTGCTGAAGTGGCTTTAATTTGTGAACCATTACTTAATCGTAACGATAATTTGTTATTTTCATCCGCATTAATTTTAAGCCAAGAAGGTAAGTTATCATACATAAACTTAACCTTTGTAACCATGTTACGAGCAGTTTCCTGTTTTGTCGCAATACAGAGTACGTTTTTATCCTTATGGAATAACATCATCCATAAAGAGTAACCTGCGGCTAATGTTGAAATACCTAACTGTCTTGATTTCAAAACAATTGAATAAGGATGGTCTTTCCAAAGATTTAAAACTTTATCTTGAAAAGGATATAAATTAAATACTACTCTACCTCTTTGAGGATGTTGGATATTACAGTATTTTTTCATAAAGTGTGCTGGGTCTTGCACACATTTAATATATTCTTCTCTTATTATTTTCTTTAAATCGGGTTGACTCATAATAGGACTAAGACGAAGCTAATAGTAGTTAATACAATAGCAGCACAAGCTCCTCTTACTGTGGCTTTTAACTTTATTATTTCTTCCTCTTTAATTTCGATTATTTTATCTTTATTTTCTACAACTTCTTCATAATTTCTTTCGTTAGCTTTACAAACTTCAGTCTGATGTACTAAATTTACAATAGTTTCATCTTGGTTATTAATAATGCTATCTTGAATACGAATAGAATCTCTAGACACTTCAAGTTCATTCCTACAATTATCATAGGAGACTTTCATTATCATAGCGTTCCTTAAAGCTTTAATAGGAACTATTACAGTTGAATCACTGGAACGCTGCTGTGAACTCGCTGATGATATTGTCATCAGACATATCAGAAATACGATTATGTTCTTCATTATATTTTTTTCTATAAGTTTCTGCTTTTTTAGAAACTTCATTTAACTTAGCTTTATCTACAGCTACCAAAGAATCTAAGACTAATTTTGCTGATGATAAAGAGTCAATTTTTGCTTTATTCAAGCCTATTTCAATCTGGAGGGAATCAATTTTTGCTTGATATTCTTTTTCTTTACTTGATTTTTTCAAACCAGTATAGGTGAAAAGAAGCCATAGCAACCCTATAGCTCCCCAAACTATAACCCCTTGAATAATGTATTTTTTCATATTATCCTACTAACCCACCTGTATCAATTTTAACGTCTCTTTCTTTAAACGCTTTAACTAATTCAGGTTTTTTAATAAATTGTTTTAGAGCAGCCATTTTTTTATCTTTGGCTTCTCCTTTTTCCATATCTTTAATCTTCTTAACTAAAGTTTTCAATTTTGATTTAAAATCTTCAAATTGATCAGTTGGCACTTTAAATTTAGAAGGAGCACCTTTTACTTTTTCTTTTTCAAGTTCAGCTTTAGTTGGTTCTCTATCTTCATCTTCTTCTTTAATAAAAGCTAAAGTACTACCATTAGGTAATTTTATTATTTGGCCAGCATGAAGTTTATCCATTTGAGCTTGAGTAAGTTCAATTCCTTCACCTTTAGCTACTACTTTATCTTTATCTTCATCTTCAGATAAAATTTCTACAATATATTCTTTAATTTCTGCTTTTAAATCAGAGGTTTTCATGATTATAAATATTATCCAAAAATTGTTTCTTTTATTTTAGCAATACGTTCTTCAGTTGTTCCTGATAGTTCAACTAGTTTTTTAATTTTATGATTACTTCTATATAGAATTAACTGAATAATACGATCAATTAAGTCTCTATATTCTAAATCAGTTTCACGAACGCCATTATCTTCCATTTCTACACCTTCAGGAGAAACATAAAAAACATAATCATAATCACCTACTAATTTATAAGCAGCATCACAAAACGCTTCAGCATCATAATAATCAATTGACTTAGCTGCTTTAGTAAACGCCATAACATCAATTACAGTTCTATCTGTAATAATATTTTCTTGTAATAGTTCTGTACAACGTTCAGCTAAAAATATAAATTGACCTTTTAATGTTGAATCAGTATTTAATGGAATACCTAAATCACGTAAATATTTAGAACGCTCAGTAGCGAAATTATAGTCTTTAAATTCAGGTAATTCCTTTAAAGCATTTACTAATGTAGTTTTACCTACACTCATTGTTCCACATAAACCTATCTTCATGATTAGTTTCTATTTTGTCCTGCTTGACCCATTGCTGTCTTGTACCAAGGCAAACCTTCACGATTACGACGAGCTTCTTTCCAACCTTCTTCAGTGTATTGAATGCCATGAAGATAATATTCACGTTTACGCTCATTACCTTCAGGAATTAAAGCTGGTCCTTCCCAGTTATGAAGTTTTCCGTCAAACACATAAGCAATAGTTCCGTCTGCTTTTCTAAGTCTCTTCGATTGTTTATACTTGTCATTCATAATCATTAATATAACATCTTTTTTATGGATTTCCAAACTAGCGCCATTGAATAACGTCACCAATATGGTTGTCCCATTCGTCTTCTATTGGTTTTAGAATTTTAGAAACTGACAAAATACCTTGAGCTCCTGAAACTGTAATACCGCGAGCTGATAAAGCATCTCCTACAAAGTGAACATTTGGATAATCAATAAGAGCTAAATCACTATCATAAACAAGTGGTTCAGGTGACAAATATTTTACTTCAGGAATATAAATACCCCAATCATCACCTAATGTTGGGAATACTTTTTTCATATCATCAATAAAGTCAGTAATGTAATCAAAATAACCTTGGAATGTTTTTTTAATTTCACTCAATTCTTCTAAACCAATTTGGAAAGCCTCTACTTGATTACCTTCAGATGTTTGAGAAACAGTACGTGAAGGAGAGTAATACAAACCTTTTCCTTTGATTTGGCATTTATTTACAACATTACGTGACCATTCAAATGGATTTTTAACACCTTGAATTTCCATCAAGATACCAAAATTAGTCATGTTATTTCTATATTTTTCATCTTTTTTAGCATGACCATTATAACTGTTATCACCATAAGTTTTTTCTACAGCAACATAAGCTGCATTATTATTTGTACAGAATGAACGAAGTGATACTCCTTTATTTTCAAATTTACGATACAATTTAAAATCGTAACTGATGTCAATTAGTTTCTGGAAGTGTTTTTGTGGTGCTTCAAATCGAACACCAATTTGAACTGATTTAGGTTCTGTTTCTAATTGATACTCATCTTGAATTTCTTGAGCAAAATCAATACCTGATTTGCCTACACCAAAAATCAATTGGTCATAAGAAATAGCATTTTCTCCTTGTTTACCTTTATGAGTACAATATACTAAATTTGATTCAAAGTCAACTTTAAATACTTTTTCATTCCAAACAAAATTAATACCTTTTGATACTAAATAATCATACCAATTTTTTCCAATCTCATGTAGATAATCTGTACCAACATGCCATACAGGAAACAAACGAAGACCAAAATATGGCTTAATAAACTCTGGTTCTTTTTCTGGATTAGAACATTGTACTTCTTCTGGTTTAGGATGGAAACGTTTAAAATTAGTAATTACTTCATCCATTAATTGCATTGCTTTTTTCTCACCAACATACTTAGATAATTGTCCTCCAATTGCTGTATGATAAGTTAATTTACCATCTGACCATCCACCAGCTCCTAAGAAACCAGTCATTACTTCTTCAGGTTTCCTGTTATAAGGATCATTACCCATATCAATAATGGTAATGTCTTTTCCAGGATAACCATTGTCAACTAATTTGGTAGCAGCATTTACACCTGCTACACCTGCTCCTACGATTACAATTTTCTTTGCCATATTTAACATTTTAATATATCATTCTTTACATTTAAAGCCAAACTAAAAGTGGCCCACTTTTTAAGGTGGGCCACAGCTCCATATTTTTTATCCCTTACGGGCGACTGGCTATGAATCAGTCTTTATGTATTTTTAGTTTTAACTTTCCTGTTCCTTTTATAACACGATGCCATTCATGTCTTGGTATAAATATGGGTTCATTTATAGAAGTCGGTAATTGGTTATCAAGTTGTAACTTCCAATCTGTTTCTCCAATTATTTCAACTGTTCTGTTTTCATCATCTCGATGCCACAATAATTCTATTGGGTCAATGTTATCATCAAATTCTCTAATGACGTATTTATCTGTGACTTCTAAATCAGTGTAGGGTCTCATTCATATCATAATAAAATGAATTTCCATCTTCAGTTATCCATCTATCTGATTGGTTTTCTACAGAAGGTAATTCAGTATCTACTTTAAATTGTTTTAAATTTTCGGGAAGTGGTTTAGTTACCCAATTTGAATCTTTCCAAAAAATTCTATTATTTGGCATACATAATAAATAACCTTCATCTGATTCAAATATATGACCACATTTATAGTCTGTGGGTTCATCACTATAAGGATTATTAAACCAATCTACTGTAAATAGATATGTTCCCCAAACTTTACTTCCATCTCTTAAAACAACTTGTGCTCTATGGTAAGCTAAAAAATTATATTCTATAACAGAAACATTTTCACTAAAACAATCCCATAATTGTTTAAAATTAAAGGGTATATCGTTTGTTGGGATTTTTGTATAAATTTCGGATAAAGGAACTCTAGAGCGAACCATTCCATGATCTGTCATTACATGAAATGTTAATATAGTTCCTGCACAAGACTGAATACCAAAAACATATACATTGTAAAACTCATTTGAATCTTCAAAGTTTTTAGTAAAATATGATTTACGAACTAGTGCTTTAAAACTTGGAATATTTGCGTTTAGCATTATTTTTCTCTTATCAATAATTCACCTAGTACCTCTAAACGACCAACTTCACGTTGAAATTCTGTTTGAGTCATACCTAGAGAAATTTTCTTTAAGGTTTGATCGAATTCTTTTTTAGCTGCTTCTTTATCGAATTTACCTTCAGCTGCTTTTTTGTAGTATGGAGCTTTTACTTTAAAATGATGCCATGTTAATAAAGCTAAACCACCTTTTTCTTCAGCATTTTCAGCTATCTTAGCTGCTCCTTTACCTCGTATTGTAGCAAAATCTTCAAAGGATTCTTTTACTTCGTTTAATATGTTTATTAATTTAATCATTTTGTTTTACCCCATGTTTTGCCTTTACCTTTTGATTTACATTGAGATGGAGTAGGACGACAAGAAGGATATTTAGATCTTTTTTCACCTTTTTTTCTACCACAGGCTTTACATTTTAATCTGCCTGTTTTTTTATCTTTTTTACAGGTGTTACAGTCTACCCAACCACCTTCTTTACCAGAGGTGCCTTGACGTTTAAACCATTTATGTAATGATTCGTCTTCTTTAATAATTTCTAAAATTATGTCAGTTAACTTTATCATTTTATACCTTTCCAAATATCTCCTCTACGGCATCTAACTACAGCGCCTGATTTATATGCTGATGGTTTTTTAAATTTACGGTCAGCGATACGAAGACATCTATCTCGTTTTACTTTCTTTTCAGAAAGAATCTCTTTAACTAAGTTTTGTAATTTATCCATTACCAAAATCCTGAAAAGTTAGACTTTAATCCTAACAATTTAGCGTATCTTGGTAAACGACATGACCAGTAAGATGCTTTAGTTTTGTCATTTTTTTCTGAACATCTATGACGCTTTGCAAATGCTTGTCTTGCTTTTGGATTATTAATTTTTGCCTTTAATCCACCTGAACCAAATGATACTTTTTTAATTCTTTTGGTTTTAGGATCTTTAACATAAACATAATATGCTTTAGATCCACCTCTTTTAGGTTTATTTAATGGTGGATTTTTCTTTTTTTCTTCATTTAAATCAAGGTATTCATCTTCCATAATAAAATCTAATGGAACTTTTTTACCTTCAAATATACCAAATTCACCTAAGTGAGTTTCAGTTAAAATTTCTAAATCATCACCTGAAAAGTCTAATACATTACGAACATATAATGCTCTTGCTTCAGACCATAAATTAAAATAATTTTTAGATCCGGCACGATAAAGATGCTCAGTAAGTGGCTTATTATTGTCTATATGGTATTGTAATCCTTCAGACAATATTTCGCGCGGAGCAACACTTTCGTTTAATATAGGCGCTTTATTACATTTTTCTGAAGCTTTACAACCACAATTGCAATCACTAATTACTTTTTTAGTTATTAATGCTTCTGTTATGACTTTTCTAAGGTTCATGGTTATAAATATTATTTTTTAGTTGATTTTTCAATTTCAATAGTGTTTTGTTTATTACCATTACTTCTCATCACTAATTCTAAATCATACTGAGCATATACGTCCTTACCTTCTAATATATCAACTGATACATATATTTTTAAACCCCCATATGAATCTTTATCTTCAATAATTATTTTAGTTCCTGGGGTTAATTGGGCCGTTGATCCTGCTGGTATTCTTTCTGGGATTGATGCTATTGAGCCATTGCTTTTACCTATAAGTTTAAAAAATGTTGGGTTAATGTCAGTAATAGACATACCAAAGGCTGTCATTTTAACTAAACCTTGAGCAGGTGTTAATGCTCCTTCTTTTTCTAAGTGTCTAAATAAATAATCTAAAGATTTATAAGCAGCTAATTTAAATTTCTTTTGACTTGTTTTTGTTGGGTTTTTACCAGGTTTATAATCTATAAATTCGCTATTACCTATTTTCTCTAATGTTGATTCTTTATATTGATTAATAGCACTATCAAATTGATCATCAGAATATTCTATTTCTTCATCTGATAAATTATAAATGTCTGGTACTTGTCCTTTTATTTTTTCGGGTTTAAATCTATCTAAAAATGATTTTGCTTTGCCAGCTTGTGCTTTTTCTCCTTTTAAAGAAATTGCTACTAAACCAGGTTTATCTCCCCATTTATTAACAAATATTTTATTAAGTTCTTCTAACCCGGTTACATCAACTTCATCTGTTGAGGGTATAGAAATATCACCAACTTTTAAAAAGATATCACCAGGATTTACTTTATCTGCTTTTAAGCCTGCTTTTTGTGCTTGTTGGGATTTTATTCTATTAAAAGTTTCATCTCTCATTATTTCTCCTTCAGGATAATCTTTAAATATTCTTAAAGCAGATGATAAATTGTCATTTAATACACTTTGTGCTGATTTACTAGATGGAGATTCTTCATCAAATTTTTCAAAATAGGATTTAACTTGACCCTTTGCAGTTTCTCCTAGACCATCATATATACTATCTCCTAAAGAAATTAAATCTGATAGTAGGGATGACATATTATCTTTATTAAAAGGATCTTTATTTTTATTCCATCCTTGTGAAGATTTTAAAGCATTATAAAATACTACTACTAGACCCTCTTTTTGATCTGTATTTGTAGCATATTTATCTTTTCCTGTTCCTTTTATATAAATTTCATAACCATCGGCATCTAAATAATAAGCTCCATTATCATCTTTTTTAATTTCACCATTGGGTAATAAACCTTTTTTAATTAAATCTTTTGTTATTTCTAACCTAACATCTCTATTAGTAGCTGGTACATCCTTTACATATATAAAAGGACGTTGTTTAGTTTTCATTTGTATGGCTTCAACTCTATCTTTATATTTTGGGTGGTTATTTATTACTGATCTTATTTGGTTTATATTGTCTGGGATATTACCCTTATCCTCGACTTCAAATAAAATTAATTGATCTAATAATGTCTCTAACAACAAAACATCCTGAGCATTATTCATGTCAGGATATCCTTTAGGAAACTTGTAAGCAACTTTGTTTAAAAATTTATTTAATACATCCATATTAATTATACTTCTGGATTTGGGATTTCTTCTTCTGCTGGTTCTTCTGCTGGGGTTTCTGGTTCTGCTGTAGTATCTGTAGCTGTTTCAGTTCCTGTCTCGGCTCCTGCCTCAGCTCCTGCTTCTGCTCCTGCCTCACCTTCAGCTTGTTGACCATAAGATAATACTCTAGCTAAAGTTTGAGTAGCTTGTTCTTCTTCTCCAATATTAGCTAAGTAATAATTTTTACCTTCAATTTTAGCTATCCAACTTCTTGGGGTATAAGTCATAAAAAATGATTCACCATTGCCTAAAATTATTCTAAAAGTAGTAGGGCGTGGTGCTACCCATTGAATATCAACTATAAATAATTCATATTGATCTGTTAATAAATCAATAATAACATTTTTTAATGAAGGAAATTTTTCTAAGACAGGAAATTTAGGAGCATCTAAAGTGACAGTATCTTCAGCAGATAAAAAATCTGGTTTGTATACTTGTTTTACAAGTACTTTAATTTTCTCCTTAAACTCGTCTCTAGTCATTATTTAGATTTTAATTGTTTAGCAATTCTTTCAGCTAAAGTTTTTTCTTCAGATATTTTTCCACTTATGTGCCTTAACTCTGCCTTTTTTAGAAGACCCAATCCCTGATCATTACTCTGGGACACAGGAGAAATGTTATACATTTTTGGGTTTTTACGATCTTGAACCACAGTAAAATCTTTACCTAATTCATATCCTTTATCAATTAAGGATTGTTGGATTTTTTTAGCTTTAACTGCTCCAAGAACTTTTCCTTTTGTAACAGGAGGTAAGTTTTTATTTTCAGATAATTCATCCTCAGTCTCAACACCTACATTATCAAATATACCAGCGTCTTCTACTTTGTCTAACATAGCATCAATTTGAGGTTCTTTAGTTTCAAAGTCAAGATAATGTTTAGCGCCTACTAAGCAATCTTTAGCTTTAATAATTTTAGCTTGCCACCAATGAGGAAAATCAACTTCACCTGGACCTTCAAACTGGTCTACCATCTGGTATAATTCCATAGCGTATTTTCCAATACGGTATAGGTCAGCTTTTAGCATGTGTGGTTCGTTGTCTTCATGACCTAAGTCTAGATCTTCATCTACTTTACCAATGATTCCTTTTTGTAATTCATCAGGTAAATCTTTTTGTTTACCTTTTAATTTAGG